>Ga0233442_1003030_pt1 | contig 10528 bp, 10 predicted proteins | sample SI_123_September_3_FD_182789 | JGI IMG/M metagenome (GOLD analysis project Ga0233442, IMG submission 182789) | Seawater microbial communities from Saanich Inlet, British Columbia, Canada - SI_123_September2016_150_MG | ecosystem: Environmental > Aquatic > Marine > Inlet | place: Canada: British...
ATGCTTGGCTTGATACAGGCACCCATGAGAGCCTATTAGAAGCTTCAACATTCATAGAGACCATTGAGCGAAGACAAGGCTTAAAAGTAGCCTGTATCGAAGAGATTGCTTTTGAGCAAGGCTATATTAATAAAGAACAACTTATAGAGCTAGCTCAACCTTTAGCTAAGAATCAATACGGGCAATACTTACTCAGACGTGCAGAGGAAGTCAATTGAAGTTTACCCCTCAGTCAATTGAAGATGTAATACTCATTGAACCCATTGTACATGGTGATGATCGGGGCTATCTTATAGAAACCTTTAGACAAGACTTATTTGAAGAGGCTATTGGATACCAAGTTAGCTTTGTACAGGATAATGAATCTAAATCACTCAAAGGCGTACTTCGAGGCCTTCACTATCAACTACCGCCTTACACCCAAGCTAAACTCGTCAGAGTGATTGAAGGCAGGGTGTTAGATGTGGCAGTGGATATACGCAAGTCTAGCCCTACCTTTGGCCAGCATGTATCTGTAGAGCTAACAGCACAGAACAAGCATCAGTTATTTGTTCCGCATGGCTTTGCCCATGGCTTCATTGTATTAAGTGATAGCGCCACCTTTGCTTACAAAGTAGATAACTACTACGCACCTGAGCATGATCGAGGTATTGCTTTTGATGATAGTGATTTGGCAATTAATTGGCAACTGCCATTAGAAATTCTGCAACTCTCAGGCAAAGACAGGAACCAGGCCACTTTAGTCAATGCTAAAGATTTGTTTGAGTAGCTGACAGTCATGAGAATACTTGTTACTGGCAAAAGTGGTCAATTAGGTAGATCTATTCAGAAGTTAGTTAATACCGATACCAAAATAGGCAATAATCAAAGTTCTAATGAATTTATCTTTGTTGGAAGAGAAGAATTGGATTTGAGTAACAATAGCAGTATTATCAACTACTTTGATAATCATGATAAGTTTGATATTGTCATTAACTCTGCAGCTTACACTACAGTCGATAAAGCAGAAGACGAGCAAGAGCTTGCCAATCAGGTTAATCATTTAGCAGTTAAGCAACTAGCAGAGATTGTTAAAGCACAAAAAGCAAAGTTAATACACATCTCCACAGATTATGTCTTTGACGGAGAAAGTGATAAAGCATATGTAGAAACAGATGAAACCAGCCCTATTAATGCTTATGGGAAGACTAAGCTGGCTGGAGAGCAAGCACTGAAAGAAATAATGCCAACTGACGCCATTATCATTAGAACCAGTTGGGTTTATTCAGAATATGGCAATAACTTTGTTAGCACTATGTTAAGACTAGGTAAGGAGCGAGATGAGTTAAACGTAGTCAGTGATCAAATAGGCTCACCCACTTATGCAACTGATTTAGCAGGTGCAATATTAGAAATTATAAAGAGTAAAGAATTTAGAGAAGAGAATCAAACGACTCAGTTTTATCATTACTCAAATGAGGGTGAGATAAGTTGGTATGAGTTTACTAAAGAAATCTTTAAAATAGCAAAGATAGATTGTAAGGTTAACCCGATAACAACAGAACAATATCCGACACCTGCAAAGAGGCCTAGGAACAGCTTAATGAGCAAGGAAAGATTGGTTAATAAATTTAACATAGGTATTAACCATTGGAAAAAATCCCTTTCTAAATTTATCACACAAAGAGAGAGTATGAATAACAAAAAATAGCCTTAATCGGCCTTGGATATGTAGGCCTTCCTCTTGCAGTAGAATTTGTAAAAAAAAACGAGAAGTTGTTGGTTTTGATGTTAATCAAAATAGAGTCAATGATCTTAAAAAAAGGCATAGATGTAACGCTTGAGACGACAGTTCAAGAGATTAAAGATGCAATGCATCTTAGTTACACAACAAACCTGGATGATATAAAAAATTGTGAAATTTCTGATGTTAGTTTAATATAAATAGAATAGGTGAATAATGGATAGTTTAAAAATATTGGATTGCACTCTTAGAGATGGTGGTTATGTAAATAACTGGAGCTTTCCGCAATCTCAAATCTTAAAGATTATTGAATCATTGGAGGCGTCTAACGTGGATATTATTGAGTTAGGATACCTAAATGACAGTAAAGGAAAGGAAAGAGATTCAACCTTGTTTAATTCAATGAATTCAATTGGTAGAATTTTGAACGGTGTAAATAAAAGTGTGTCAATGGTGGTGATGATTGATTTATTTGCTTTTGATGTGGATCAACTGCCCAAAAAGTTCGATACAGAAATAGATGGAATCAGGCTTGTTTTCCATAAGAGAGATATAGGCGATGCCTTGTTAGTGGCTGAAAAAATAATTGATTTAGGGTATCAGTTATTTTTTCAGCCAATGGCTACTAAGATTTATTCTGATGATGAATTTTTATCTGCAATAGAATCTGTCAATCAATTGGATATTTATGCATTTTATATAGTTGATAGTTTTGGCTCAATGTCTCTGACTGAATTTAAGCATTATGTTAGCTTGGCAGATTCCCATTTGAATAAGAATATTAGACTGGGATATCATGCACATAACAATATGCAATTAGCTTTTTCCAATGCGATTGATTTGTACAATAGTAAAATTGACAGGAAAATAATTATTGATAGTAGCATTTACGGCATGGGCAGAGGTGCTGGCAATTTGAATACTGAGCTTATTGTAGATTACTTAAATAATCAAAGTAATCAAAGTAAAAAAAGATATAACATCTTGCCATTGCTTGAAGTTATTGATGAAATTCTAGTTTTTTATTCTAAAAAAAAATCTTGGGGTTTTTCCCCAGCGCAGTATTTTTCGGCATCATTTAACTGCCACCCTAATTATTCCTCTTATTTATTTGATAAGAAAACCACTCGTATTGCAGACATTCAAGGGGTGTTAAAAAGCATTCCTATAGATAAAAAAGTTTCATTTGATGAGAAATTAATTAAGGATTTATATCAAAAATTCTTGTTGAAAAATAAATCAAAGGCACAAGGAGTGATAAAAATTCCCAATAATAAGCAAGTGTTATTAATTGCTTCCGGGTATTCGGTTATCGAAAATATAGAAATTATTAAGCAAAAATTAGAAAGTGATAGCTATTTTGTTATCGCCTTAAATCATAAACCTCAGTTTTATTGTGACTATTACTTTTTCTCAAATCAGCAACGCTTTGATGAGTTTAAAGATAAGATGCCAATAGAGAAATATATTATTACAACTAACATTAAGCACAACCAAAATATTAATACCATTATTGAGTTTAAGGAAATTTCTTATATCAAAGAGGCTTTTACTACCAATACGGCAATACTAATGATTAATTACTTAATTTCTCAGAATATTAGACGGGTTGAAATAGCAGGGTTAGATGGTTATCAAGTAGGTAAAAATAATTATGCTTATGATGAAACTAATGTAATTGCTAATGAGGATTTATTTTCTGAGTTAAATCATGCTGTTAGTAGTTCATTACAAGAGTTAGAATCGTTAATTGACATTAAGTTAATAACGCCCTCTATTTACACTGAGGATATACCTTTAAGAATTATGGGTGTCATCCCTGCAAGATATAATTCTAGCCGATTTCAAGGCAAGCCACTATGTCTGATTAATGGCATTCCAATGATCAAAAGAACTTATGACCAGGTCAAGAGGTCGCAGTTATTGGACGAGTTGGTGGTTGCAACAGATAGCCCAAAGATTGAAGATTATTGTATTCAAGAGGGTATACCTGTAGTTATGACAAGCAAGGATAACCAAACAGGAACAGATAGATTGACTGAAGTGGCGCAAACAAAAAACTACGATTTTTATATTAATATTCAAGGTGATGAACCTGTTATTGATATTGAATCTATTAGTGAGATTGTCAGCGACTATAAAAAATATACAAACACCTACGGTGTTTATGCATTGTACAAGGAGATTGATGATCCGTTAGAGGTTGATAGCGATACTATTATCAAGGTAGTTATAAGTGAGGCCAATGAACTTATTTATATGTCAAGACACCCTGTGCCTTTTAATAAATCAAGCAATCAAGCTACTTACAATAAACAAGTCTGTGTCTATGGCTTTACCAAGAAGGCCCTAAGCACCTTCTCTGAGAGAAGTAAGACCCGTAATGAGAAATTCGAAGATATTGAGTTACTTAGATTTCTAGATTTGGGTTATAAGGTGAAGATGATCGAGACAATAGTTGATTCTATTGCTGTTGATGTGCCAAAAGATGTAAAGAAAGTTGAGAATTTTTTAAATAAGAAAGGCTTGTTATGATAAAAAATATTCTTTTTGATTTCGATGGTGTTATTTTGAATAGTATGCCTATTCGAGATTACGGCTTTAAGAAGATATTTGAAAAGTTTGACGATAATCTGGTTGGCAAATTATTGGATTATCATAACAAGAACGGCGGACTATCTCGCTATGTAAAAATTAAGTATTTTTATAATGAATTATTAGGTAAAGAGATATCAGAAAAAAAGATTCAAGATTATGCAGAAATTTTTTCAGGGATTATGAAAAAAAAGTTGACTGACAAAAGTTATTTAATTCCCGATACATTGGTATTTATTGAGGACAACTCCAAGAGATATAATTTACATATTGTGTCTGGTTCTGATGGCGAAGAGTTGAGGTTCTTATGCAAAGAATTAGGAATTTCCGATTATTTTAAATCAATACATGGATCACCAATACACAAAAATAAATTGGTTAAGGATGTGTTGTTGGATAATAACTATGTAGCAAAGGAGACGGTTTTAATTGGAGACAGTTTTAATGACTATGAGGCAGCAAAGAAAAATAATCTTGATTTTTATGGATTTAATAATTCTAATTTAATTAGCTTATCAGAGCAATATTTGGAAAATTATAAGGAGTTATTGTGAATTATTTAGTAACAGGTGCAGCTGGATTTATAGGGTCTCATATTGCACAAAAATTATTGAACTTGGGGCATCAAGTTAGCACTATAGATAATTTATCTACAGGGTTTAAATCTTCTATACCTGAGAATTGTAATTTTATTGAGGGCGATATTGCAAATAAAGAGAGTATCAATCAGTTGAATGATCAGAAGTTTGATGCTATATTGCATATTGCAGGGCAGTCTTCAGGCGAGGTAAGTTTTGAAAATCCTATATATGATTTGGATTCTAATACCGCCTCTACGTTAATGCTTCTAGATTATGCCGTTAAAACAAAATGCAATAGATTTGTATACGCTAGTACAATGTCAGTATATGGAGAGCAAAATAAAAAGGAGCAGTTTAGTGAAAAAGATGACGTAAGTCCAAAGTCATTTTATGCAGTTGGAAAGCTGGCTAGCGAGAATTACTTAAAAATATATAAAGAACAGTATGACATTAATTACACCGCCTTGCGCTATTTTAACGTTTATGGTTTAGGTCAAAATCTTGATAATCTGAAGCAGGGAATGGTTAGCATTTACTTAAGGCAATTTATAGATGATGATTTTGATGTGGTAGAAGTAAAAGGCTCTGTTAAAAGATTCCGAGATTTGTCACACATAGATGATATAACAGATGTGAGTGTTGAAGCTATTTATAATAAAGATTTTTTTAATGAAATTATTAATATTGGCACGGGTAAAAAAACTACCGTTAAGGATATGATTTATTTAATGAAGGTTTTTTTAAATTCGGATAAGGAGATTGTTATATCAGATGGGACAAAAGGAGATCAATTTGGAATTTATGCGAATAATAATAAACTTAAAAATATATATCATAAGGAGTTTATTAAATTTGAACAAGGACTGGGCTTAATGATTAAAAGAGAGGAGTAACACAATCAGAATTCTCTATAATAATGCACAAAGAGCAACTAGAAGAAAAATAGGGCTATGTATCTTATTGAGAAAAAGGGCGTGTAATTAGTAGAAGCGTTATTTCATTGTTTTCCGATCTAAAGTCGAAAATTTTATATGACGAATTACGCTTAACTTCTGAAGATTGGCTTTCATTATCAACTGAGTAAACTGTTAGGAATATATGATCACCTTTATTGTGCCCAATTATTTTGCTTACAAAGCATTAAATAGTATTATACGTGAGTTTTCTAGGGTGGATAGCGAATGCTTTAGCATGCTTGTCGTTGATGCAGGGGGGGAAGAAGAGTCGTTTCATAAAATAGAAACTTGTAACAATAGTAAAATTAAGGTGTATTATGGACTTGATAGTGGAATATATAACGCTCTGAATTTCGGAGTTGAGCAAGTTAAAACTGAGTATTATTTGGTTCTTGGTGTTGATGATATTTTTGATTTTGAAAAGCTAGATATGATTAGTTTAGCTTTAACTACCCTCAAATCTGATATTTTTTTTCTTAGCATAAAAAAGAATAATGTTATAGTTAACTCGATTCGCCCAGATAGAATTCTATCTGGACCTCCTGGAGTTTTTCCATCTCATACAGGTGGTGCAATAATAAGAAAGTCACTTCATTTAGATCATGGTTTATATTCAGAAAGTTATCAAGTTTTATCTGATGGGTTGTTTGTTAGTAAGTGCTTGTTAGATTCTAGAGTTCGATTCGCTTTAGTTGGTGACGTTCTGTGTGATGTTGGAGCAGAAGGGTTTTCAAAGAGGAAGGAGTTGCTTGCCGAGTATGAATCAATGCTAATTAGGAATACACTTGGGCAAAAAAAAATTATTTCTTTGCTTATCTATTTAATCCGATGTACAAAGAGAGTGGTAAAAATGTCATTTAAGTATCTAGGCCCAAGGAGGCGGTAGTTATTACTACTTCTTCTGTTCAATTTAATATATTGACTCCTGTAAGTTGTGTATATTTGTCTTAATAAAGATAATTACTAATAAAGAAGTTAATAAATTCACGAAGTTTTAATTTGCAGTATCAAATCCTAAAAAAAATACATATGCATAGAGAATTATTTACTGATAAATATGCTGATGACAGACCTGTAGGGATTGCATATAGAGTAGGTTACTTGCTACTTTTTATGATGTTATTTCTTTCAAGTTCATACCAGGCCTTGAAAATTCCGGTTTTAGGTTTTCTTTTAATAGTGTTATCGCTTCGACTGTTAATGAATCATGGCCGACTTCGCTTAAAGCCTGAATTATTTTTTTGGTATATAGCTTTAACTGTAACCGGAGCAATAAGTCAAGCTATAGGGTTTTATCACGATACGCCTGGTTTTTCTGAAACATACAGAGTATATGTGCTTTATCCATTAATATATATATTAATTGTTGAAAGCGTTCAAAGTACAAGACAACTTATTGGCGTATTTAAAGTAATTATATTGTCGGGTATTGTTATCTCTTTGTATATTCTATCTTTTGTTTTAACTAAGTCGGGTGTACTGCCTGACTTTATGTTTATCTCATTAGGATTAAATGAGAGGATTGGCTTTCATGAAGGTTATGTGGGGCTTAATATGGATTCGCTCACATCCATAATCTATATTTTTCCATTTTTATATACCTTAATGTTTTTACCAGGAAAAGAATTTAAAGTTACCAACTTTTGGCGTGTAGGAATTGTTGTAGGGTTTTTACTTGTTTTGCTGGTTTCGATGCTTTCTGGTCGGCGATCACTTTGGGTTATTATGCTACTTGCAGTTATTATATTTTTTGTTTTATCAAAGTTTGTAAAAAAACAAACCAGGAGGCGTGGTAAAAATAAAATTATAAAAGTATTTAAAAAAAGCATCATAGCTCTCCTATTGATTGTGGTGAGTGGATTTGTTGCGTTTCAATTTGACCTTTCAGGTCAGCTCATCTTAGAGAATATTGCAAAGGGTTTCAATTCAATGGAGGATCATGGCGCTTCAGTTCGAAGTGACCAATTTTATGCATTAATAAGTGGTTGGATTGAGAGTCCAATCTGGGGGGCGGGACATGGAGCGTCTCCAGATTCTATGATGTCAAGGATTAAGCCCTGGGCTTTTGAGTTGTCTTATGTTGCATTATTATATCATGCAGGATTAATGGGTTTTTTTGTATATTTCTCTTATATAGTCTGGATTTTCTGGAAAGGATTTATAATAATTCGCTCATCTTCTGTTTATGGTTTTTTTATGCTTCCAGTATTGATTGCGACTTTTTGCTTTTTGGTAGCAAACTCAGTAAATCCTTATTTGGAAAAGTTTGACTTTATGTGGATTGTTCTATTTCTCCCCTCTGTGATTATAAATCAATATTATTTTAAAGAGGGGCGAAGTTGAATATGATAAATTCATTTTCTATTGTTATTGTTAATTGGAATTCAGGGGGGCAATTAAAAAACTGTATCAATTCAATTTACGCTGCTAGAAAAACAACATGCGTCTTAGATAAAATTATTATTGTTGATAACGCATCATCTGACAACTCATTGGATGATATTAAATTAAAGGGCACTTTGACTGAAATCATTGAAAATAGAACAAATTTTGGATTTGGAAAGGCTTGCAATATAGGTGCAAAAGGTGTCAATAGTGACTTTATATTATTTTTAAATCCAGATACAATTATTTTTCATCATACGTTTATAAACTTGTTTAAGCATGTTGAATACAACAGTAGTGATAATATAGGGGTTTATGGAATACAGTTGCAAGATGAAACTGGAAGGGTGCAAAAAACTTGTGCAAGATTTCCCACTACATGGAATTTCATAGTTAGGTCGCTAGGTCTTAATAAGCTCAACAGTAAAGTATTCAAGTCTTATGTTATGGATGAATGGAGTCATAATAATTCTCGTATTGTAAATGAAGTTATGGGTGCTTTTTTTATGGTTAAGACTGCTTTATTTTTAAAAACAAAAGGATTTGATGAAAGATATTTCGTTTATTATGAAGAGCTTGATTTCTCTAAAAGAATCTTCGATCTTGGCTATAAAACAAAATATCTCGCCGAATCTCAAGCTTTTCATAAAGGGGGTGGGGTGTCTGAAAAGGTGAAGGCAAAAAGACTTTTTTATAACTTGCAAAGTCGCATAATATACTCTTTTAAACATTTTGGTAGAGTTAAAGGTTTTTTTATCATGTTTATTACTTTGATTGTTGAGCCGTTCACGCGATTAGTTTTTTTAATTTTAAAAAAAAGAAATAAAAAAGAAGTGCTTGAACTTTTTTTAGGATACAAAATGCTATTTAAAAATAGTTTAAATATCATAGAAAAAGGCCTGAAAGAATAATCGTAAAATTAAAATACTATGATTATCTTTATTGATTATATATCTAACAAATGAAAATGCATTTATTCTTCACTTTGAATGACTTTAAAAATGATGGCGGCTCAACAATCCGCATGAAGGGTATTGTTAACGCACTGGCTGAAGCTGATCAAAGGGTTGTATTATTCTCTAACGCTGAGACACACGGTCGCTTTCATTCTTCAATAAAACATATTTTTTTAGGAGTAAATATTTCTAAAAAACAGAAAAGAATATTTCAATTTTGTATTGCACTTTTACCTAACATTGTAAATAAATTTATTTTTAAAAGCTATCTTATAACGATTAGCGGAATTTTAAAGAAAGAAAAATTTAAAATCAATAGATCAATAATATTTTTTGAGTACCTAGATAATTCTATGGCATTATTTCTCAATAAGCAAAATATTATTGGCGAATATATAAATGATGTGCATGGTAGCGCAAGATTAGAATTTCTACATAAACGCCCCAATACACTATTGAAGAAATGCCTAAATATGTCTAAATATGTGGTGGCGATTATTCTTGATAGAAGGATGTATAAAAATGCAAATAAAATTATATTTTTAAGTGAAGCTATGAAGGAATATTTTGAAAAATATTATAACTTTATAGCTTCAAATGATAATTATGTAATTCGAGATGGGGTCAGCAGGAGTCAGTGTCGGAAAATTGCCAATAAGAATAGTGTAGAAAAATATAAAAAATCTTTGAACATATCCCCTAAGGATAGAGTGGTAATGTTTGCAGGTAGTTTTAAAGACTTAGGCGGTGTACTTGACTTACTTAAGTCGTTTAATTTCCTTGTACGTGAAAAAAAAATGCATAATTTAAAGTTGTTACTACTTGGTGATGGGGAATGTTACAAAGATGCCAAAAGGTTTATCAGTATAAATCAACTAGAGGAAAGGGTGATCATGATTGGTAGAACCCCGTATTCTGAACTAAAAAACTATCAAGAGCTTGCAGATGTAATCGTTTGTCCTGATAAGCAGCACCCACTTTCTGAATTGGTGCCGCATATCAAGTATTTTGATTCCCTTGTTTCTGAAAAGATTGTGATTAATGGATCTTTTGCATCGATTAGTAGTATAAATAAAAATGAGTGTATTTCAGTTAATTTTAATCCATCTGATATTGATAATTTGACTGTAAAAATTGAGATGGTTTTGATGAATTTGGATAGTTTTAAATTGAAATATCAGCTTAATAAGGGGAAAATATGTAAAAAGTTCTCTTATAATAGATCCGTTGAAATACTAATAAAAAAACAAGCTACACTAAATTAGTGAGAGAAGTTAAATACATACATAGGAGAGATTATGAAATGTAAATTTTGTAATACAGAAATAGAAA
>Ga0233442_1003032_pt1 | contig 10524 bp, 9 predicted proteins | sample SI_123_September_3_FD_182789 | JGI IMG/M metagenome (GOLD analysis project Ga0233442, IMG submission 182789) | Seawater microbial communities from Saanich Inlet, British Columbia, Canada - SI_123_September2016_150_MG | ecosystem: Environmental > Aquatic > Marine > Inlet | place: Canada: British...
TACGACCTGCATTATTTAACCATTTTGGTTATTACTTATATAATAACAATTACAATCTCCTTCTTATCTAATAAGCTTTTTGTCTTTAAGACAGAGGGAAGATATTTAATAGAATTTAGTAAATTCTCTACTTTCCATTTTGTGCATTTTTTGATAAATATTGCAATATTGCCAGTTATGGTGGAGTATGTGGGTATGAGTCCAATTTGGGCTCAACCAATTTTTGCTATTTCTATAATAATATCAAGCTATTTTTGGCACAAGAATATTACATTTTCATGTAAGGAGTAAGCTCATCGATAAATTAAACTCAATTTTAAATGTTGTGTATGACTGGTTTTATAGTATACCGCATATTCTGCATAAAGACGAATATCCCACTACTGGAGAGGTTATCTCTCATAGGGATATTTTTTCAAAATACTTGTGGTTTAGAAATAAAGAAGTCTTAGTTAGTCAGGATAAATACACATCATGAAGAAAAAACTACTAAGTATAGTTACCCCTTGCTACAATGAAGCAGCGAATATTAATGAGTTGTACGCTCGTATAAGTAACTCAATAAATGAAATCACTAAGTATGAATTTGAAATTATAGTTATCGATAATAGCTCTACAGATGGATCGTTGGAGCTATTAAAAGAGCTAGCAAGCAAAGATAAAAGGCTTAAAATTATTGAAAATACTCGTAATTTTGGACATATAAGATCCCCATATTATGGAATTCTTATGTCTTCTGGCGAGGCAACAATCTACCTTGCATCTGATTTACAAGATCCGCCAGAAAAAATAGCGGAGTTCATTAAATGGTGGGAGGATGGCTATAAACTTGTACAAGGAGTTAAGCCTAAGAGTAAATCCTCCCCACTGTTTCATTTTATAAGAAAATCTTATTATAAAATATTGGATCGAATTTCAGATACGCCACTGCTAAACAACGCTACAGGATTTGGGCTATACGATAAAATCGTTCTCGACCAATTAAGAATAATTAATGATCCTTATCCATACTTGAGAGGTTTGATATGTGAACTCGGGTATGAAATAAAGGAGGTGGAATTTGTTCAAGATATAAGAAAAAAAGGCATTACAAAGAATAATTTGTATACGTTATTTGATATAGGTATGTTAGGTGTGGTGAGCCACTCCAAGCTTCCACTTAGGTTTGTAACTTTTATTGGTCTGTCACTAGGTCTTCTAAGTATTGTGGTTGCATTTATTTATTTAGTAATGAAAATTGTATATTGGGATTCTTTTATAATGGGTGTGGCCCCGTTAATTATTGGAGTGTTCTTTTTATTTGGGGTGCTAATGATTACTATTGGAATGCTTGGCGAGTATGTTATTTCAATACACAGATACCTTCAAAAACGACCTATAGTAGTGGAAAAAGAAAGAATTAATTTTTAAAAAAAATGGGAAAAATGAACAATTCATATTTAAATAGAGCGTGTCCAATATGCAATTCTGTAAAGGTGGATAAGAAAGTTATACAGTCAAAAATACAGTCTGAAAACCTTACATTGGAAGAGTTAAGACCTTACTGGAATGGATTTTTTAAAGATAAGGTATTCTTTACATATTATAGATGTTCATCATGTAGTCTGTTATATGCAAAATCTTTTTTTACCAAGAAACATCTTGATGATTTGTACTCAAATATGCCAAACAATACTGCAGGCGTGTCAGTGGATACCCTGCAAAAAACTCAAAGTGGGTACTATGAGTTAATAAAAAAAAATATAGATGATAAAAAGGGCTCATACCTAGAATTAGGTCCCGATATTGGCTTACTAACAAGGTGTGTTATTAAGAAAAAATCTTTCGATAAAGTGCATTTACTAGAACCAAACAAAGAGGTATGGGATCAACTAAAAGAGATTGATAATAGTCAGGAAATTTTGATTAGTAATTCGACTGATGATTTTAGTGAAATCAAGGATTCTACACTTTCTCTAGTAGTTATGGTACATGGCCCGGATCATTTTATTAACCCGAGAGATACCCTTGAAAAGTTAAAGTTAAAGATGAAAAAGAAAGGAATAATAGTATTTGTTAATCACGATGAATCTTCGATGGTGGCAAAGATAACAGGATCTAATTGGCCTGCATATTGTATGCAGCATCCACAATTATTTAATACCAAGTCAATAGCTAAATTATTTGAAGTATCGGGCTTTGAGGTGCTTAACAGCTATAAAACAAAAAATTATTTTCCAATTTCATATCTTGTTAAGCACGGTTTTTGGGCATTAGGATTTAAAGTTAATTTTAATTTCAACAATAATTTAGAAATTGGATTAAAGTTAGGAAATATTATGACAATTGCGACCTTAAAGTAGGAAATGATGAAGATGGAATTGATTAATAAAGTAAATAACACTAATACAAAATCAAAAACATATGCGCTTGGATTGGCTTTTGCGTTAACTGCTATTTTTATTTTTATTGGGTATGTTTTTTTTGCTAATATTCTTAACTTATTTATACCTAATATTGAGGATCTTATTAATTACAAGGGTCTTTACTATTACGGCATAAAGAGTTCTACGTTTGATATTGTGTTTCCAATAAAAATGTTTATTTATTTTGAAATTATATTTTCTCCGATATTGTTTATCTTTTTATATAGAAGTATTAACAAAGGGGTTTTAGCGAAGTATATTATTATTATATGCATAGGTAGCTTAGCTCTCTCAATATTATTATTGTCTTTCATGGGTGGTACGTTGAGTGAGCTGCTATTAAGCTCATTTTTTACAAAGGCCCCAAGTGTCGTTATTTACTTAATTATCCTATTGTTAATTACTATTGGAATAAGGTTTATTCATAATAAAAAAAGACTATTTGGCCTATCTTTGGTTGGCATTCCGTTGTACTTTATTCTTCAACTAACCTCGCCAGTTGTTATTTTTTCAGAAATAGATTTTACAGAAGTAAATCTAAATTTAACAAAGTATGAAGACTTCGAGAAGGTGCAGGCTAAAAATATACTTATAGGGGCTAATTTAAATTCAATAAATTCAGTGTATGTGAAAAAACTCTCAGTACAAGAAGATTTTGAAAAGGTTAAATATTACAATTTTATTAATAAATTAGACTTGACTTTGCCTCAATATATTTCCTCAAGTGAGGCTTACTTTTTACTAACTAAGGAAAATATTAATTCTTTATGCTTTCAGTTTAAGAAAATATATTGGGATAAGTGTATTTCATATATTGAAAATGATAGAGGGACCACTCTAGTTAAGATTTTTAATAAAGAATTAGCTATGAAAATTGATACCTTGGTCAGCGAGATTGAAATAAATAGCTCACAAGACTATGGCGGCAGTCGAGGTTTTTTTCCAACAATTGAAGATGATATGCTAGATAGGCAGAGGGGGTGGCTTTTTCATCACCATCAAAATTTTGAATCGCCCTTATATGGTTTACCGCAAGGTAAGCTCCCACCTAGTCAATACGGCCCATTAGGATTGGCGCTTATGGATTATATTTCTAGCACATTTATCGCTCCTTTTAGTGAAAATAATAATATATTCTCTCTTACAATAGGCGCTGTTCAGCTGTTTAATATACTAGGGTATTTAATTATTTTGTTACTGTTGGCGCTTCTTAGGATTAATAGTGAGATTAAAACAATCGTATCTCTTTCTGTATTGTCCGGGCTTGTTATTCTTTTAGAGACTAGTGATGCATTCGCCCCTGGATTGAACTTATTTAGAAGCTTTCCACAGTTAATCTTGGTGGTATTTGCATTTTCACAATTATCGCTGAAGCAGCACTCTGTATATCTTTCAATACCATTTGTTTCTATATTTATTTTTCCATTATTAGCACTTTATAATGAACAGTTTGCACTATTTACAGTGGTGTCAGCAGCAGTTTCACTTATGTTTAGTGGTAAAGCAAGAGTGAAATTTTTAACTATCTTTTTTGTTATCACTACTTTAATTTTATATTGGTCTTTTATTAAAGAATATTTTGTTTATATGGATGCATCTTCAAACGCAAGAATGCTTAATTATATTACAGGACTTGGCTGGGATTCTGCCGGTTCTTATTCGCAAGCCATACTGTTAGGCTTTTTAATAATATCCCCATTATTTTATATATTGATCACATATAGCAAAGATAACAAGCGCAAAGTAAATTCTATTTTTGTTGTTATGTTATCGGTGTTAATGTTTTCAAAATATATATGGAATCCATCAATTAATCATTTAGCAAGTGTACTGCCTTTTGCTATTTTCCCATTTATTATTTTATTTTTTGAAAAAAATCTTGATAATCACTATGCTGATTTAGTTATCGCCATTCAAAACTCTCGACATACCTCCACGATTCGTAAAAAGTTTAGTTCAATAGACTTTACTAGCAATTTACGCATTCTTAAGGTTTTGAAAATAATAGCAATTAAGGTTATTAATTCGTTTAGAAAGATGATGAAAATACTGTCATCGCAACTTAAAAGAAAGTCGTCAGTTTCTAAAAATACTATTTTCACTCTTTCTATGCTACTCATGATAAGCTTAATGACTGTATATAGCGCGCCACATAGTGGGCAAAATTTATATAAATATAAATATATTAATAGTTTTAATACTGATGAGTTTTTTTATTTTCTAAGAAGAGTTTTTATAGACTCTTCTTTCGATACTATAGTTAATGACTACTCCTCTCTTATAGAAAACATTGATAGAGAAGTGATTTTAATGACAAAACATGATGTTATGATTTCAATGAGCATGAAGAAAAAAATCGGGTCACCGTATTCTGATTTTTCGACCAATATAGTTTTTCAAAAAGACGTTGACACTGTTTCTGATTTTTTGACTAACAAGAATTATTGTTTAGTGCTTGATAGGCGTGACCAATTCTATTACCTTCCATATGCAAGTGAAACTGATTTATCAGTTCTTAAGGGTAATGATAAAAGTAGATTAAATACTTTTAGCGTTTTTGAGAAAATAAAACCTACATTGAAGTTTATTGACCAGTCTAAATATTTCGAATTACATTGTAGTGTGCTCCCAAAAAAAACTAATCCTTAGTAAAGATAGAATTAAAGCACAAGGGGATTCAATTGAGAGTGCCAAGTAAGGCCAAGGTAGGCTGGCGCTTTAGAATTCTGTTGAAAATTGGGTGGTGTAGCTAAATTTATAAATAGTGGGTTATAATGGTTTTTAAGCAGCGGGCATGGCAAGCATTTTCTGGCGTTATAACGCTTGGTTTTATAACGTTTTTTCTTTCCCCTATTGAACAGGGATATTTTTATACACTATTAAATATTGCTGCATTGTATATGGCCTTTGATATGGGGCTATCTACCGTATTAGTTCAGTTTTCTGCGCGTGAATTTATTGGTATTTCTTGGAGTGAGTGTGGCAAGGTGGAGGGTGAATCAAAATCTCGATTTTTAACCCTTGTTAGGCTGTCCATTCGTTGGTATGGATTGTCAGCAATACTATTTTTACTAATTTACCCTGCAGGGATCTATTTTGTTGATAGTAGCAATGGATATCTTGATTATGATTGGCACATGCCATGGGCAATATTAGTAGGGTCTACTGCTATATTATTATTATCACTTCCAATTTTGGCGGTAACAGAGGGTAGTGGCCGTATTTCTGAAGTATACTTGCTTCGTTTAACACAAGGAATTATTGGCTCTATTGCAACATGGATTGTTTTGTCAAATGGCGGCGGCCTTTATGCTGTTGCAATGACCCCTTTGTTAAGCGCTATCACTGTAGTTATATGGATATTTATTAGGCAACGTGGCGTCTTAATTCAGTCTTTAAAAAGTAAAATTAGTGATTTTAGTTGGGGTTTGGAAATATGGCCACTTCAATGGAGGGTTAGCGTTAGTTGGCTTTCTGGATATGTGTTGTTTTCCATGCAAACCCCTTTACTTTTTCGTACGCAAGGTCCAATTGAAGCCGGTAAAATGGGGCTGACAATGACTATTATTAGTATGTTAAGTATACTTTCGTTGTCATGGATAACTTCACAAATTCCAGAAATGACAAAATTTTCCGCTATAAAGGCTTGGAATAGGTTGGATAACGTATATTGGGATTCGCTTCGAAAATCTTTTATTGCCTATACTTTGGGTGCAGTTATATTTTTTTCATTAAGGTTGGCACTTGAAAGTTTAGAATATGGGGACAGGTTCTTGTCTATAACTGAAACCTTGTTGTTGATAGTGGCAATGGGCTTTTATCATGTTACTGGTATTTTTGCCACATACTTGCGCGTACATATGAAAGAGCCATTTTTATGGCCTGCAATTATTGGCTCGATTCTAACTATTATATCTACTATTTTAGTGGCCCCACAATGGGGCACGCTGGGGGTCGTTACCATTTTAGTGATAATTAATGCGTTATTTTTCTTTCCAGTTGTTCTTTGGTTATGGGTTAGCTTGAGAAAAAAGTGGCATAATGAAACCATATGATTAATAAGAAAACTACACCAATTCTAAGCATTGCAATACCAACGTTTAACCGATCATATTTTCTAAAATTAAACTTAGGGCAACTTAAAAATGAAATAAAATCTTGTCCTTATGGCACAATAGAGTTATTGGTTTCTGATAATGCATCTGAGGATGATACTCAGTTTACTGTTGAATATTTCCAAAATTCTGGCATGAGTATCAACTATATTAAAAATGATGAGAATATTGGGTCAGATGCCAATATTGCCCAGTGTTTTAATATGGCAAAAGGTCAGTATGTCTTAATTCTAGGGGATGATGATTTATTAGTAGATGGTGCACTTGTCTCAATTGTTAAACACTTAAAAAATCAGCAATATGGTGTGGTTTTTTTAAAATCATATGGTTATGACAATGACTTTCGTAAAGAAAGCCCTGAAAAATTGGGTGGCGGCTACAAAGTGTACAATGATTCAGATAAATTTTTAGAAAAAGTTGCGCATTATATAACTTTAATATCAGGCTGTATTTTAAATAAAGAAGTGCTAGAGAATATTAATGCAACGCAGTTTTGCGGAAGTAATTTAGTGCAGGTGGATTTAGCTTTAAGTGCCGCACTAAGGGTAAGAAAAAATTTGTTTATTAGTAGTTATAGTGTTGCATGTAAAAGAAACAATTCTGGAGGTTATGACTTTACAAGTGTTTTTGTTGTGAATTTTTTCAACATATTGGATTCTTATAAAACAAAAGGATTAGGTGTGAGCGCTATTAATAATATTGAAAATTATATGATAATATCTTTTTTTCCGTATTATTTACTTAAGCATCGAAGAAATAGTAATAAATCTATGAGGAATGAGTTTAATATTTTTAATGAACGTTTCGGTAATAAACTGTTATTTAAAATCTACCTTATGCCTATTTTATTATGGCCTAGATTTATGGCTATCGCCTGGGGGTGGCTAGCTGTTTTGATAGGAAGGATTTATAAAGGTGATTTTTACAGAGGAGTTAAATTTTTAACTGAAAAATCAAGGAGTTGTTTGTTTGAAAATAAAGTTAAATTCTAGTTATTCATTTTTGGATCTAATTAGACTGTTTTGGTCTTTATTGATTACCAAAATTTTTTTAGTCCGGCAAGATTGATACGACAACCGACTAGAATAAGAGGCTTTTCCAATATGAAGATTGGAAAGGGGTTTACTTCAGGTCAATTCTGCAGAATAGAGGCGGGTGATTTTAATGGTCAATCAGCCCCTACTTTAGTTATAGGAAAGGATGTACAGATTAATGATTCGTGCCACATTTCTGCTATTGAAAAAATTATAGTAGGAGATAATGTTTTGATTGCAAGCAAAGTATATATTACTGATCATGATCATGGCTCTATAACTAAAGAAGACCTCCTTATTCACCCTGCGCAAAGAAGCCTAGTGGTTTATATTGATGATGATGTTTGGATTGGTGAGGGGGTAATTATACTAAAAGGAGTGACCATTGGAAAAGGGGCTGTAATAGGCGCCGGATCCGTTGTAACCAAGAGTGTTCCTTCATATAGTTTGATATTAGGCGTGCCTGCGAAAGTAGTAAAACAATTGTAGTGTGAGTAGTAAAACTAAATCTTCAAAAAATAAAGTAGCCGTTCTTTTGGCGGCTTATAATGGAGAAGCATGGATAAAAGAACAATTAGATTCAATTCTAAAACAGATAGACGTTGAAATTTATTTATTTATTAGCATTGATTTATCGATAGACAGTACGTATGAATTATGTGAGCAGTATGCACAAAAATATAAAAATATAGTTATACTTGAATATGGTGAACATTTTGGTGGTGCTGCAAAGAATTTTTATAGATTAATTTTGGATGTAAACTTCTTAGATTTTGATTATGTGTCTTTAGCTGATCAAGATGATCTCTGGTTGCCAGGGAAGTTATCTTATGCAATTAATTCTTTAAAAGCTAATAATGTGGAGGCTTATTCTAGTAATGTTTCTGCATTTTGGGAGAGCGGAAAAAGGAAATTAGTTAAAAAATCATATCCTCAAAAAAAATTTGATCACTATTTTGAGTCTGCTGGCCCTGGCTGTACATATGTATTAAAGAGAAATTCTGCACAATCTTTAAAGATTTTTATTGAGAGTAATTGGATGAGTGTTAACAAAATTGAATCACATGATTGGTTGATATATGCTTTTTTTCGATCCAATCAAATGCTTTGGCATATTGATAGTAAAGTATTTATGTTATATAGGCAACATGAGTTAAATCAGGTAGGCTCAAATTTTGGATTTTTAGCATATTCAAAGCGTATAAAAATGATCAAAAGTGGCTGGTATCGATCTGAAGTAAAAAAAATATCGGAGATGGTTAAGGTTAACGATTATTGCACGTTTGATTTAGGAAGGTGGTTTTTAATAAAAAATTTTTATCAACTTCGTCGTCGCAATAGAGATGTGTTTATTTTATTACTAATGGTGTTGACTGGATTTTTTTAATGCAAAGATATAGCCACTCAGAAAGATCTATAAATTTGTTATTCAGCTTAGTGTTAATTATAATTCTTTCCCCTGTTTATTTGTTTATTATTATCTTAGTTTATTTAACATCAAAAGATCCAGTGTTTTATTGGTCAGAACGAGTTGGCAAGGATAATAAAATTTTTAAAATGCCTAAGTTTAGATCAATGTTGATAAATACTCCTGCTGTAGCAACTCACTTGTTAGATAATCCAGATTCTTATTTATCGCCTATTGGTGGTTTTTTACGCTCAACTAGCTTAGATGAGATTCCACAATTGTATTCAGTATTAAAAGGTGATATGAACTTTGTAGGGCCACGTCCTGCACTTTATAATCAAGATGAACTGATTGCTTTACGTACTGAGAAAGGTGTGAATAAATTATTACCTGGGATTACCGGTTGGGCGCAAGTGAATGGTAGAGACGAGTTATCAATTGCTGATAAGGTGGCATTAGATGTAGAGTATCTAAATCGTCAATCGTTTTGGTTTGATATAAAAATATTATGGATGACCTTCTTGAAGGTTGTGAGCCGCGATGGCGTGAGTCACTAATAAAAATGGTTGTGATATTAAGTTAGGTTATTAGTTATCCTATAGTCAATTAATAATCAACCAGTTGCTATCATTCCAGCTTTGAAGATACCTCATGGCGCTAGTTTCCGATTTCCAGCCACCTCTAAGCATAATTTTCTCAAGCGGGATATTTTTGTTTAATAGGTCAAGTGCAGCGCCAATTCTAAATGAGTGGCCAGACAGTTCTCCTATTTGATTCAGTCCAGCTTTCTTTTGAAGACTTTTTAAAATATGGTTAATTGATGCAGGCGTAAGTGATGGGTTAGTAGATAGATTTCGTTTGAAGCTCCTAAGGATGTATCCACTATCTTGATCAATTGTTAGTGACCATTTTGAAATCATCCCAGATAATTCTCCAGATATTGGAATTATTTTCCCTTGACTGTATTGATCAGTTTTAGAGTGTCTCAGTAGGAGTGCATGTTTATGATTTCCAAGATGTTGTAAGTCTTCGAATTTAAATTGACAAATTTCAGAGCGTCGACGCATGGTTTCATAACCCAGTTGTAAAAGCAGCTTATTTCTGAGACCGACAATATCGTCAGAACAAACATCTTTGAGTTTGGTTAGAATATCATAAGTTAGAGGCGTTGCTTGTTTTTGAGGTTTTCCAAATTTTCTTCGAAGTTTTTTGATGGTAAGTATTACTATAGGTTCTTTTGTGGGGTTGGTACTTTTGGTAAGATTGAATATACTGCTAAGACTAGCTACTCGCCTTTGAATAGTTGCAACAGTTAGATTTCCACCCATCTGTAGAATGTAGTCTGCAAATTTATCTTCATGAATATTAAAAGGATCGTATTGATATTTCTGACACCAAGTGGCATAATGACTATAGTCGCACCGATAGGATCTGATTGTGTTTTCTGAGTATGTACCTTCAAGTGATTTAAAAAAAATTTAAATATTCATAATTTAAACTTAAATGGTATTATTAATATCATAATTATACTAAAATGATATCAGTTTGTCAAATAAAAGGCG
>Ga0233442_1003038_pt1 | contig 10511 bp, 7 predicted proteins | sample SI_123_September_3_FD_182789 | JGI IMG/M metagenome (GOLD analysis project Ga0233442, IMG submission 182789) | Seawater microbial communities from Saanich Inlet, British Columbia, Canada - SI_123_September2016_150_MG | ecosystem: Environmental > Aquatic > Marine > Inlet | place: Canada: British...
CTCTAGATCTCTGGCGGAGCTGATGGGTGGTTCCATTGGTATCGAGAGCAAAAAAGGTGCAGGCTCCGTGTTTTGGTTCAATATCACCGTCGATTGCGTCGATCAGGTCTCTATTGTCAATGCAAAAGAAGAGTTGAAAGACTTTCGCATCCTGGTGGTTGATGATGAGCCTAGTGCAAGAGAAATACTCAAGACTTATCTACTTTGCTGGGGGATGAAAGTAGAGGTTGCAGAGGATTGTCGGACCGGTTTAGATATTTTGAAAAGGTGTGCTGCTGAGGGCGATCCTTGCCGCATAGCCATTATCGATCTGAGGATGCCTCAGGCATCGGGCTTTGAAATGGCAAGGGCAATACAGAGCGACGCAAGTATTGCTTTTACGCAGATGGTCCTGCTGACTGCCTTTGATGCTCAAGGGCTCGGTACTCAGGCTAAGCAGCATGGGTTTAAAGCCTATATCACCAAGCCGCTCAGGCAGTCTCTCTTATTAGATTGCTTGATGGGTATGCTTTGCGCCAAGAGCAATGGCCGCAAAAAGATCGAAGCACAACTCGATACTGGTGGGGATGCCAATGAAGCGCCTCGCAAAGAGTCGATCCTCGTGGTCGAGGACAACAATATCAATCAGACTGTCGTCATGAAATATTTGCAGGATCTGGGCTTTAGCTGCCAGATCGTCGAGAGCGGCGAGCAAGCTTTGCTGGCAGTGGAGGCAAACAATTACGATCTGATCTTTATGGATTGTCAGATGCCTGGGATGGATGGCATGGAGGCAACCAAGCTGATCAGGCGTAAAGAGGCTCTAAGTGGACGCAGAGCCACTATTGTTGCGATGACTGCTCATGCCATGCAAGGCTATAAGGACAAATGCCTTGCGGCGGGCATGGACGACTACATAGCCAAGCCACTCGATATGGCCATGCTCAAAACGATGACCGAAAAATGGTTGCCGGAGGATCGTAGCAACTGGTTCAGATAGGTCTGAGGAAGTTTATTGATTATTTTCAGATGAATTTGAACTATTTTTCAAATGCGAGCGTCAAAGTCATAGTCTGTTCGCAAGCATTTGATTTTTTGAGGGGTTCTTATGATGTCCAACATTATTTCGGCCAGAGCGATGTCTTTTGCACTCGTAATCGGTCTCATGGGCGCAGCTTTGCCTGCTTTTGCTCAGGCTAGCTCTCCCGAGCCAGTTGCAGGCTCCAGTGCCGCGCCTGCTCCGGCCCCTGCTCCAGCGGCTGGTGCTGGTGATCCTAATGCGGGAGGCCGGGGCTTTGGTCGCAAGCATCGAGGTGGTGGTCAGTTTGGCAAAGGCGATCCTGCGGCCAGAGCAGCTCGCAAAGCCAAGATCATGCAAAAGTTTGATACTAATGGCGACGGCAAGCTCGATGATAGCGAAAGGGCGCAGTTTAAGGCTTTTAGAGAGCAGCGTCGCGCACAACGCGCCGCAAAGCGTGGTGCCGGTGGACCTGGTGGCTTTAATGGCGCCCAAACTGGTGGACAGCCTCCAGTCAATTGATCCATATCAACGCTTGCTTTTGGCTGCAATTTGATCGATCAGATAGGCTACCTGCCATTTGCGTTCTTCAATCTCGCCAGGACCGCAAAACATAGTGACAAAATCTGCTCTTTCAGCTTTGTCCGGTCTCGATGGGTCTGGGGGCATCACAGCGGTCATGCCGACCATAGGGATCATCAAAGGTTTGCCATTAATGCCTGCGTCCAGCTGATAGGTAAAGGTACATGCTATGGTGCCCGGGGATCGCTTGTCCCAGGGTGCCAGCTGTACCACTTTGAGGTCGCTATAGGCACCTGAGCTCTGCGCCTTGCCTATGATCTGCGCCATCAGAGGCAGACCTGTCTTGCCGCGAGTGGCCAAATTGCCGATGGCCAGATAAGACTTGTTGAGTCCTTGTCCACTTGATTGGTACAAGCTGGCTACTTCTCCAGTTGGACTTATCGGTGGGGTCTTGATGTACTTGTAGCTGCCAGGCAGGAGCAGTCGGGTGTCGAGGGTGGGCACTTCTTGTACGTTAGTCAAGACTTGAGCGATCCGAGTGCTGCCGATGGCTACGAGTGTCACTGCCAGTCCACAGCCGATCATGCCGATCTCCCTCGATATGCTCGTTTTGTCGTCATTGTGCAAGAGCCTGGCGATGCAAGCTACAAAAAGCAAAGCGGCCAGGCCGGTGATTGAGATCATGGCGCCCGATGCCCTTAAAAAATCCTCTTGTGTTTGATATGCCAATTCGATCCCGATCGCCAAAAAGCAGGCAATTGCGGGATAGGCATAGTAAAAGAGTCTATTTTTCCTTTGAAAGCCCATCGCGACAAAGACCGGAGGTAGCCAGGCGACGAGATAAGTGATCAGGACATGTACCGTAAAAAACAATTCGTTTTTAAAGGGGAAAGTCGCAGCCGCGAGCGAGCCGGTTAGACCGATGTCCAGGTTTGACTTGCTAAAAGAGGCAATGCCAGAGCCAAAGGCCAAAAGGACAAAAGCAACGGCAAGCTCACATGCATCATGCTCTTTTTTTATAAAATATCTGCGTGCAAACCAGCCGATGCAAAAAATGATCAGGCTGTATGCAAGAGTCCTGATTATCACCCAGTCTACAGGCAGATGCATGTCCATGCTGCAGTCGCCGCTCTGCGCGAGGATTTTGCCTTGATTGCTGATGAGAGAGACAAAACGCTGCCAATCCCATCCGCATACAGACATTTTATTGAGTGCATTGAGTGGCATGCTGATCAATGCACCAGCGCAAAATGCACCAAATATAGTGCCAAGTGCTACTGGTAGTTCTTTGAGTCTCCTGCCTGCATATACATAAAGAAAGTACGGAAGCCCCACATCTATGAGCCCACGTTGCATGCTCATAAAAATCTCGTCCATAATCTTAAAGTCTTGCATAGCTGCTCGACTGTGGATCTCGAGAAGGACAAAGACGAGCAGTCCACCATAGATGGGCAGTCGACCGAGATCCGGCCATAGTCTCGAAGATCTTGTACTCATAGATAGCCCGACCGTGTGCATCAACCACAAGAGCCAGATCGAAAAAAACAAGAGCACGATCACAGAGTGCGTGGTAGAGCGCCCCAGCGATAAAAACTGGAACATGTACTCGGATACAAGAAACCAGCTTAGACTGATCAGATAGAGCACGCGCGAGGCCATGGCATTGGTGAGCTTTTTGCGGATGGCCAAAAGAGTCAATAGCCCAAGGGCAAGAGCCACCACCGGTCTCATGACTGGTGCCGAAAATGCATTGATGGTATTAGCCCAAAACCAGTTTTTGCTCCACGAATAAATATATGCAGCGCCGATCGAGATCTTGTTAAATGGGGATTCGGGTCCAAACCAGTCAACGGCTGGTTCGCTGTACAACAGGATCGTGCCAAAGATAAAGAGAGCAAATACTAGAGGCCTGAGCAATCTTTCGCCGGCCATGTCCGAAAGCCCCGATGCGACTATCTTGCTACTCTTGAGTAGTTTAAAAATAATGCCGACCGAGAGTAGATACCAGATCGGCCAGAGGAAGCCCGCAGTGTAATGTATGCAGTTAAATGCCTGTGTTGCGGTCTTGGAAAGATCGCAGCGAGCTATCAAGCAGGCAATATTGAGTCCGATCAGGATGGTTGTGCTTTTAAAAATCCAGGCACTGCTGGATAAGGCCGGGGGGATCGTTCTGATCTTTTTTGCTAAAAAATACAGGCAGACTCCGATTGCGGCACCGCATGGCAATGATGCCATCAGGCTGCTGTACGGACCAAAATACGTGTATTGCTCCGGCATCTTAAATTGCAGCGCCGCCAAGACCCAGATGCCGGCAGGAGCTCCCGCAAGCGCGCAAAAAAGTCCCTGCAAGATCTTGTTTTTGTCGCTTTGGATAGCGTAGGCAAAGATTGCAGTATAGGCCGCGATTGGGATAAAAATATTGCTTATATCCTTGGCGCCGGCACCGGCTATGGTGCCAAACATAAATAGATAGGACAGCACTCCGACAAAGAGAGCTCCACCGTTTGCAAAGGCCGTGCCCGCAAGGAGAGCTCCCCATCCTGTGGCAAGAGAGATGAGCCAAAGCAGGACCGACCAGGTGGATACCTGGATTGCCTGGCTCCTGACGTTAGTCACCAGTGTAGAAGGGGCTTCCAGCAATGTAAAAGGTGTGAGAATGCATAAAGCAGCAGTAACCAAAAAGACCGGCCTCAATATGATGCGTGACTCTGGTGGGAGAGCTTGCAGATCGAGCTGGTCCTTGCTGTAGTCTCTAAAATAAAAGCGTTCGACTATCTTGTAGCCGCCCTGTATCATCCTGGATCGGGAGATGTGCTTATAGAGCTTGCGATTGTGCCGTACTTTCAATAGTTTGAGCCGCACACTTCTCAGGCCCCGATTGAGTCTTGTGAGGAGCCAGCCGAGCAGCGGAAACAATCCGACCAAAAAATAGCCAAATTTTCGCAGGGTTGCTAGCGCTTGAAGTGGATTCACTTTTAGATTTCCAGTTCCTGAATACCCTGATCGTCTACTTGCAGATCGAGTACTTTAGGTGGACGCTCTTGCTGATCTGCCCAGTGCGTTATTGTTTCCAGGACTTGAGACTTTTTTTTGGCATTGACAAAAATGCATATCGATGAGCCGCCACCCGATAGAGCACAGCCCATTATCGGGGAGCCCACCAGCAATTGTCTGAGCTGATTGAGCTCCGGCACCAATTGACTGCGATATGGCTCGTGCAAACGATCGTCAAAGGATTCGCGCAATGCTACCTCGTCATTGCGAGCGATGGCTGCCACGAGCTGTGCGACTTTGCCGACATTGTGCTGAGCATCGGAGAGCTTGACGTTTTTGGGCAAGACCGAGCGAGACATGGCTGTGGTCAGCGAATACCACGGAGAGACGACTATAACATGCCAGTCTTTAGGCCAATTGAGTCTCTGTGTCACTATCCGCTTGCCGTCATTGGACTGGCCGCAGACAACGAGTCCACCCAGGAGAGATGCTGCAAGGGATTCGGCGTGCCCCTCCATTTCTCGGGCTTCGGCAAGCAAAGTCGCTGTGGTGGGGATGCGATCCTGCAGCACGCTGGCTGCCCAGAGCGCCCCAAGTATTGCCGTGGCACTGGAACCAAGACCTACACCAAGGGGTATATCCGAGTCGACAATGATCCTCACGCGCTCGAGGATGTGGTGGTCGCGCTGCCAGAGGCGCGAGAGTATCGTATAAGTGAGCTTGCCTTGATCTTGCGCCAGGCTGCTTTTGTCGATCGCTCCGCGGTAGCTTATCAGCGGTATGCCTGGGTCATTTGCGGGTAGCAAAAAAAAGGACATGCGACTATAAATATTTAGAGCCAGTCCCAGGCAGTCAAGACCTGCGCCAAGATTGGAAGTGCAGCCCGGCATCTTAAGCGTTATCTTGCGTCCCTTGCCGAGCAATTTGTCTAAGTCGCTCACTATTTATGTCTCACGCTCGATACTCGCACAATACTAGCAATATTTGGCCCAATAAATGGAGGCTCGCATCATGCGTCACCTGGTGACTGGCGGATCTGGTTTTTTGGGCCATTTACTGATCGAGCGTCTGGTCAGAGACGAGCACGATGTCATTGGCTTTGACATCCACCCTGAGAGCAATCCAGTAAATGGGGCAAAGTACATCATCGCAGACGTAACAGATGTGCAGGCAGTAGAGGCTGTCATGGCGCAAAATATAGATGTGGTGCATCATACAGCTGCATTAGTGCCTTTGACCAAGGCAGGAGAAAGATTTGAGACCGTCAATGTAGGCGGGACGAGGATTGTTGCAGAGGCTGCAGGAAAGGCCGGAGTGTCTGCCTTTGTCTTTACCAGCTCTTCTGCAATATTTGGAGCGCCACCATGCCCGGTGACTGCCGATACCCCCTGCCATCCTCTGGAGATCTATGGCCGGAGCAAGTTAGAAGCCGAGCGCGCGGCTATGGAGATTGCAAAAAAATACGGTATGGCTTTTATTGCCATCAGACCACGCACCATAATTGCTGCCGGCAGACTAGGGATTTTTCAAGTACTGTTTGATTGGATCAGCCAGGACGTAGATATCTATGTGATCGGCTCGGGGCGCAACAAGATCCAGTTTTTGCATGCCGATGATCTTATCGATTGTCATATGAGGCTTCTGGCTCAAGAGCGATACGGCATCTTTAATGTTGGTACCTCTGAGTTTGGCACTCTGCAAGACGACCTGGAGACCCTGATTGCGCATGCTCGATCAAAGTCTCGCGTGCGTCATCTGCCTGCCTCTCTTGCCAGGGTTGGACTGGGTATTCTCGATCGTTTGCATTTGAGTCCTCTGGCCCCCTGGCACTATCTCACTTATGGCGAGGATTTTTATTTTGACCTTTCTCCTCTCGAGGAGATTGGGTTTAAATGCAAATACAGCAATACACAGATGTTGATCCAGGCTTATGACTCATTTGTCGCTAGCAAGGGGGCAGATACGGAGAGCAAAGATCATGCTTCTCGACATCGAAGTCCCATTCAACAGGGGATTCTTCTTGGTCTAATAAAGGCTCTCTCGCGTCGCCCCGGCTCCTAGCAAAAATTTTTGGTGTAAAATCATTTTTCATACTTTCAAAAGGGGCTGGCTGTGGCAAAAAATACAAAATGGTCCCATCTAAAGGTCACGGCATGTGTTTTATTTGCTCTTGGGCCGCTAATGACTGGATGCGGCTCAAAAGGGGGCTCGCTCGTGCCGACTCAAACTCCACCAGCCCCTTCTGGTTATAGCTTTCAAAAAAATGACGATCCTGAGATGAGCAAGGCTGTGCAGCAGGCCAAAGACAGCCTGCCTGAGTTTGAGGCGGCTTTCAGAGCCCGTAAACCAGACGAAAAATTTGCAGTCAAAGCCATCATGCATGGTAACAATGGGTCCGAATACAAATGGATCAATGTCACTACTTTGCAAGAAAACAAGATGGTCGGTCGTCTCGAAAAAGACTCCGTAGTGATGCCCAGTGTTAAGGCAGGCATGACGGTCTCGGTTGCTAAAAACGATATAGAGGACTGGGCTTATATTGATTCCAAGCACGACCAGCACGGTGGATTTACTCAGGCTGTGCTGCAAAAGCGCGAAGGCAAATAATTCTTTTCACCTTTATATGACCGTGGATCTAGGGGCCCATGGGACCGACGGGACCGAGAGGCGCCAGGGGGGCGGCAGCGCCTGAGCCTTTGCCGCTCAATTGCTCTAGATTGTATCTAGCGGCATCCATATCCTCATCTATCTTGAGAGCTCGGTTAAAGTCGTCCCTTGCTTCATTTCGCTCCCCCAGCCTCGCGGCTGCCAGCGCCTTATTGTAGGCTGCCTGGGCCATCTGTGGATCCAGATCGAGTGCTGCCTGATAGTTTTTAGCGGCCTTTCTCAAATGGCCGATGGCATCCAGTCTAGCGGCCTCTGATAATGGTCCGTCGCCGGCAAGCTGACGCTCAGCCAGTTGTTGGTGGGCCAGCCCCCTGTTGTACAATCCTTGCGCAAAGCATGCGGCGCCACTATCTATAGTGCTAACAGGGTGCCTGCCCTTATTGCCTGCTACAAGAGCGATTATTTTTTCGTTGAGCATAGAGGTCAGCAAGGTGATGGTGCGATCAAACTCCAAAAACTGTAGATTGAGTGCGCCTTGATTGTAACGGGCCTGGCAGAACCCGCCCTCGCCTCGGCCGGCAATATCGGCTTGCTTAAAAAAAGCCATGCCTTGATCGATATGATTTTGTGAAATGGCTTCGAGCCCTGCAGTGTAAGCATTTGCTGCCTGGCTTTGTTTTGTGGTCGGGCCGGCCAGTCCCGCACCGCCTGCAGTGCCAGACATAAAAGCGGTGGCCTCGCGTAGGGTCTTGAGCGGGGTGTCCTTGTCTCTGGGAGTGATGTTGTAAGACTCGCAGGCTGTGACCTGATTGAGATCCGGGACCTTAAACCCTGCTACTGCACCCTTGCCTGCTCCTGCAACCGATCGCCAGCTGGGTGCTTGCATATTGGCCAATAGGGCATAGCCTGCGACGAGACCTGAGATGACTATCGTCAGCCCGAGAGCCACGGCGCGATTTTTTGTATTGGGGCGCTCGCTGCGTGCGGCGGCGAGATCTTCGAGATGGTCATATTGCATATGTGCTGCAATTTCGGCTGCATTGATGAGCTCTTCGTCGATCACTGACAAGGTGGTCGCATCTACTGGGAGCTTGGAGCGGCTCATGATCTCGAGCTCTTGATCCCTGATCGCCTTGCCGGCAGCAAGAGATTGCTTGTAGACTGTCTGATAAAAATCGTCCGAATCAGGAAGTTTGCCGTGGCCGCTATCGCTGGCTCGGACTGCTTCAAAGATCTCCTGGGCTTTTTGCCGCACCGCATTGCCAGCCAGGGCGATCAATCTCTCTACTTTCTCCTGGGCTCTGGCCTCACGTCTGGCCCGGATCGACTCAGGCAGCGGCTTGATCTGCGCCTCGCCCAGCAATGCCTGCAACTGCTCTAACGGCGGGAGATCCTGTGGTCTGCCACTTTTTTGAAAAAGCCTGAACTTTTGAAAGTCGCTCAAGCAGTCATAGGCTAGATTGGTCACCGAAAGCCAGCTCTCGTACTTTGTCGCCTCTGCCGGGTCATTTGCCACAAGCCCTGCTGGGTCGGCGGCCTTGCTCTGAGCGGCAAGCAAGGCATTGCGCAATATGTCGGCCCTCTTGTCTCTTGCTTGCCTGAGTTGCTTGCGAGACGCACCGCCGGGCACATTGAGGGTGCGGCGAAAATAATTGCGCAGACTGGTTTCGTCGATGACCGAGGTTTCTATTGCGATATCCCCAATATAGAATCTATTATTTTGTTGCCCACAAATTTTGAATACTACACCTGAGAACCATTTTGACCACTGACAAGGCTTTGCATACCTTAATCGGTCTTGCCATCAGCATCGGCCTGACGGCAGCGGTGGTGTGCAACAGCCGCATCGATGCCAGTCACCTGACGCGAGCATTTGAGTCGGCGGATTATCTGCCATGGGTGCCGCTCGCCCTCCTGGCCTATGTTATAGGCATGCTCCTGCGAGGGGGGAGGCTGGCTGTATTGGTGGAGCGCGACAGCGTGTTGGGGACTATCGACGCTTCCAATATCGTGGCTATCGGTTACGCTGTCAACAATCTCTTGCCGGCCAGGTTAGGCGAACTCGCCCGAGCCTGGGTATTGTCGGAGCGTACAGGGCTGCCGTATGCACAGACCCTGGGTCTGACTTTTATCGAGCGCAGCATGGATGGTCTGGTTATAGTGGCTATCTTTGCTCTTTCGGCAGCCCGTTCGCAAGATGCGATGGCCCAGGGCATGGCCGTCGTGGCCATGAGTATTTTTATGGTGGCAAGTGGCATTGCCCTAACTATGGCGCTCTTGCCCGAAATGGCCGTTGATTTTGTATCGCTCTTGACGCAACCGCTAGGGAACAAGGCCCACGATGCGGCAGTTAGTGCCATGAGTGAAATGGTCAGGGGATTTACCGTGCTGCGGGATGGCGCGCGCGCCATGCGACTAGTCATATTGAGTTTTGCCGTCTGGGCAGCTGAGGCACTGATGTTTGCCTGCATCTTGCCATGCTTTGCGCTGGCTTCCAGCTATCTGGACTATGTCAAGGCCCTGGCAGTCATGAGTGCCACCAACCTGGGCATACTGCTGCCCTCTACGCCTGGATTTGTCGGGACCTATCATATGTTTTGCAGCTCTGCCATGCAGACCTTTTTTGCCGGGACCGGTATCACTGCCTCTGTTGCTCTATCTTATGCCGTGATCGTGCATTTTATATTTTTTGCGACAGTCACCATATGGGGTGCTTTGGCGATATCGGTCTATGGTATCGAGTTTAGTGCATTTGCCTCGCTCAATCGCAGCCTGATGAAGGCGCAGTCGACTCCTGTGCAAGCGACAGCACAAATTGATAGAGCCAGCCAGCCGGATGCTTTTTGGCTGGCGCTGACCGAAGCCATACTCAGTGATTGTGCAAATCATGGCCTGGATAAAGTACCAGTGGTATCGGTCGGTCAGATCCAGGAAGCCCGCCGCCAGAGTACCTGCTTTATGCTCAGGCAGCTGGATGCTTTGCCGCGGTCGCTCAATCTCGCCTGTCGGCTCGCTGCAGCATGTATCGCTTTTGCTGCAATATGCTCGACTCTCAAACCATTTGCCGATCTTTCGCTCGATACGCGTAAGCGTGCTGTAGACTGGCTATCGTATCGCGGACCGGGGTTTGGCAGACGGTTTTTCAAGCTCCTCCGCAGTTTGCTTCTGCTTGCCTATTTTGAAAACGCCAGCGTTATTCGTAGCCTGGAAGCGAGTGAAAGCACATGAAAAAATCCCAGGTCCTCATAATCGGTAGTGGCGCTGGTGGTGCAATCACTGCCCTGCGATTGGCCGAGGCTGGCTTTGACGTGACCGTGCTCGAAGACGGCCATGCCGTGCCCGAGCAAAAACCCTTAGCCGCTCTGGCTACCACGGACTTGATGGAACTCTA
>Ga0233442_1003059_pt1 | contig 10459 bp, 9 predicted proteins | sample SI_123_September_3_FD_182789 | JGI IMG/M metagenome (GOLD analysis project Ga0233442, IMG submission 182789) | Seawater microbial communities from Saanich Inlet, British Columbia, Canada - SI_123_September2016_150_MG | ecosystem: Environmental > Aquatic > Marine > Inlet | place: Canada: British...
GACGGTATTGGGCCAGGCGATGGATTGGCTCGAGCCTACTGCACGAAACTCAAATTTGTTACCGGTAAAAGCAAAAGGCGAGGTGCGGTTGCGGTCCGACTCGTCACGTGGCAACTCGGGCAAGTGCGATACGCCCAATTGCAGTTTTTTGCCGCCAGCGCTGCCGCCTTCTCTTTTGCCATGCACCAGGGTATGTACGACCTCGGTAAGCTTGTCGCCGAGATAGATACTCATGATCGCAGGCGGTGCCTCATTGGCGCCGAGCCTGTGATCGTTGCCCGCAAAGGCGATAGATGCACGCAAAGCAGCACCGTACTTGTGGATGGCGCGGATGATGGCAGTCAGCACTACGAGAAACTGCATGTTTTGCTCTGGTGTCACGCCTGGATCGAGCAGGTTGTTGCCGTGCTCGTCGGCCATGGACCAGTTGTTGTGCTTGCCGGAGCCATTGACGCCGCTAAAAGGCTTCTCGTGGAATAGGCAGCGCAGGCCATGCTTTTGAGCAGTCTTACGAAACACTTCCATAAGGAGCATATTGTGATCGCAAGCAACGTTGCTCGACTCAAATATCGGCGCTACTTCGAATTGTGCTGGTGCAACCTCGTTATGACGAGTCTTGACCGGCACGCCAAGCTTGTAGAGTTCGGCTTCGGCGTCCATCATGAAGGCCAGCACGCGCTCTTTGATCGAGCCCCAATAATGATCTTCCATTTCTTGACCTTTAGGGGGCTTGGCACCAAAGAGGGCACGACCGCAGTTGATCAGGTCAGGACGGGCAAGATAAAAAGCCTCGTCGATCAAAAAGTACTCTTGCTCTGCACCAACGGTACAGTGGATGCGCTTGGACTCCTTGTTGCCGAGCAGGCGAACGAGCTTGAGTGCTTGCTTGCCGACTGCTTCGACTGAGCGCAAAAGCGGGGTCTTTTTATCGAGCGCGTGACCGGAGTACGAGCAAAACACAGTGAGTATGCATAGAGTCTTACCATTGACAGACTCCATCAAAAAGGCAGGGCTGGTAGGATCCCAACCTGTATAACCACGGGCTTCAAAGGTAGATCTGATACCACCAGAGGGAAAGCTCGACGCATCAGGCTCGCCCTGGATCAATAGCTTGCCGCTAAACTCGAGGATAGCGCCACCATCATCGCCACTAGATATGAAAGAATCATGCTTTTCGGCAGTAAATCCAGTCATTGGTTGAAACCAATGAGTAAAGTGGGTGGCACCGCGGGAGATGGCCCAATCTTTCATTGCATTGGCAACGATGTCTGCCATGGAAGGCTCGAGAGGCTCGCCATGATCGAGACAACGCACGAGTGCCTTGTAGACGTTTTTGGGCAAGAGCGCGCGCATCACGTTGCGATTAAAAACGTTTTGTCCAAATATCTCGGACACCGGAGTCTTGGTGTAATCCACCGATGCAGTGACGCCTTCTCTTGCGCTGGCAGTGCGCATAGCCTGTGAGCGGGCCTGAGCGTGAGTGGCATGGGTACCGCGTGTAGGCATATTGTGTCCTTTGTCTTTCACTGTCATTTTTTCTCTCCGTATTTTGCTTAGATGCCCAGGGCTTTCAAGATGACTCTCTTGCGCCTCTGTCCGTCAAACTCCGCATAAAAAATCTGCTCCCAGGGACCAAGATCAAGCTTGCCTTTGGTCACGGGTATAGTCACCTGATGATTGATGAGAATGCGCTTGAGGTGCGCATCTCCGTTGTCTTCACCAGTGTTGTGATGATGATAGCTGGGATCCTCTGGTGCGAGTCGCTCCACCCAGTTGTCTATGTCTTTGATCAGGCCATTTTCCCAGTCATTGACGTAGATGCCGGCCGTGATGTGCATGGCCGAGACCAGGATAAAACCGTCCTTGAGCCCAGACTCGTCGCAAAACTGCTGCACCTCGTCAGTGATGCGTATATACTCGCGTCTCTGCTTGGTCTCAAACCACAAATACTTGGTGTGGGCTTTTAACCCGTCTTGTACAGCCACTGTATATCCTCGGCTATGGCCACCCTGCACGATTGGCATATTTTAGCCGAGATGCGCTCAGGCATCGTTAAATTGGCTCTGTCAGCTTTACTTTTAGGCATCAAGAAAATATCAAAGCGCTATAAATGGCTCAGATGGCAGGTATAGCCTTGAGCTCAGCCCAGACCTGAGTCATATCCAGACGCGAGAGGGTCTGGATGGTTTTGTCAAAATCGAGTCGCTGCGCCAGGGTGCTGGTCAGACCCTGGCCAGGGCTAAATTGGCCGGTGAGACGCACGGCCTCACGGGCCTTGTGGTCGATGATAATGGACCTGAGCTCTGGGGAGAAATGTTGTGAGGTGCCGGTGCGCGCCATGGCCGAATACTCGTTGCTATTGCCGACATAGAAGGCCATCTTGTCGCCCTGCTTGATGATGCCCAGGTTGTTGGTGGCAGAGAGATCGGATAGAGAGGGTCTTACTCCGACGGGGGCGTCAGGTCCATGCACGTGAAAAGGGATCTTGTCGGGTTTGATGGATGCGGGCAGATAGCCGATGTCATCCGCAGTACCTTTGATAGTACGGCTCAGGCGCATGGATGAAATGTCGAGAGTGCGCCCCACCTCAAGGCCCTTGTAATCGTGCTTGCTTGAGAGCAAGCGACCGAGGGCGTCGACGTTGAGCCTGCTCTCACCGACAGAGAGCGAGGCGGCTAGCCTTTCGGAGCCTGGACCAATAAAAGCCGCACGGTCCTTGACCGGCAGGAGTACATTTTGCGAGATCTTGTCACCAATGCGAGTATAGAGCTGCGGAGTGCCCGCAAATCTAGATGCAAATACGCCTCCGGCGATCACACCCGGAGTCGACTCGATAAAATTGGCGCCAGAGCGCCCGAGCGCATCGCGTCCAATCTGAGCCAGGCGATCCTCAGCGTCCTGTCCTCTTATGCGTCCAGCCTCATTGATAAATGTCCCGGTGGCCACAGTGGTCTTGGCCAGTTCGACGCCCACAAACGGAGCGGCAAAAGCCGCGGCCATTTTGGGATTTTTCATCATGACCGTGCCAATCGCGCCCACAGCAAAAGCCGCACCAGCCCTGGCCAGGACGTCGACTGGCTTGTGCTGGATATCATCTATGACATGATCGATCGTAGCTCTTGGCGCACCAGCTATGGCCCGTCCGCTGACTCTGGCGGCAGTGACCAGGTCAAAATCGAGAACTGGAGACTTGGTCTCGGCAGGACGCGCGACCGAGCGTCCGCCATCGCTTAGCGCGTTGTCGAGAGCACTCTTGAAGCCATCAGTCTCCGAACCCACGCCGTCTCCATAAGAAATGCTATTAATGGATGCCTTGTAAAGCCTGCTTGGCCTCTTGTAGACTGGGGTCAAGCGCCAGGGCCTGCTTGAGAGCGGTGGCCGCCTCGGCCTGCTTGCCGGTCTTTACTCTCAATTTACCCAGGTGCATCCATAATGAAGCCTGCTTTGGGGACAATCTGACAGCTTCGTCAAACTCGGACTCGGCACGGGCGATCTGGCCCTGCGACTCCATGAGCCAGCCGAGATCGACACGCAGCGCTGTCACATCCGGCTCGAGCTTGACTGCTTGTTCGAGTTGAGCGATGGCGCTATCCTGCATGCCACGGTCCGCCAGCAAAAATGCCATGTCCGCATGCCCGTATGGATCGGCAGGATCGGCCGCAAAGCTACGGCTATAATTGGCCTCGGCTGCAGCAAAGTCTCCATCGCTGGCCTGGGCAAAGGCGAGAGATCTCAATACGCGGCCGTTATCGGGCTGATAAAAGAGAGCCCACTCGTATTCGGGATATGCCTCTTTGTATTTTTTTTGGCTCGCCAGCTTGATGCCGCGTTCGTAGTGGAGCTTAAATGCAGCAAGCTTTTGGTCGTCGGTCTGCTTTTGATCGTATGGCATTTGCTTGCCCAGATTAGAGAGGATAAAGGCCTCTGCTGCCGCATGATAAAAATCAAATCGCGCCAGTGAAACCAGCATCAACTCGCGATGCGCGGCTTGAGTATCGGGTACGCACATAATCGAAGAGCGCAGCTCGCACTCGGCCAGATCGAGCTGCCACTTGCTCAGATAGCCAACTCCAGCCTCGTAATGGAGTGACGCCTGATTGATGAGCCCACCGTCAGTGGTGGCACCCCCTTGCCTCGGCAGAGGTGTAAACTCTTGAGTGTCCATGCCAGCAGAGGGCTCAGCAGTGAGTTGGCCGGAGCTAGTCGGCTCTACGATGTCAGAGGATACTCCCGGCTTGGCATCACTAATAGGCGTGTAAGCTCCACGGTTTTGCGCCACCGCTTGCAGCGGCAGGCCCTGCGCACAAAAAATCACTGCTGCCGCGGCCATTGCCGCATATTTCTCTTTTATAAACATATCAATCACGGACATAAACCCTGGCACACATCTACCGACAGACCTTGTCATTATGGCACCAAAAGCCGGGCTGAGCCAAAACCATTTATACGGTAAAACACTCCGTAAAAACCCTATTGCGGCAAGGGAGCCGAGACGATGGAGATACCGTTGGCCTCCGCGTATTTGATCATTTCATCTCTTTCTACCACCAGGGTCTCCCTGGCTTCCACGGCCAGGACACCGCCGCCAGGGTGTTTTTCGTCAACACCACGCATAGAGTTGAGGGTAGTCATGCCCACGGTAGGTATATCAAAACGCTGGTCTTGATTGGGTTTGGAGACCTTGCACACGACGATCGGGCCTCGTGCGAGCTTGACAGCACGTTTGACGGCTTCGTCGGTACCCTCGATGGCTTCAACAGCGAGGATCATCTTGTCCTTGACCACCACTGTCTGACCGATGTCCATGCGGGCGATCTCGCGTGCCGCACGCATGCCAAAGTCTATGTCGGCGTACTGTTCGGGCGTGGGCTCAGTCTTGGTGATGGCGCCAACCTCGGGAAAGAGATGGCGGAGAAACTCAGACTGAGTCAAGACGTTGATGCCGTGGGCCTCCATGATATCGCCAACCGCAAATTGGATGGTGTCATCATTAAAATTGGGTAGCTTGCTCAACTCTTTGACGGCCATCCAGTCGAGCTTGTGGAGATTGCGGAGAAAATTGAGCTTGGGCACCTTGCCGACAAAGACGACCTTGTCGCAGCCTTCTTTTTTGGCGAGGCTCAAGTTGCGGCCGATCTGGCCGGGGGCAACGAGGATGGTTTTATCGGCAAAGGGAGAGACGATGGCCTGAGCGCTCTCAGAAAGAGCCATGGCTACTACTCTATAGCCGCGTTCCTTGGCGGATTGGGCTAAGAGGGCGGGCAATTTGCCTTCGCCTGATATGAGGGCGAGATTTGTCATTGATTGAAAACCCAGTAACCAGGCTAGTTTAACATCGAGACTGAGGCCTAGGAGGATATTTGAGAGATGCTTTACATGAAGGCTGCCCACCGATCGCTTGACATCAAATCGATCCCGGTAATAATGGAAAGAATGCGGAGATGCTCGCAATTTGGTAGAGTCAAGGGATCATGATGAAAGCATATATATTCTCCATCGCTCTGGTGGTTGCATGCAGCAACGCTGCGCAAGCTCAGGGCGGTTTTGGCGGCAAAAGAGATTTACAGGACGCCAGTCAATTTTATATGTCGCGCAGACAGGTCCAGGTGATCGACGACTCACCGATAGTCAAGACTGGCAACGGCCAGTTGGCACCGGCTGGAGCTAATGGGATAAATGGCGGAGCACCGCTGCAAAGAGCTGGGTTTAGCTCTTATACATCGTCGATGCCGACTATCACGGCTCCTCTGCCCAAGGTCAACAATGGCGTGCCCAAGCCTGATCCAATAGGTGGCGGCAGTGCCGGCGGCAGCAATACCTACAAAAATGCCAAGGCCAAGGCTGGTGCGCTGAGCAATAGCAAGGGCAAACCCAAGGCTGCAGCCAAGACCCCGGTAGCGCCTTCTGGGGTGCAGTCATATGGAGAGTATCGCGGTTATAGCACTCAGGGCGCTGGCGAATACGCCCTCAGCAATGGTGGAGCGGCAGCTAGCTCGAGCACCTCGACAAATGTCAGGGGCAGCGTGCTGCATTGGTCGCGCAAACGCAAGTCTGGACAGTAATACCCGGCTTTAGTTACAAAGTGATTTACTTTTGCCGAGCTTGCCCCTGGGGCCCGAGCACTGTGTTATTATCTTAATTCGCTGACAGCGACTACGTGCCTGTAGCCCAGCTGGATAGAGCGCATGGCTACGAACCATGAGGTCGGGAGTTCGAATCTCTCCAGGCACGTTATTAAAAAAGCGACTTACGCAAGTAGGTCGCTTTTTTTCTGGATAAGAATAAGGGTCGCCGCCATTTAGCCACCTTATTTTAAAAATTAAAAAAATTGTGGTCACTCTTCAATAGTACAAAATAGTTAAGATGAGTTATTTTACCTATAGAAACGAGGCCACAGCATTAGGCGCAATAATTATGTAGCCGAAAAATAATAAATTGAGGTTTCGCTTTAATCATAAACGGTGCTCCGATGATAGAACGTCTCCATGCATGATGTTCGCGATAGCATTTGGAAACTATATTTACCAAATTCTTCTGTGCGCGCCCGAATATCAAAATAAATATGTCATAGGAAAATTATTTGCTCTACCAGATCATCGTTGTGTCATATCACGGAGAAACCTTGTTCGGATCAAGCTGAGCACAGGTCGCATAGCTTAATTCCGCACGGGTCGCCCCAAAAGCACAAGTAGACCCAGCTCTTAAATGGAGCGCGCAGCAGGCTGGCAAATAAAACTGACTTCAATTTGTACTAGAGCGAGTCTTCGACAAAGTAATCGATAACGCCTCAAGGGATACATTTTCTAGATCAGTACTCAAAATCATTCGTCAGCGGCTTTGCTAGAGCCTCTCTCGCCATGACCTCCGCCACTTTGGCGCAGTCAATGAGTTTCGTGCCCTTCGGCAGGCATCGAAGGATGGCGGCGATCGGCTCTATCGTCAGTATTGAGTGGTGCCCGCTTGTAATGAGCACCTTGCCGCCAACATCATTTATTGTGTTGACCTCGTTGAGATCAATATAGTGCATGTCGCCCTCTTGGACGCCTCGCAATTGCAGATACGTTTTGCCTGGCATAGTATTAGCCCTCACTATAAATCTTTTTCCCAATCCTCATTTCCTCTGCCTTCTCTTACTTTGGTTGGACACTGCAAAACTCCACAGACATCCGACTGCGTGTCTCAACAGCCTTATCTCTTTTGGATTATGCCCGTCAAAGCGAAGCTTGGATAGCAACATCCAAACTCGTAACAGGGTTAAGTGTCCAAACTTGGTCCAACTAAATGCTCAAAACCCTTTTATAACGCCTTGCTGCGTCGATTGCCTCAATAAGCTAATTTAGCTCCGCTGCTTGCAACATGGCCCGCGAATACTGATCGGCCTCCCGATATTGACGTTTGAATATGTGCCAGGCGATCAATCTTTCGTAGAGTGCGATGGTCGAGGGCAAATTGTCTATTTGAGCCTCGCTGATATGGAGCTGGGCGAGCCAATGTCGCCGGGCTCTGTTCAGGTAGTGTCTTTTGCCATGATGGATGAAGAACATACCACCGAGGACCATAGCTAAAATCGAACCGTAATATGTGACTAAATCTTCTGTTGTCAAAAGCAGATGTTCTGATCTTGAGAGAACGCCAGCCTTTGAGATGCTCAAAGATTTTAGATGAGCTAACAATCTGCTGTTTTTTAAAGAAAAGGCGGTTGGATACATTAAATCAGCGATTTGGGAGCGCTCGGTAGCAGACAAAGGCAGCTCCAGGCCTCTGTGCACCATATCTTTCGCGCGCTCGATTTCACCATTTGCAAAAAGACCATAACTCGCAAAAGCCATGCAACGGGCCGCCTCAAATGGCTTACCTAATGACAGATAAATGTCGATTGCCTTGATGTAGTTTTCAATTTCGTTTTTGTAATCTTCGAAATTTATAAAGAGATGAGCTGCAAGACTTTGATATCTCCTGGCCATCTGTATACTGCGGGGTCCATAGATACGTGCGACGGTATTATTGAGTCTGCCAGAATCTATCTCTCTGCGATCACTACCATGACCAATAAATCCTGTACTGGTGGCAAGACAACAACCATCTTCCGATCGCTGAAAACTCTGGATGAATTCTCCAATCTCATAAAATCCCATACGGTCTAATACTTGAGCAGCATTTAAAATCGTATAGCGCAAGGCCATTTTGCCAGTAATAGGCAATGATTGGATGGCGAGGAAAATCACTGAGATGCAGACAAGAAATAGGCCAATGCGATAACTGAGAAAGTCTTTAAACAAATATCGACTCAATGACTTGGCTGTCAGGAAACCGTTCGATGATCTATTTTGCCAATAAATCAGACTGCCCAAAATTAGGAGGGGAGATATTAATAAAGCAGTCTCCATCGCCGGAGACCTAGCGAAATGGTATGCAAAGAAGCGTAGATCGCTATTGCAATCAATAGCGAAATCCCAAAATGATTGATGGAGAAAGAGTGAGAACCCAGCCCAGAGCGTGAACCAAAATAAAAATGGAACGATACCGAGTAACGAATGCAAAAATCGTTCCATGATCTCACCCGATGAGCTTACTAGACATATACCCAAATGTTTGGGATTTTGCCAGCCTCAATGCCCAGTTTGAATAATCTCCCGCGGTATTGACGCGACCGGTGACCAGTTGCATAGTGATGAGCTGGTCGATCAGTCGCAGCGCCTCTACTTGATCCGGCTTCTGAGCGAGTTCTTTGATCCAGCGTTTTTCGAGCAAGTGCATTTGCCAGCGCAAAAAGACGAGGCTTGTCACCGCCAGTACGATCAGGTACATGCACATCATCTGGCTCCATTGCCTGGTGCTGAGATCCCAGAGATGGAGATTGAAAATATCGAAACTATTACCGTGACAGACAATGCGAAAGAAAAATTGGCTCAGATTTGCGATCAGCATGAGCGCAATCAGCGAAAACGTAAAAGCTTTAAAGACTGAAAATCCGATCCTGTAACCTTGCGAACCAATGATGCACAATCGATGCAGGTCACCGGCCAGACTCTTGCGGCTAGCGCCCCAGCTCTCCCTGGCACTGAAAGCGATACCACCCAGTATCCACACGGCGACCATGAGATAAATTGGATTAAAGAACGATTGCGTCAACTCGTACTGTCTGTCAAAGACCAAGATGCTCCAATACGAGAGAGCAAAATCAAGAAAGGCAACTGCCACTGATGTCTTAACGGCGTACTGCACGATAATAAAAAGGGGATGTCTGGTCAACACAAGATTTACCTCCATCCCCTCGGCTTGCAGGACATTCGATAACGGGCTCCAGGTCTCAATATAAAACGAAACTAACCAATGCGGAAGCTAGGCATTGGGGTAAATACGATGATCTGAGAGTGGGTTTAATGTGGGTATAAAAAAGTCGAGGTGAGCAAGTCGCAGTATTGCGGGACAGAAAACTACCTGCGCTCAATACAAAAAAAATAGACCCAAGTGATGCCGCGCACCTCTTAGGTCTATCCTTAGTTTTTAAGCCGATTACTTGTTAAACGAAAAATAGCTCGTCATCAGATTTTTGTAAGCCGGCAAGTGATTAGAAAGCAAGCTGCCGAGTCCTTCGATGTCATTTCTCCAGTCTCTGTGCAATTCGCAGGCGATGCTAAACCAGTTCATCAGCTGAGCACCATTTTGGGTCATGCGACTCCAGGCAGCATCACGGACGGATTTGTTAAAAGTGCCGGATGCATCAGTGGCGACAAAGACCTCAAAGCCTTCTTCCATGGCTGACAGTGCAGGAAAAGCCACGCACACATCAGTGACTATGCCAGCGATGATCAATTGCTTGCGGCCGGTCTTTTTGACGGCAGCAACAAAGTCGGCATTGTCCCAGGCATTGATTTGGCCGGGGCGAGCAATATACGGAGCATCGGGAAACATTTCTTTTAGCTCGGGCACCAGAGGACCATTAGGACCTTGTTCAAAGCTGGTGGTCAAAATGGTGGGCAGATTAAAAAACTTGGCGAGATCGGCCAGGGCCAGGACGTTGTTTTTAAACTCGTCAGGACCAAAGTCCTGCACCAGAGACATCAGACCAGCCTGGTGATCGACCAGCAAAACGCAGGCCTTGTCTTTGTCGAGTCGGTTGTACTTACTCACTTATTTGCTCCTTTTATTGACACAATATCTAATATCAAAACTAAAATACAAAGCACGGACAGGCCATCTCGTCCCAGCCAGCGTTATCGTGCCCATGTCCGTGTCCAGTCAGAGGCTGCAACAAGGCGCGGACTTCATCGATAAAACTGTGGCGACAGTTTTGATGATGCTGCGGCCTTGCCAGATTGGCTGCGGATCTTTCACGATGCAAAATCTTGTCGACATCTAGATTGACGGGAGACCAGTCAGGCTTAGCGACTGGCACAGCTTTGTCAAAGGCCTTAAACTCGTCAGCACCATATACGATGCGGCCATCGACGATAGT
>Ga0233442_1003060_pt1 | contig 10459 bp, 8 predicted proteins | sample SI_123_September_3_FD_182789 | JGI IMG/M metagenome (GOLD analysis project Ga0233442, IMG submission 182789) | Seawater microbial communities from Saanich Inlet, British Columbia, Canada - SI_123_September2016_150_MG | ecosystem: Environmental > Aquatic > Marine > Inlet | place: Canada: British...
GCATCATATGGATTATCGGTGACCTTTCGTCTCAATAGGACGATTATGTCGCCGACTTCTTTGAGATCTACAGCTGTGGGACGGGCTTGGAATAGCTTGAGCAGAGCTTTTTGCGCTGCAGGAGTGGAGACCTGTGCTTTTGCAGGCAAACTGGCCATGAGTAAAATTGCAATCAAGATTGGAGCGAGGATGCCCCCAAAGGCGTGTCTTTGTGCAACCATTTAAAACAACTCGCAAAAACCGTCCTGATGATTTTATCTACAAACTCATAAAAATGCAGATCGAAAACGCCTACGTACATATACCTTTTTGCACATACAAATGCGATTTTTGCGATTTTGCAGCATTTGCCGGCCTCGAGGATCGTCAGCAAGAGTACGTAGACAGGCTGATCTGGGAGATCGAGCAAAGAGTGGCGACGACAAAAGCCGCAGTCGCACCATTAAAAACTTTGCACTTTGGCGGCGGCACGCCTGGGCTTCTGCCCGTGCCAATGCTGGCAAGCATCATCCAGACACTAAAGTCGACTTATGGCTTTGCCAAAGATATAGAGATCGCTCTGGAAAGCACTCCGCAAGCGGTATCGGATACGGTGGCAAGACAGTGGTGCGAACTCGGTGTCAACAGGGTCTCGATCGGGGTCGAATCTTTGGACGACCGGGAGTTGCAAGCCATAGGGCGCAAGCAGACAGAAAGCCAGGCACTCGAAGCCATAGACCTAGTCCAAGCAGCAGGCATGCAAAACATCAGCATTGATTTTATGTACGGCTTGCCAGAGCAGACTTTAGATAGCTTTAGCCGCACCCTGCAAAAGATAGAACGCATCATCAAAGCTCACCCGGGCATCAAGCATCTATCAGCTTACGCCCTGGAGCTAGCCGTTTCAGCCCCCTTGCTCAAAACCTATCCCTCAGGAGACGCACGCTATCCACAAGATCAGGATACGGTCTCTATGCTTTATTCCCTCATCGACACGATGACCGCTCTGGGCCTCCAGCACTATGAAGTTTCCAACTTTGCCCGAGCCGGTTTTCACTCTCGCCACAATCTCAGCTATTGGACACGCAAATCTTATCTTGCCTATGGGGTTGGCGCCCATCGCTTTGTAGATGGTATTCGCTCTTCCAATTATCGGTCCTTTAACAAATATATCCGCAATCCATTGTTTGACGAGACCAGCGAAATCATCGATCCAGCTATAGCCTTGCAAGAAGCCATCATGCTCGGCCTCAGACTCAGGAGCGGTCTGAGCCTGTCCCAAATATCAAACGATTTTGGCTATGATTTAAAACGAGAGAGAGCAAAGGAGATTGAGGACATGATCCAGGAAGGCCTCTTAGATTTATCGGACGGCTGTCTCTCTATTACTCGCAAGGGCCTGCCATTAAGTAATTGTGTAATCTCATCGCTGATCTGAGGATTAGAGTTGTGATCCTGGGAATATCAAAGCTGTTGGCTCGCATCGACAATTTTTGAGGTTTTTTTGAAGAGTTGCCCGGAGTGCTACTCCGAATACGAGGATAGTCTGGACCTGACGCACTGTCCCAAGGATCAGACCCCTCTCAAATCACCGGAGCTTGATCCTCTGGTCGGCACTAGATTGGGTGATCGCTACGAGATCGTCTCGGTGATCGGCCGCGGCGGCATGGGAGTGGTCTACAAGGCCAGGCAGGAGCAGATGGACAAGCTCATGGCCATCAAGATGCTGCACTCGCATATGGTTTCCGATTCAGAAGCAGTCAAAAGATTTTATCGCGAGGCCAAGACCGTTTCACAGGTCAAGCACCATCATATAGTCACGCTTTTTGACTTTGGCATGAGCTCGCAGGGCCAACCTTTTCTTGTCATGGACTTTCTCGAGGGAAAGAGTCTCAAGGATATTCTCAAGGCAGGCCCCTTGCCCTTCGAAAGAGCCGATCGCATTTTTGGCCAGACCGTGGATGCCCTGGCCTCTGCTCATTCGCTCAATGTCGTCCACCGCGACCTCAAACCCGAAAACATCGTTCTTTCTACCAATAACAACAATACCGACTGGGTCACACTGGTAGATTTTGGCCTTTCCAAGCTCAAAGAGCCCAAGACTCAGGATGCATATCAGATCACCAGATCTGGAGATGTCTGCGGCAGCCCACCCTACATGAGTCCCGAGCAATGCCTCGCATCCTCGGCTGTCGATCCACGTTCGGATATCTACAGTCTGGCCATTGTCGTCTTTGAAAGTCTTTCAGGCAAACTGCCATTTGCTGCAAAATCAGCTATCGAAATGATGGACGCCCATCTTTATCAGACTCCGCTCCCCTTTTACCAGGCCACTCCTGAGCTCAAGATGTGCACCGAAGTCACAAATGTCTTAGCCAAGGCCCTGGCAAAGGATCCCGAAGACCGACAAGCCGATATCATGCAGTTTGGCAAAGAATTGCACGAAGCCATGCAAAGGGATGGGATCAAACTCAAGTCATACAAGCACAGAATGGAAAAAGCCTCTTTTAAAGACATGGAGTCGGAGGCCGAGGCTTTGATGTCGGGCTCATATCCCTCTGTACCAGGCGATATCAATGTATTAGCAAGCCAAAAAGCCATGGACATGCAGTCTCAACAGCAAGGCGATGCCATGGCCCAGATCAGGATATCAGCAGATGATGCAGCTCAACGAAGCTGGATCTCCAGAGTCATGTCGGCAGTCTTTGGCCCTCGTCCAAGCGCCAGGACCACGGATGTCGAGCAAGAAGACGAAGATCCAAATGTCATTCCGTATCCAAACTGCCCTTATTGCAATGCCCCCGTGCGCTCGATGATCAAATTCTGTATTTCCTGCCAGAGACAACTGCCATCTGCGGCCGAATACGCTCGCATGAGGCAATACGGCTCTGGCAAAATCGAGTTAGCCAATACTCGCAACCAGGCTGCTTCTGGCGGCAGACAAAGGCCAGGCTTCAGTTCACGCGCCAAGGGCGCCATGAACCACAATCCCTATCCTAGCCTGCAAAAATGGCTGACCGTTATCTTGATTGGAGTTTGCATTTACGCTTTCAATGCAGCTCTTTCCGATCCCAATTTTGTCAAATCAGCCCAGGGCATAGTAAAAGCTCTGACAAAATGAGATTCTCGTATAATCTAGAGCATGAGCAAGTACCAAAACGCTATCCAATACACCGATCTGGGCATACCCAATCGAGCGCCCAGCGGCATCGTCATCGATCCCGGCCAAAATCTGACTGCAAGCGATCGCTCTGACATCAATGGCATGGCAGACAAGCTAGTTCTCAGACCAAAGGTTGTCATCCTGCCACAGTCTTTCAAAGGCGACAAGCAAGATATGCTGCAAGTCGGCAGGCAAATCGCCATCGACTGGCGTGTGTCACAGGACAAGCTGCTAGTGGTGATCGACCCGGTAGGTCGGCACGTGCGCTTGTATGCCGGCAATGGCTTGCGTGCAAGAGGCCTTAACGCCAATGTCATAGATGGGCAGCTCTTGCCGGACAGCTTTTACCCATACATGCGCGAGGGCGACTTGCATATGGGCATCAAAAATCTTTTGTCCGCCACCAGCGACTATGTAGCGAGCAGATCATATCAAAGCATTGTCGGGTCCCGATCAAACACATACACCAATGGAGCGCAATCGGCCGCCAATCATGGCGGATCGACACTGGGCTTTTTTGCAGTACTATCTGTAGTGGCATTGCTCATCGTGGCTATCTTGATCGGCAATAACAAAAAGCGCAAAAGAGTCCTTGAGCAAAACAGCACAAATCTCGCCCAAGATCTGGATGTGCTCTATCAAAAAGCTGATCAGCTAGGCCAGGCTGCAGAATACATGGATGCCGCCGCCAACAAGGAGCTGGCATCTCGGCTGAGCGGTTTTTTTGTCAAAGTCTCCACTTTGATCAAGGCGCAAGACGAAGTAAACACTCTCAAGCACAACAAAAAAATCGATGAAGCCATTCGCGGCGTGTCCGGCTGTATCAAACTCGCGCGAGAACTAAATCAAGAAGCCGATCAGCTCTTACCTCAGGTCAATGCCATTACTGGTGGTGTGGAGAGCTACGCGAGCATGCCGGCAAAAAAAGAATGGGAGCAAAAAAAGGAAAGAGACTCGGACCTGGATAATCAAGATAAGTTTTATCGTCCCGCCTGGTCTCGCCAACCCGAATACCAACCACCCATGATCGTCAATTCGCCTGGTGGGGGGTTATTTGATGTGCTCTATCTCGTCAATCAAATGGAAATGTCGCATCAATTATCCATGATCAACCAAAGAATGGATCATGCCAGTGGTGGCGGATTTTTTGAGTCCGGTGGCGATTGGGGCTCGAGCAATGCTAGCTCCTCAGAAGGTTTTTTTGAGTCTGGAGGAGATTGGGGAGATAGTGGCGGTGGAGATTTTGATGGCGGCGGCGACTCAGGCGGTGGCGACTGGTAGTTTCTCAGTATTTTTGACAGTGATAGGCACAGGGCGATTGACCTGATCGACAGCCACGAGCACAAACTGACCACGCGCGCTTAAATGCACCACGCCAGTCAACAATTCTTCGGCCCACAATTCGACCTCGACCGTGATCGAACTCTTGCCTACACTTTTAATACGTCCGACAGCCTCTACCAATTGGCCTTGCTTGACAGGGGCCTTAAAATCGACACGTTCGGAAGATGCCGTGACCATGGCCTGGCGAGAATATCTCGTGGCCGTGATAAAAGCGCTGCGATCCATCAAACTCAGCGCCTGGCCACCAAATAAGGTGCCATAGTGATTGGTCTGGGTAGGGAAGACCATCTCGACCATCCTGGTCTCGTAGCCCTTAAAATCATCGGACCCAGAATTAGGCAAAGAATCAGGCATAGAATCAGGCATATAAATATTCTCCTCGGAATCTTGCATCTAATCCCGGTGGGTAGCCTGGCTCTCGGAGGTCTAATCTTTCCGATACAGTTGCGGGACAGCGGTGGTAACAAGCCACACTTCCCCCACCAGATCGCAACGCTCTACAAAAGCATGCGATCCCTTTATTTGCGGGACATCTAGACTATAGATCAAAACGCCAGACAAAAAAGCCGCCAGACAAGGCGGCTTTTTAAATATTGATCTTATTTGAGCTTGTTTATACGAACGAACAGCCTGTCAGCTGCCCTGGTAGATGCCACGCATGTTTTGTCCGATGCGAAAACCCTGCAATAGATTGAGCTTTGTAGTTTGAAAGATCTCATGCAAGGCTTCGGGATCATTGATGCCGTACTTTTCGGAGATCGAATTGACTTGCTCCATCGCTATCGCCGAAAAATAGACGTCTACGTCTTCGTGTACAGAGCCCCTGCCCTGATTGGGCAATTTGAGGATGGCCTGGCCAAAGTTGTTGGTCACTGCGTCCGCGATCTGAGCAGTAAGTAGATCTGTATAAAAAGAATCAGCTTTGATTGCCATTTGTAATTTTGTCCCCTCTATTGATCTGGGCACTTACTTTTTTGATGTCCTGCCACATCGACCATTTGGGCGAGCCGGGCTCTTTAGAATCATTGTGCAGGAGATAGGTCGGATGGAAGATTGGCATTACTCTAACACCGTTTTTCCAGTCGAACCACCTCCCTCTTATCAAACTAAGGGGAGTTTGGAGTCCAAGGAGGGATTGAGCCGCGAGAGAACCAGCAGCCAGGACCATAGCCGGTTTTATAAAATAGATTTGATCCTCTAAATATTTTGCACAAGTCTTCAATTCTTCTTTACTCGGCGCACGAGCTGGCCCACCAAGATACTCAGCTGGTCTGCATTTGACTAGATTGCAAAAATACACATCACGTATAGGATCGATATCGGCGGACTCGAGGATTTTATTTATCAGCTCCCCCGCTGCCCCACTGAATGGCTGCCCGACCGCATCGTCTCTTTCACCTGGCACATCGCCCACGATCATGATCTGTGCCCCTTGCGGCCCCCGCCCATAGACCACATTGCGACGCGTTAGGCTAAGAGCACAATCAGTACAAGTTGCGCATCTATCGGAAAGACTCAAGACAGGATCACAATAGGGTAATGGGAAAGGCCAGGGCATTGGTGGCGGGCTTAGGCGCAAGATGGCCGAGAGACACATGCCGACTCTTTATCTTTCGACAAGACAGACAGAGCGCAGCGGCAAGATCAAAGGCATTGGTATCGCCAGTAGTGCAGATCGTAAAAGCCGGTGCACTATAGTCGACCTGGGCCTTGATTGCATGTATATCTTTGTAGGTCTGACCGGTCATTTGGGCAGCGAGGGCTACGGCTGGATCCACGGTCACCAGACCATCTGCAAAGAGGTGTGCGAGCCGACCTCTTGCTAGATCCAGTATCTGCTGCTCGATAAAGGGATAATGAGTGCAACCGAGGATCAGATGGGTCGTGCCGGCCAACTGTTCCAGATACTCGACCAGAGCCTCGTCTAGAGCGCTCGCAATGTCGGGGTCTTGCAAGCGTCCGGACTCGATCAGCGGTACGAGTTTGGGGCAGCCCAGCTCTTTTACCTGGCCTTTAAAAATGTCCGGCGATTTGCGTAAAGCCTTGCCAAAAGCACCGGAGCGCGCAGTATTGATCGTGGACATGACACCGACATTGATCTTGATCTTGTCGTGAGGTCCGGATTTTTGAGCAATCTCAAGGAGATAAGCGGCCGTCGGTTCGATCAGATCCAACAAGATTTCGCGCTTGCCTTTGCGCACAACCTGCTCGGCGGCAGGCCTTGCCAGAGCACAGCTAGTGTTGCAGGCCATCACCACATGATCGGGGGCATGCCCGTCCAGCCAGGAGACGATCTCTCCGACAAATTGGTTGATCTCCTGGACTGATCTTTCACCATAGGGGCAACGAGCCGTGTCGCCCAGATAGAGATATTGGATGTCCGATCGGCCAAGAGCATGAGCGACTTGTGCAATACGCGCGAGGACAGAGAGTCCACCGACACCGCTATCAAAAAAAGCTATGCGTTTGATCGAATCCATTACTTGTAGACCCTGTTGGTGCCGGAGATCATTTCTACTTTTTGGCCTGGCTGATTGCGTTTGGCTATATCGGCATTGGGCCTGGCATCTTGCAGGTAGAGCATAACACCGCGCGCCAGCGAGCTTGCAATCTTGTTCTGGTAATCAGAAGAGATTAACCTGTCTCTTTCCGCCTTATTGGTGATGTAGCCTACCTCAGCAAGGATGGCTGGCACAGGAGTGTGATTGATGACATAAAACCTGGCTTTGCGCACATTGCGGTCTGGGGCTGCCAGACCAGAGACAAGGGACCCGTGCACCTTGTCGGCCAATGGACGAGATTTATCTGTCTGAAAATAAGTCTCTATCCCATAAATATTAGAAGTACTCTCGAGCGAATTGATGTGTACCGAGATAAAAACATCAGGCTGCACGCTATTTGTGATCTTGACCCTGTCCTCGAGAGACACAAATGTATCGTCCGATCTGGTCATCACAACCCGAGCACCCTTGGCTTCGAGTTGCTTCTTGAGCTTCTGAGCGATACCCAGGGTCAGCTCCTTTTCCTGGACATTGCCGCGCAAAGCACCAGGATCATGACCTCCATGCCCAGCATCTACGACGATCACAGTCTCGCCAGCATTGCGAGGGGCAGGTGGAACGACGATTGGACCGCCCGCCGGCAATCCATTACGTACAATCGTGCCCTGGCCGACGCCGCGCGCAAGACTGAGAGTCATAAACGAAGAGCCCTCGTTATAGGTCTCTTCGCAATTGATGCTTTCATCCTTGAGCTCCAGCACTAATCGACCGGTGCCGGAGACTGGATCAAAAATGCCAACTCGTATCGATTCAACCAGAGGAGAGTCGGTCACATCGGGTAGTTCGGCATTAACGAGCGCTCTTGCGTCGACGATGTCCATCACATAGCGTTCAGGAGATTTGAGGCGGAAAGACTTAAAAATAATGGCTCGATTGCCTGGCCATTCCACGCGGAACAAACCAAGCTGAGCACCGCTGTTCTGTGCATCGGCCTTTTCTAGTGTGATCTTGGGAGGAGGACCCGGATCTGGATTTTGGGTAGGCTCCGCTAACAATACATCGGCGCTGGGAGGGGCTTGGGTAGCTGGTTGGCTGGCGTTGACTACTTTGATCTTAGGCGCGGTCAAGGGCTTTGCTACTGCCTTTAATGCTTGAGGAGCAATCGGCGGGGGGCTGCTTTCGGAGCTTGCAACAGGGATATTGCTTGACTTGTCCGGGTTGATACCAGAAGAAGAAGCAGAAGCAGCAGACGTACTCTGTGGCTTATCCTCGTCGGGATGACCATCAAAACTAAAAAGATTAGATGCTTTCTTTTTCATACGCTTTAGCCAGCCACCCTTGGTCGATGGTTCTTGAGCCACAATTGGGGCTTGAGCAGGCGGAGCGACAAAAGATGCAGGTGTCCCAGTTGCAGTCATGGCAAGAGGCCAATCGACTTTGAGCACGCCAGGCGCGGCAGCAACGGCGACTTTTTTAAGGGCCGCTGGATCTTTTGCAATAAAAGAAATACGCATTACAGGAGGGCTGGTCTGCAACTGTCCAAGGTGGATTTCGGAGATTGGCTGCCCTGCAGCATTGCTCCTGATCACCCTGGTCGCGCCTGTCAGTTGAAATCCTTCAAAATCAGCAGCAAGAATAGTTTTGCCGTCGGGACCGGGCAAATATCTAAAATTTGGGCGAGCAGATTGCCCTGCTGAGTCAAACTTGAGTACGAGATTACCGTTTTTGCTGTTGTCCTGTACGGCATTAACCCTTATGCCCGGACCAGCAGTATAAGCGTAGGATTGAGCGTAAGCTGGCAGACAAACGAGCATGGCGATAGCCAAACCAGCTGGCACGGCCTTGCATCTATTAAAACCCGTGCGATCGTCAAGCAGCTTTGAATGAATCCTGGAGAACAGATATAAAGAGGTAGAAAATAATAACATTAATATGATCCGAAACCCTTTAGAGCATTTAAACGAAGGACGCGGATATAGTCGATAAATATCCCGGGCGGACCTACCAGATAACCAATGCTTAGACAAGCGTAAATTAAATTGAGTTTCGGAAACGCTAGAGCTCTTCCTGCTACTCTAGGCTGTCGCAGAAAGCTTAAGAGTTTTCACGTGTTACCTCAGGGAGTTAAAAATGGGTGATCTAGCACTACCACTCGCCGTCGGCTGTGGCTTGCTTGCAATCCTGTATGGCGCATGGGCCGGTGGATCGGTCCTCAAAATGAGCGCTGGAAACGAGCGGATGCAACAAATCGCATCAGCCATCCAGGAAGGCGCAAGCGCATACATGAACAGGCAGTACACCACCATTGCCGGTGTCGGCGTCGTTCTTCTTCTCGTTATCGGTTTTGCCCTCGACTGGTGGTATGCAGCCGGTTTTGCTGTTGGCGCCATCCTCTCAGCTCTCTCCGGCTTCGTCGGCATGTATGTTTCGGTACGTGCCAACGTACGTACAGCCGAAGCTGCTAGAAACGGCCTCGAAACCGCTCTTGGCGTAGCCTTTAAAGGTGGCTCCGTAACTGGATTGCTTGTAGTAGGTCTGGGCCTCTTGGGCGTAGCCGGATTCTACTGGGCGACCAAAAACGTAAACGCCCTCATCGGTCTCGGTTTTGGCGCATCACTTATCTCTGTTTTTGCCAGACTCGGAGGCGGTATCTATACCAAGGCCGCTGACGTAGGCGCCGACCTCGTAGGCAAAGTCGAAGCAGGTATCCCCGAAGACGATCCACGCAACCCCGCTGTCATCGCTGATAACGTTGGCGACAATGTCGGCGATTGCGCCGGTATGGCCGCCGACTTATTCGAGACTTATGCAGTCACCGCTGTGGCCACGATGCTGCTGGCTCATGAAACATTTCACGAGCAGATCGCTGCCGGCCAAGCCCAAAACGTCATCGTCTATCCTCTGGTACTGGGGGCGGTATCAATCGTCACCTCCATTATCGGTTGCATGTGCGTCAAACTCGGTAAGAGCACCAATATCATGGGCGCTCTCTATAAGGGTCTCATCGTAGCTGGTGCTCTCGCTGGCGTTGCCTTCTACTTTGTCACCAACGAAATGATGCAAGGCTTGACCATGCACGGTCATCCAGTCAGCCCGATGAATTTCTTCATTGCCTCAATGGTAGGTCTGGTAGTCACTGGATTTATCGTTTACATCACTGAGTACTACACCTCGACCGAATTTGGTCCGGTCAAGTACATCGCTAAAGCGTCCGAGACAGGCCATGCCACCAATATCATCGCTGGTCTCGCCGTCTCGATGAAGGCCACGGCCTGGCCCGTTATCGCAATCGTAATTGGTATTTTGGTGGCATTTTCGCTGGCTGGCGTATTTGGAGTGGCCCTGGCCGCCATGTCCATGCTTTCGATGGCTGGTATCATAGTCGCCATCGACTCCTACGGTCCAATCACCGACAATGCCGGCGGTATTGCTGAAATGTCTGAAATGCCTCCTGAAGTCCGCGCTGTGACGG
>Ga0233442_1003061_pt1 | contig 10458 bp, 13 predicted proteins | sample SI_123_September_3_FD_182789 | JGI IMG/M metagenome (GOLD analysis project Ga0233442, IMG submission 182789) | Seawater microbial communities from Saanich Inlet, British Columbia, Canada - SI_123_September2016_150_MG | ecosystem: Environmental > Aquatic > Marine > Inlet | place: Canada: British...
GCTATTAACAGCTATTGCCTATTTATACAAGAAATATAAAATAAAAATAGATTTGTCTATAAAATTTTTATTATTATGGTTACTAACAGCTTTTTTATCATATGGATATAATTTTTATATAAATGACATTGATCATTATACTATATTATTTTGGTTGATAGGTTATGCTCCACCTATGCTTCTATCATTACTCGTTTATTCTTATCGACTTGATTTTAATTATATATGGAAGGTTTTTATTGCTCTAGTTATATTGCAAATAGTAGTTTTGACCATACAAGCATTTCAACATAAAGTTTTTTTATTAAGAGATTTTGCTACGGGTACGGTAGGTGATGCAAATTTTATAAGCTTTTATATTTATTTGCTAATATTTTATTTAATATCAAAAAAGTTGTATTGTCAAAAGTATATTACTAGAAAAAAATCTTTTTATGAATATTTAGTAATAATTGTTTTATTTATATATACCTTAATGACAGAATCATCAGCAATGACCGGATTTTTTTTCTTAATTGGGATACTTTCGGTTATAAAATCTATAAATAAATATTTTATGAAAATAACATATAAAAGAGTATTATTGTTTTTTATCTTATTTTTATCTCTAACTTATGGTAGTTATAAGTTTTTTGATGAACAGTCAAAATCTGGTGGATCAATTACTAGAATTAATTCTTTATTTATATTAATAGAACAGAATACTTTCGAGGAACTAATAGATAATCCTTTTGTATATAAAATCAAATCATATTATTTAATTTTCTCCGGAAAGATTTATGAAGATGTTAATTTTTTGCTTGGTAGCGGCCCCTCAACCTATACTAGCAGAACCTCTTTTGTTCGAATACCTGATCTTAGATCAAATCAACCACCTATTGCTGTTCCTGTCTATGAAAGTGCAATAGTGAAAAAATATCTTAGAGATGAAGAGGAGCAATTAAAAACAGCTTCATATGGAAATCTTGCCACACCAAAGACTACAATTGTATCAGTAATAGTTGAAACAGGCTTTATAGGATTTTCCTTTTTTTCTTTATTTTTTATAAGTATTTATAGAAGATTATTAAAACTACAAAAAGCAGATAAAGAAAATGCTTATATCTATTTTTTTGGAAAGTTAATTAGTATATATTTTATAATGATTATGTTTTATATAAATATTTGGGAATATCATTTGATCACATTTGTATATATTATACTTATTTTTTCAATATTAAATATCCCATTACAACAAAGGAGGATAAATGAAAGTCTCATACATAACAGCAACATATAATGATAAAAACTTAAAACAATCTATAGAGTCCCTTCTTAATCAAAAATATGACAATATTGAGATTATTTTAGTTGATGATGCAGGAAAAGAAAATAGAGAGTATATAGGATCTCTTGTATTATATAAACAAATTATTTTAGTCAAACATGAGATGAATATTGGATTAACAAAATCATTAAATGAAGCTCTTAAAATAGCTACTGGAGATATTGTTATTCGTCATGATTCTGATGATATCTCTTATGAATATAGAACACAAGAAATAGTTGACTTTTTTATGAATAATAAGGGTATAGATATAGTTTCATCTTATGCATATGTAGATAATGGAAAAAATAAAAAGCTAATAATGGCTCCATTGAAAGATTATGATATTAAAAATGAACTTCTTAAACAAAACTGTTTAATTCATCCAACTTTAGCTTTCAAAAAAAATATACTTGAAAAAATCAATGGTTATAATGAATATTTTAAATTTGCTCAGGACTATGAGTTTTATTTACGAGCTATGACATTAGACTTGAAATTTGAGACAATTGGTGAAGCACTTATAGATAAAATTTATAGTAATGATAATATAACAGTACAAAAAAGAAAACAACAATTATTCTACGAATTAGCAGCAAAATCTTTATACTTTGCAAATTATGAATTTAAATATCAATTTTTAAAATCAATCCTCTTAACATTAGTGAAATTAGCAATTCCTACATGGTTGAGAAATTTTAGGAATAAACTGTGAAGATATTGGTTTTAGGAACAAGAGGGATACCAGATATCCAAGGTGGTGTAGAAACCCACTGTCAAGAGCTTTATCCAAAATTGGTAGAATTAGGATGTGAAGTAACAGTACTTACTAGAGTGCCTTATGTGAAAGATAAAAATTTAGGTGAATTTAATGGTGTTAACCTTGTGCCTTTAGAGTGTCCTACAAAAAGTGGATTAGAAGCGATAGTACATACCTTTAAAGGCTATTTGTATGCATTAAAAAATAAAAATAGTATTGATGTTGTTCATATTCATAATATTGGTCCTGCGGTATTTATACCGTTTTTAAAATTATTTGGATTTAAAGTAGTTGTTACTTATCATAGTCAAAATTATCACCATAAAAAGTGGGGATTTGTTGCGAGAATGCTTTTTAAGCTTGGTGAGTTATTTTCTGCTAAGATGGCTGATAAAATAATTTACCTTTCGCAAAATATAAAATTTTTTGTTGAAAATAAATATGATGTTGATAATGGAACTATTATTTATAATGGAGTAAATATTCATAGTAAATCATCTCGAAGTGATTATATAAATTCTTTAGGTTTAGAAACTGGTAAATATTGTATTGCTGTTGGTAGATTTGTTGAGGAAAAAGGCTTTCAAGACCTTATAGAAGCTTATAAAAATATAGATACAGATATCAAATTGGTATTAGTTGGGGATGCAGATCATGAAAATCAATATAGTTTGTCTTTGAAAAAAATGGCAAATGAAAATAGTGTAGTACTAACTGGTTTTATAAAAGGTGAAAAACTCAATCAAATATTTTCCCATGCAAAACTTTTTGTGATGCCATCTTATCATGAGGGACTTCCTATAGCACTTCTTGAAGCTATGAGTTATAATCTTGATGTATTGGTAAGTGATATACCTGCAAATATTGAAGTACAACTTGATAAATGTGATTATTTTAAGGTTGGTGATGCAAATGATTTAGCTGTGAAATTGGAGAGTAAATTGAAAAATACTTCTATAAGAGATTTTCAAAAAGTTATTGAAGAAAAATATAATTGGGATTTGATAGCTAAACAGACTAAAGAAGTTTATGAAAAAGTTGTTGGTCAATAAGCCCCTTTCTTAAACACCATAACCAAAACAGTTTTGATGATAATTTTTACATCTCCCCAAAATGTTTGATTTTGAATATAGTTGATATCTATTTCAACTCTATTATTAAAAGTAGTATTGTTTCGCTCTGTCACTTGCCAGTAGCCTGTGACTCCAGGCTTGACTGATGTTATCACTTTGACAAATTGTTTTGCATGATTGTGAAACTCATTTGCTATGTATGGTCTAGGTCCCACTACAGACATATCTCCTAACAATACATTAAAAAACTGTGGAAGTTCATCTATACTGTAGTCTCGTATTTTGTTTCCTATTCCAGGGATGATTCTAGGATCAACTTTGAGTTTTCTATATGTGAGGTATTCTTCTTTGATAATTGGGTTTTTTTCAAGCATATCTTCTAGCACTTTTTCTGCATTTGGAATCATACTTCTAAATTTAAAAACTCTAAAAAACTTACCATTCAATCCAAGTCTTTGTTGTGTAAATATTACAGAAGCACCTGGGGATTTTATCTTGATAAGAAGAGCCACTATAATATACACAGGTGCAAGTAAAATGATAGCAAATAAAGAAAACACTATATCAAATACTCTTTTGCCAAATTGTTTGCTACTATCGTGTTTGATATCTTGAAGCACTTTGAAGTTCTTTTCATTGAACTCTATATGACATTTATTTAAATATTTTGATGAAAAATCAGAATAAGTTAAAAACTTCACACCACTATAGTCTAAGTCCTCTAAATAGCTTTCTAGCTCAATAGATATAGATTTGTCAAGGTTTAGTACTATGTGGGTAACTTTTTCATTTTTTACATATGAAGTGATTTTGGAGATGATATCTTCTGTAGTATCATTTGCTATATCTATTTCGTGTAGTGTTTTAAATTGGTTTTTTAGTAAATCTTTGTCTTCTTTTGAAAGTTTGTTCTTTTTCCCTAAAATAAGCATATGGGGGGTACTCCTAGTTATTTGGCTGCATTGATGATAGATAAAAGTTCAGTCTCTTGTGATTTATCTTGATTGTTATAGATGACAACTCTATCAACTAGTCTTTTTAGCTCATTTGCTCTTGTTTTGATAATATCTTTCGTTCTTGCATAGATTTTATTTGAATCATCTTTGATATCAGATATATCAAATGTCTGATAGTCATCATCTGTAAGCATTAGGATGATATCATCATTGTGTCTTGTAATCATAAGCTGTTCTTTTCTATCTCTGTTGTTTACTATGTATTTATAAGATAGATATCCTAAGATTGAAGCCATTATTAAAAAAGTATAAAAACTACTAAATATTAAACCAACTATAGCAGGTACTGGTAATGAAAAAGCAAGTATAAATTGAAGTTCAAATTTTGACATGATAAATCCTAAAAATATTTTTTATTGAATTGGTTGATTATACCCAATAACCTCTAAAATTGGGATTAAGGTTAGAGTAATTGAAAATTGAGAGTTGAGAGTTGAGAATTGAAAATGCTTAATGGTGGATTGTAAGGAATTATGGTATCCTTTAGTATTAACTTTTACAATAAAAAAGAGAGAATCATGAATACTATCAATCTAACTAAAAAAATGTATCTGAACTATGCTATAGCAATTGTGCTAACTATTTGCGTGTTTTTTGCACTAGATATGTTTAGTGATATGGTAAGGATCACTATAAGTACCATAGCTGCATTTTTATTTGAAGCTATAGGCTCAAGAGTTATCTACAAAGATAAAATCGTACTAAACTTTTATAACTCTGTGATGGATAAAGATATAAAGTTCTCACTAGATGATAATAAAAAAATAGATATGGTAAATATACGAAGTAGATATGATGATTACAAGACAAGTGATGAAGACCATAGATTAAATGCAAAAGAACAACTTCAAGCTATGCTTCAAAAACATATAGATACCATAAAAGCTCATAAAAACCTATATCTTATGTATGCTTCAAAAGAAGAAGAGATGGCTATAAGACAGATGATACAAACAAAGGCAATGTAATGAAAAATTTTATATACAAATACAATGAAGATGGATCAATAGATGATAGACACGAACTAAAAAAAACATATGTTTTGTTAATAGTGCCAATATATATTATTTACATTTTTAATATCAATCCAAGTTTTAATAATAAAATCGATACCTTCCTAGCCTCAATAGGATTAAATGTATGGTATGTGGGAGTGTTTTTTATAGTACTTGGGTATTTTGTATTTGGTTTTATAGATAAACATTTCAAACCAAAAAAGTTTAAGAAGTTGAATTTATGAATAAACTAAGTAAAATAAAATCGTTGTGTAGTTAAAGAGATAAATGAAAAATAAAATAAATATAATAACAATAGGAAATCTAAACTATTTTATCATAGTGGTACTGTCATTGCTTACTTTGTGGTGAACTTTCTTTATATTTCATAGGGAGTTTGACTTTTTAGTAGCGGGTGTAGTTATAGCTACTAGACTTATAGCTTCAAGGGTTATTTTAAGAGATTATAATCTAAGCTGGAGTAAGGCTAGTACTTGGACATTTTTAACTAAAAGTTTTGTGTATATTAGTGCATTTTTTATATCCCTTATATTTTTATATACTGAAATTGAGATATACTTTTTAGCATCTGAGCTTTTTTTGTATCTTTTTGCTTTAAACTTTATGATGTACTCTTATCAAGCTATAGTAAATCGCGTACGAATAGAAAAGTCAAAAACTATGGTGATATATGGTGCAGGTGATGCTGGAGTAAAACTACAACAAGAGTTTAAACATAGCCCATACAAAATAGTATGCTTTTGTGATGATGATAAAAAACTTCAAACAAGATCAATAGATGGTACACCAATACTTAGTCGTAAAGCACTTCAAGAAAAATATGGTGATCAAAAAATAGACCTACTAGTCATAGCAATACCAAGTTTAGAAAAAGAGAAGATAAAGCCACTTTATGAAGAGCTCCAAGATAACTTTGCTAGTATCAAAGTACTTCCACCACTAAGTGAGATACTCTCAAACGATAGCTTTAGTAAACAACTAAAAGATATAAGTGTTGAAGATCTTCTAGCAAGGCATCCAAAAGATTTAGATAAAAAAGCTATCAAATCATTTATAAAAGATAAAACTATACTCATAACAGGAGCTGGTGGAAGTATAGGAAGTGAGATAGTAAGACAGTGTGTATCATTTGAAGCAAAGAAGCTAATACTAGTAGATCATAGTGAGTATAACTTATATGCTATAGAGCAAGAAGTTTTAGGGGATAGTAAAGAAGGGTTAGGGGTTAGTCAAGCTGATATTGCACCTGTGATGATATCAGTAGTTGATAAAAGCAATGTTGAAAAAGTATTTGCTACCCATAAACCTGATATAGTAATACACGCAGCTGCATATAAGCATGTACCACTTTGTGAAGAAAATGTTTCACAAGCTATAAAAAACAACATCATTGGAACTAAAAATATCATAGATCTATCATGTGATGCAGGTGTATCAAAAGCAGTACTTATCTCAACTGATAAAGCTGTAAGGCCTACAAATGTGATGGGTACAACAAAAAGAATTTGTGAACTCTATGCTCAGAATAAAAAGTGTACTGAAACAGAGATAGTAGCTGTTAGATTTGGAAATGTATTAGGTAGTAGTGGAAGTGTAATACCAAAGTTCAAATCCCAACTAGAAAGTGGTGGACCTATAACTGTAACACATAAAGATATCACAAGATACTTTATGCTTATACCTGAAGCTTGTGAGCTTGTACTTCAAGCTGGAAGCTTAGCTCGTGGTGGAGAGGTATTTATACTTGATATGGGTGAACCTATCAAAATAGTTGATCTAGCTCGTAAAATGTGTGAGCTTAGTGGTAAAAAAGATATAGAGATAAAGTTCACAGGGCTTAGACCTGGAGAGAAACTATATGAAGAGCTACTTTTAGATGAGAGTGAAGGAACTACACCATATGAGTCTATTACAGTTGGTAAATCTACACACTATGATATAGATAAACTAAATAGCGATATCCAAACACTTCTTGAACTAGAAAATAACAAAGAAGCTCAACTAGAACAACTAAAGAAAATAGTACCTGAGTTTGATCACAATCGTGTGTAAAGTTATGTAGATAAAGTTAAATGATAAGATATTAAATTTGACATTTATCAAACAAGCTTTATATTAATATCTTTACTTTATCTTCTAACTATAAAACTATGAGTAAAGACAAAACTTTAATAGCTTTTAAAAAAGCTACAAGTGATAAAAATATCACCACAACTATGAAGTCTCCAATAGGTCGGATTTGAGGTAAGAGTAAATTGTCAAAAGAGATAATTTCACTTTTTCCCAGTCACAAACATTATGTCGAAGTATTTGGAGGTGGTCTTAGTATTTTGTTTGGTAAGAGCAACTCAAAGCTTGAAACTATAAATGATATAAATAATGATTTGATAAATTTATGGCAAACTGTAAAATACCATCCACAAACTTTATCCCACTATCTAAATCAATTATTTACAAGTAGAGAAATATTTAAAAATATAAAATCTTGAAAATATAAACCTTCTCATGACATAGAAAGAGCAGCGTATTTTTATTATCTGATTAGCCAGTCATTTTGAAGTATGATGATTGCTTCGGGTGAAGATATACTTTGGGTATCAAATATGTTAGGTCATAAAAACTCAGCAATTACTTTACAAGTCTATGCAAAGTACACTAAGAATGATACAAAAGCAAGAGGTACATTTCTTTTAAGTTAGAACAATAGTGGTTCAGTTTTGGAACAATGTATATGATAGGTTTAGTTTAACTCCTTGCACATAGGGTACTTGGAGAGTTGGTTACTTAATGAAAAATACGGGGGTCTAAAAAGTATAATGCACCCCATAATTAGTACCAATAAAATCTAAATTCTTATTCTCAAAAAATGTTAAAATTTGAATAGAGAAAAATAGGGATAATATTATGAGTGTAAAAAGAAAAATATACAGTGCAGAGTTTAAAGCGAAGTTAGTTTTAGAAGTTCTTGCGGGTGAAGAAACTTTAAATTCGATTGCAAGTAAATATGAGGTTATGCCTCTTAATCTTAAAAACTGGAAAAAACAATTTTTGGAAAATATGAGCCTTGCCTTTGATAAAAGTACCGTAGTAAAAGAGTATAAAAACAAGATAGAAGACCTTGAAAAAAGTAATGACAATTTAGCTAAAAAGGTTGGAAATTTAACAATCGAAAAAGATTTTCTTGTGGAAAAGCTTCAAAGCTTGGCCTCATCTAAAGAACAAAAATCTTTAGTAGATGTCAAGCATAATTTATCACTCAATAAGCAGTGTAAGTTGTTAAATATTAGCAAATCAATTTTGTACTACGAACCTACGAAACCTTTTAGTACCGACAGTGATTTTAGACTTTTAGATGCCATTAATAATATTTACTCTGATTTCCCTTCATACGGCTACCGCCGTATGCATGCACAATTATTACGAGATGGTCATGCAGTAGGTAAGAAGCTCGTAAAGAAAGCAATGCATTATATGGGATTAGAAGCCATATACACGAAGCCTAGAACGACTATACCTAATAAAGAGCATCATAAATACCCATATCTATTAAAAGACTTTAGAGACTATGCCGGACGCGTTGTCATTGAAAAGATTAATCAAGTTTGGAGTACCGATATCACTTACATCAAACTTGAAAAAGGCTTCGTACCCCAAGGGCATTTGTCCCTTCGGTCGGGCATACATTTAGCAGCAATTATTGATTGGCATAGCAAAAAAATACTTTCGTGGAAACTATCAAATATTATGGATATTTCACTCACTACAAGTGTATTAAAAGAAGCTCTAGGACTCTATCCTAAACCAGAGATATTTAACACAGATCAAGGCTCTCAATACACTGCTAAAGAGCATGTGAATATTTTAAAAAACCATGACATAAAAATCTCAATGGATGGTGTGGGCCGTGCAATAGATAATATCTGTATTGAGCGTTTTTGGCGAACAATCAAATATGAAGAAATTTACTTAAACGAATACAAAAGCATCAAACAGCTTCGAAAAGCTATTGAGATATTCATGAAGAAATATAACAAAAGACAATTACATTCAACCCTTGACTATCAAACTCCAAACGAGGTCTATTATCAAGCTGAAAATAATTTAGACGCAGAGAAAGGAAAACTGATACCACTGGTATCATAATTAGGTGGAATAAGAAACTTGACTTTACTGGTCTTGATTTTGGGGTGCATCATAATCAAAAGTTCTTAATCTTTTACACCCAGTTTTCATGCTTTATATTAGGCTCTAATTCAATTATTTTATTAAAGATTGCATCATTACTAACAAGTACAGCATTTCGATTAATTGCAGTAGCAACTATTAAAAAATCCAAATCATTTTTTTTAATTGCTGTTTTTGCTATTCCTGTAGATTTTTTATATTGAGACTTTAACATACCAAAAATATCTATCTCATGTATGTCTAATGGGTATATATCGAGATACTCTTTAATAAATTCTATACCACTTTCAAAGATAGCTTTATTCTTACTATCAGTAATCGTACTTAATCCATAAGACAACTCATATAGTGTAATAATCGACACACTTACAATATCGTCCTCAGAAAGTGAAAGAAGTTTGTTTTTGATTTTATCTTTATGTGGAGAATTCGGATCTGTTAAATATGAAATTATATTTGTATCAAGTAAATAAGTAGTCTGCATTTACATATTAACTATAAAATTATCTCTAGCCTCTTTACGACTGTCGCTGATATGCTTCACTATTTCTGGGTTAAATAGTCCATCCATTTTTTGGGCAAATGCACCCCATTTAGTTTTAGTTTCTGCTACCGCAGAATCTTCAATTATAAAAATATTAAGATGAAGTTTATTCTTCGCTATATCTAGTAGTTGCTGAATGGATTTTTTATCATTACTATCTATCTGCAATGTAGTCATAATACTTTCCTCAATTTAAATTTATGTTAAATTATAGCACATTTAAAAATCAATGTACTTAAAATTATATATTACAAGCTCTTTAAATTTACTCATCTTGAGGCATAGTTCGAAATTACTGGACAAATTATACTCTTTCTTATACAATGAATAAAATTCATACTGAGGTTATTAAAATGTCATATGTAAGTTCTAAAAAATATGGTTCAGCAGTTCAACATTATGTTAAGTCTAATGGAGATATTTCTTACTACTGTAAATACGCATTAACTTGGACAGACGCGCGCATGCGTACTTGGACAAGAAAGTATTAAAAAGTATTCTTAACAATATTGTAACACAGCTGTCCAAATAAATTAACTATTTGCCATCAGCTTTCGC
>Ga0233442_1003070_pt1 | contig 10427 bp, 10 predicted proteins | sample SI_123_September_3_FD_182789 | JGI IMG/M metagenome (GOLD analysis project Ga0233442, IMG submission 182789) | Seawater microbial communities from Saanich Inlet, British Columbia, Canada - SI_123_September2016_150_MG | ecosystem: Environmental > Aquatic > Marine > Inlet | place: Canada: British...
CTTCTTCTTTATTTTTGGTTGAATTGAGAATAGCAGATTATCCGTTAATCCTCTCTTTCAACTCTCTTCTAAAAATTGCACTTATTGTTCGAATTGGCGTTTTATAATTTTCGATATATATTGCTAAGCTTATTTCAAGTCATTGTTAGTTGATTTTTTATTTCTCAAAATAATAATCAAAAATTCTTTAGTAATTATCATCCGCCAATTCTAAAAATTGCACTTATTGTTCGAATTGGCGATACTTAAAGGTGAATACGTATCAAGTTTAATATACGAGATGTTAAAAAGTGATTAAATAAAAGGTAACGGGAGTAAAAAAAGAAAGTGTGTAAACTCCACTATGGAGTTTACAGAACTAATTAAGCCATAGCTTCTTTAGCGTATTTTTCGCCAAGAGCATAAGCAGTTTTATTTACATCATGAACTTTTGCAGGTACTTTTGATAGCATTGTCTCAACAAGAGCATTTTTATCAATAGCATTCATCATAGTATTAGCAATTGCAAGAGCAACAACAGATTGAGTAATTACATTACCAACCTCTTCTTTTGCAATAGTAATAATTGGAATCTCATGGATATTCCAAGTTTTTCTGTCTTCTTCAGTTGGGTGAACAAGGTTTGGATCAACAACAATTGTTCCACCATGCTTAACACCATCTTTAAACAGTACATAACTCATTTGTGCAACTGAAAGCATAAAGTTAATTTCACCATCATTTGCATATGGATAATAAATCTCTTCATCATCAAGTTGAATATCAACAACAGTTGGTCCACCACGTACTTGTGATGTATAAGTAGCTGTTTTTAGACCGTGTCCGCCAGTTTTAATTTTTGCAGCAGCAAAAATCTCACCAGCAAGAAGAACACCTTGTCCACCAACACCAGTAAATCTCATTAATGTTTTAGTATCGCTCATTGTGTCTCCTTAGATTTTTTTCGTAAAGTCGTCTTGAGTAATTTTTTTACGTTTACCTTGGTGAACTGCTTTAATGTCATCGTACATATCACAGTATTCACGAACTTCTAAATCTTGCTTAATTACACCAAGTGGTAACAAGTTAAGTTGTTCTTCTACAGTTAACGCATCATATTTCTTTTTAGAAATAGTAATACTATCAATCCACTCAAGATTTTCCATAGCTGAAACCATTTTATTTTTACGACCAAGGTTAATATGACAGTTAGATAAAACTTCCATCATTGAAAAACCTCTATGTTCCATTGCTTTGATAAGAATTTTTTCTAATTTCTTTGGCTCAAGCATAGTTTCACGAGCAACAAAAGAAGCTCCTGAAGCGATTGCTAAATCACAAGTATCAAAAGTTGGATCAATATTACCCGCTTTTTGAGATACAGTCCACATACCTTGAGGAGTAGTTGGAGATGTTTGTGAATTTGTAAGACCATAGATAAAGTTATTAATAACAATCATTGTCATGTCAATATTACGACGACAACCATGAATAGTATGATTACCACCGATAGCTAATGCATCACCATCACCAGCAACACAGATAACCATTTTGTCAGGTTGAGCTAATTTAATACCAGTAGCATATGCTACAGTACGCCCATGAGTAGTATGAACAGTATTGAAGTCAACATAAGAAGAAAATCTTCCAGAACACCCAATACCAGATACAACACAAACATCATCTTGACTAATATTCATTTTTTCAATAGCTCTAACAAAAGCTTTTAAAATAACACCATCTCCACAACCCCAACACCAAAGTGTTGGCATTTTTTCTAATCTTAAATATTTATCATAATTAAATGCCATTCTATAACTCCTTTACTTTACTAACAATTTCATGTGGAGAAATTGGTCTACCATTAACTTTAAATAAACCAGCGATATCTAGTCTAGATGAAGCACGCTGTACTTCTGAGTGAAATTGACCAATATTAAGTTCAACAACTAAAACTTTTTCAATTTTATCTGTATATTCTTTCATCTTTGCCGCTGGACTTGGCCAGATTGTAATTGGACGGAAAAGACCAGCTTTAATTCCATCTGCTCTCAGATGACGAATTGTCTCTTTTGCCGCTAATGAAACTGAACCGTAAGCAATAATCATAATTTCAGCATCATCCATCATAAATTCTTCGTATGATTCAACTTCATCTTCATGTAATGCAACTTTATCTTCTAAACGTTGAATAAGTTTACGACATGTTTCAATTTCTTCAGTTGGAAAACCATTTTTATCATGGTGAAGACCTGTAAAGTGATATCTATAACCTGTATACATTGGGTTAAGTACTGCTGGTTCATCATGTTCACATTCGTATGGAAAATATTCTTCAGCTGGACCATCAAATGATTTACGTGGAATAATACCTGCTTTAACTTCTTCTTGCGTAGGTAGCATTGCCTTACCATGCATATGACCAATTGTTTCATCTAATAAAACAATTACAGGTTGCATGAATCTGTCAGCTACATTAAATGCACGTACTACTTCAGTATAACATTCAGCTAAATTACCAGCACAAAAAGTGATTGATTTATAATCACCATGTGATGGATTTTTAGACTGAAGGATATCACCTTGAGATACACGAGTTGGAAGACCAGTTGATGGACCACCACGCATAACATTAACACAAACCAAAGGAACTTCAGCCATTTGTGCAAGACCTAATTGTTCAGCTTTTAGAGACATACCTGGACCAGAAGTCGCAGTTAAAGCACGTTGTCCAACCATAGCTGCACCAATTACGGCACAAATACCACCAATTTCATCTTCCATCTGAATAGCTACACCACCAACAGCAGGTAGAAGATCAGAGATTTCGTGCATTACCTCACTAGAAGGAGTTAGTGGATATCCACCAAAAAACATACATCCAGCATCAACTGCTGCAATTGCTGCTAGTTCATTACCAGTAGAAATTATTTCTCTCATATTTTTCCTTTCTTTTACTATTGGTCTAAAGACATATAGTTGTTAGCAACGATTGCTGCTTGACGTTCTTTAGCATCATCAGTAAGTTTAGCAAAACTGAAACCAGCTGCTTTAAACTCTTTAGTATCTGCTACATAAATAGCAAAATCTGGACACGTAAGTTCACACTCATTACATCCAATACATGCTTCGGGATGATCAATAGAAATCATTGCACCTAAAGTTGATGTTGACTCATATTTCATTCCAAGAACACCTGAAGGACATACTGATACACAGATATCACACGCTTTACAATTATCTGTATTTACCCATACTGGTTGATCACCTGGGTTTACCATTGGACTTGCTGCCATATTTTCTCCTTGTTAAAGTTTAAAATTTAAATTTAATTATTATCTAAAGTGAACTTACCTATTGCACAAGAAATAAAACTCTTGGCCTTAAGTGAAACTCCATCAATAGCGTTAACCTCTTCATCAAAAAAAGGATAACCTAGTTTTCTTAAAGTTGATTGTAAAAGTGCTTCAGTCGCCATGTCATCTAACATTACTGTTACTTTTCGAGGCTCGCACGAAAGATCAACTTCAACTTCTGAAAAGCCTGTTTTATTAAGTTCTTTTGTAACAGTGTTTGCACAGCCACTACACTTAATATTAGCTACTTCAAAAGTCTTTTTCAAACTATTTCTTTGCTGCCATTGCTTTTGTAACTGCAGCACCAATTTCAGCAGGGCTAACAACTACAGTTACACCAGCTGCTTCAAGTGCTGCCATTTTTTCTGCTGCTGTTCCAGCAGAACCAGAAACGATTGCACCAGCATGACCCATTGTTTTACCTTTAGGCGCAGTTTGACCTGCAATAAAAGCAACAACAGGTTTTGTAATTTGTTCTTTAATTAGTTTAGCAGCTTGAATTTCAAGATCTCCACCAATTTCACCAATCATAACAATACACTCTGTTTCAGGATCAGCTTCAAACATTGGAAGAAGTTGATTATATGAAAGACCAATAATTGGATCTCCACCAATACCAACTGCAGTTGTAATACCAAAACCTTCTTTACAAACTTGGTTAGCACCTTCATAAGTTAACGTACCAGACTTAGAAATAAGTCCAACATTACCTTTTTTGAAAATCATACCAGGCATAATTCCAATTTTACATTGCTCAGCTGTGATAATTCCTGGACAGTTTGGCCCAAGTGTTTTCATACCGTGCTTAGTAGCATGAGCTTTTGCCATTTGCATATCTTTAACTGGAGCACCTTCAGTAATAATTACTGCAAGTTCAATTCCAGCTTCAGCTGCTTCCATTACTGCGTCTCCAACAAATGCAGGAGGAACAAAAATCATAGAAACAGTAGCACCAGTAGTATCTACAGCATCTTTAACCGTGTTAAATACAGGTTTACCTAAATGCTCTTGTCCACCTTTGTTTGGTGTAACACCACCAACAATTTTTGTTCCATATGCCAAACATTGTTCAGCATGAAAAGTTCCCTCTTTACCTGTGAAACCTTGAACGATTACTTTTGTATCTTTGTTAATTAAAATTGACATCTAAATTATTCTCCTTTTGCTGCTGCTACAGCTTTAGCTGCACCATCACCTAAGTCATTACCAACAATTAAGTTAGAAATATTTGCATTGTTAAGAATCTCTGCTGCTTCTGGTGCATTTGTTCCATCTAAACGAACAATGACAGGTACATTAACATCAGTAATTTTAGTAGCTTCTATAATTCCGTTTGCAATACGATCACAACGAACAATACCACCAAAAATATTTACAAATATTGCTTTAACTTTTGGATTTTTAAGAATAATTTCAAAACCTTTAGCAACTGTTTCAGCATTAGCAGAACCACCAACATCTAAAAAGTTTGCAGGAGTTCCACCCATGTGATTAATTGTATCCATAGTACCCATGGCAAGACCAGCACCATTTACCATACAACCAATTTCACCATCAAGAGCTACATATGAAAGACCATATTTAGCAGCTTCCACTTCATCTTCATCTTCTTCAGTTAAATCACGCATCTCAGCAATTTGAGGTTGACGTCCTAAAGCAGAATTATCAAATCCCATTTTTCCATCTAATGCTAAAAATTCACCTGAACCAGTACGTACTAGTGGATTAATTTCAATCATCTCAGCATCATTTTCCATATATAACGTGAAAAGTTTTTGTGCGAATGAGATAATATTTTTTTGTTCTGCTTTATCAGTAACACCAAGACCAAATGCTAATTGACGACCATGAAAACCTTGAAATCCAACTGCTGGATCAACAGGGATAGTAATGATTTTTTCTGGAGTGTTTTCAGCAACATCTTCAATGTTCATTCCACCTTCTGTTGAAGCCATAATTAAAGGCAACTCTAATTTTCTGTCTAAAACAACAGAAAGGTAAAATTCATCTTTAATGTCAGCACCATCTTCAATATAAAGTTTTTGTACTAATTTACCCTCAGCAGCTGTTTGGTGAGTTACCAAAGTCATGCCAAGAATTTCGTCAGATAATTCTCTTACTTCATCTAAAGTTTTAGCTAGTTTAACACCACCACCAAGACCACGACCACCAGCGTGAATTTGAGCTTTAACAACCCAAATCGGGCCACCTAACTCTTTTGCAGCTTCAACAGCAGCATCTACGCTTTCAACCATAATACCTTTTGGTGTTGGGACACCATACTTAGCAAAAATTTGTTTTGCTTGATACTCATGTACATTCATTAACTCTCCTTGTTTTAAATTAAATTTTTATTACGCTTTAGGCGCAATCATATCTTCTGGGACAACATACTTATCAAATTCTTCAGCAGTTAAAAGACCAAGTTCTACAGCTGTCTCTTTTAACGTTGAATTATTTGCATGTGCTGTTTTGGCAATTTTTGCAGCATTGTCATAACCTACATAAGGATTTAATGCAGTTACCAACATTAATGAACCATGTAAGAAATGATCAATTTTATCAGCTACAGGTTCAATTCCCACTGCACAGTGATCATTAAACGAAGTGATAGAATCTGCAAGTAAACGTACAGATTGTAAATAATTAAGTGCAATAACTGGTTTATAAACATTAAGTTCAAAGTTTCCTTGAGAAGCACCCATAGAGATAGCAATATCATTACCAAATACTTGACAAGTAACCATAGTTACTGCTTCAGCTTGAGTTGGATTAACTTTACCAGGCATTATAGAAGATCCAGGCTCATTTGCAGGAATCTCAATTTCACCAAGACCACAACGTGGACCTGAAGCTAACCAGCGAACATCGTTAGCTATTTTCATCATATCTGCAGCTAAAGCTTTTAGTGCACCATGTGAGTATACAAGAGCATCGTGAGACGTTAGTGAGTGGAATTTATTAGGAGCAGTAATGAAGTCATGTCCCGTTAATTCAGATAATTTATCAGCAACACGTTTTCCTAATTCTGGATGTGCGTTAAGACCTGTTCCAACTGCAGTTCCACCAAGAGCTAATTCTCGTACTGGTTCTAAAGACTGTACAGCCATCTTTTCACATTTATCTAGCATCTCTACCCAGCCACTAATTTCTTGACCTAAAGTGATTGGAGTAGCATCTTGAAGGTGTGTTCTACCAATTTTTACTACAGATTCAAATTTAGCAGATTTATTTGCTAAAGTCTCACGTAATTTTTTAATAGCGGGAAGAAGGCGTGTTTCTACTGAGATTACTGCAGCAACATGTAAAGCTGTTGGATAAGTATCATTAGAAGACTGAGATTTATTTACATCGTCATTAGGGTGAATTAACTTTTCAGTTTTGAAATCTCCACCAAGAATTTCAGTTGCACGATTTGCAAGAACTTCATTATTGTTCATATTAGATTGTGTGCCTGAACCTGTTTGCCATACAACAAGAGGATAGTTACCATCAAGTTTACCCGCTAACATATCATCAGCAGCAGCAGCAATAGCATCAGCTTTTTTTCCGTCTAATTTACCTAAGTCTTTATTAACTAATGCAACAGATTTTTTAAGAAATGAAAATGCTCTTGTAATTTCATAAGGCATTGTCTCTTCACCAATTGCAAAATTTTGAATTGATCGTTGAGTTTGTGCAGCCCAATAAGCATCTACTGGAACTTCCATTTCACCCATTGTGTCTTTTTCTATACGTGTACTCATATACTATATCTCCTTAAAAAAATTGTTCTCTTTTAAGATGTTAATACCATCTTGTATAGAGTTAACTGAAAGTGCGAATTTTTCTTTTGTTTCTTCATCTAAATCTAGTTCTATAATCTTTTCTACACCATTAGCACCTAAAACGACAGGGACACCAACCGAAATATCACTATAACCATATTCACCGTTTAGTATAGTACATGAAGAAACTATAGCTTTACTATCATTAAGAATTGCTTCTACCATGTGTGCAATAGCGCGACCTGGTCCATAGTAACCAGAGGTACCAAGATGTTTAACTATTTCAGCTCCTCCATTTTTAGTTCTCTCGATTATTCCATCCATTTCAGATGGTGAAATAAGTTCATTGAGAGGGATGTCACCAACTGATATTTTTTGAGGAAGGGGAATCATATTTTCACCATGATCACCAATAACTAAGCTTCCTGTCTGTTTCGCACTATAACCAGTTAGTTTTTGAATTTGATATGCCATACGAGAACCATCTAAAGCACCTGCTAATCCAATAATTCTATTATTATCCCAACCTGTTATTTTTTTAATAACATAAGTCATTACATCCAATGGATTAGAAACACAAATGATAATTGCATCAGGAGAGTTTGTCTTTATATTTCCAACAACATCTTTCATAATTTTTGCATTTATCATTAGTAAATCTGCTCGTGTCATATTACCTTTACGAGGGACGCCTGCAGTAATAACAACAATATCACAATCTTTTATATCACTTGCTTTTTCAGCTGCAGTAATAATAGTTCCCTGAGGTGCATAATAAGATGCTTGTGCCATATCAATAGCTTTACCTTTTGCAACACCTTCAGCGATATCAAAAAGGATAATTTCATGACAACTACCAAGCATACTTAATGTGTAAGCTGCAGTAGCACCTACGGCACCTGCACCAACAATTCCTACTTTACGGCTTTTCATTATTTGATCTCATTTTCAAGATCATCAAAGAAATTATTAGACTCTAAAACATCAATCATATCTTGAACTGATGCAACAGAATTTTTAAAACGTGTTTTTTGTAATTGTTTTAGTGTCATTTCTATAATCTGAGAAGCACCATTTGCACCAATCATAACGGGAACACCACTAACAATATCGCTATAGCCATATTCACCTTTTAACATGACTGCACATGAGTGAATTTGATTGGTATCTTTTAAAATAGCATCAACAATAACTGCAGTTGATTTAGCAGGAGCATAATATGCAGAGCCATCACCTAATAAATTCACAATTTGTGCACCACCATCACGAGTTTTTTGCACTATTTCACCAATTTCTTCAGAATCTAAAAGATCATCAATAGGAACGCCAGCGACTGTTGTAAACTTAGGAAGTGGAACCATAGTATCACCATGACCACCCATTACTGTTGCTCTAATCTGCCCTGCTCCGTAACCAAGTTTTTCATAAATAAAATGTGCCATACGTGCAGCATCTAAAATTCCTGCCATTCCAATAATTCTTTCTCTTGAAAAACCTGTAAATTTATGAACAACATAGGTCATAACATCAAGAGGATTACTAACAACAACAACAATTGCTTCTGGTGCATGTTCTTTAATTTCTAGAGCATACATTTTTACAATTTCTGCATTTTTAGTAAGTAAGTCATCTCTACTCATACCAGGAGTTCTTGGGGCACCTGCAGTGATAACAACAATTTGGCTTCCTGCCATATCTTCAGGACCTTCAGCTGCTCTTACAATAGTATGTTCACGAGCAGCATTAGCAGCTTGAGACATATCTAAAGCTTTTCCTTTAGCTACATCTACGTTTCTTCCTCTAAGAACTACCTCATGACATGATCCACGCATTGCTAATATAAATGCAACTGTAGACCCAAAATTACCTGTTCCAATAACCGTTACTTTACTTGCCATCTATTCCCTTTTGAGTTAATTTTTTATTTTTAACTCAAAGCTATAATCACATTGAGTTAAAAACAAAAAATTAGTTTATCCCTTAGCAGAAGCTAAGAGATAAATAATTACAAATCAACACTATTTAGATAGCATCAATAATTGCATTTAAAGTTGCTGAAGGACGCATTGCTGCAGTCGCTTTAGCGATATCTGGTTTAAAGTAACCACCGATATCTTTTGGAGAACCTTCAGTTGCTAACATTTCAGCAATGATTTTATCTTCATTTTCAATTAATGATTTTGCAACTGGTGCAAACTTAGCAGCTAACTCAGCGTTATCACCCTCAGCAAGTGCTTTAGCCCAGTACTGAGCTACAAAGAAGTGAGAAGCTTTGTTATCTGGAGTGTTAACTTTTCTTCCTGGCTCTTTGTTGTTATCAAGGTAAGCATCATTTGCAATATCAAGACCAGCAGTTAACGCTGTAAGTTTTGCATCTGAGTGTTTGTTACCTAAGAAACGTAAAGACTCAGCAAGTGCTAAAATCTCACCTAGTGAGTCCCAACGAAGGTGACCCTCAGCTAAGAATTGGTCAACATGCTTAGGAGCAGAACCACCAGCACCAGTCTCATAAAGACCACCACCAGCTAATAATGGAACTATTGAGAGCATTTTTGCAGATGTTCCAAGCTCTAAAATTGGGTACATATCAGTAAGGTGGTCACGAAGAACGTTACCTGTTACAGCGATAGTCATTTTACCTTCACGTACACGTGCATTTGTAAAGCGAGTAGCATTAGTAACATTCATGAATTGAATATCAAGACCAGTTGTATCAAATTCAGCTAGGTAAGCGTCTACTTTGATTTTAACTTGAACATCGTGAGCTCTGTTTTCATCTAACCAGAAAATAGTAGGAACTTTTTCAAGTCCAGCTCTTTCAACAGTTAAACGAACCCAGTCTTTAATTGGAATGTCTTTAGTACGAGACATTCTCCAAATATCACCAGCTTCACAATTAAAAGACATCATCTCACCATCAATTGAACCCGTTACAGTAACTTTACCAGCTTCAGCAAGTTCAAATGTAGTTGGGTGAGAACCATACTCTTCAGCTTTTTGAGCCATAAGACCGATATTTTGCATAGTACCCATTGTAGAAACATCATACTGACCATTTTTAACACAGTCAGCAACCATCTCAGCGTGGAACATACCGTAAGTAGAATCAGGAACAACAGCAACACACTCTACAGCAGCACCAGTTCTATCCCACTGCTTACCACCTTCACGTACAACAACTGGCATAGAAGCATCAATAATTACATCGTTAGATGCATTGAAGTTAGTAGTACCTTTGTCAGAATCAACCATTGCGATTGCTGGAGAATCAGCTTCAACAGCGCCTAAGAAAGCAGCTTTGATTTCAGCTTCTTGAGCATGACCA
>Ga0233442_1003071_pt1 | contig 10426 bp, 16 predicted proteins | sample SI_123_September_3_FD_182789 | JGI IMG/M metagenome (GOLD analysis project Ga0233442, IMG submission 182789) | Seawater microbial communities from Saanich Inlet, British Columbia, Canada - SI_123_September2016_150_MG | ecosystem: Environmental > Aquatic > Marine > Inlet | place: Canada: British...
GTGGGCGGAGAAAAAGATTTCTTTTTTATCTTTTTCTTTTTATTATTCTTCTCATTCTTCTCATTCTTGTTAGTGTACCGTCTGTTGTCCGTCTGTTGTCCGTCTGTTGTATTACCTGTTGTATCGTCTGCTTGATACAGTTCATATTTTATTATATTAATTAAGGTAGTTATGCGTGTTTTCTGTTGTACTATCTTCTTGTCTATATCCTCAAGTTCATCAAGAAACCGTCTGACTTTTCCCCTGGACCATTTCCACCTTTTAGCCAGTCTTACTTGCGACCAACCGACCTGGCCCCTTTTGACTTCAACCCTGTTCCCCCTAACTCTTATGAACCCGTTTTTATGGTTTGCAATAGAGAATAGGTCAACCCATGCCTGGCCTTTTGTGAACGGCTCAGAAAGCCACAAATCAGAATCAAGAAACCGCCTATGAAATTTGACCCATCCGTCCATTATGATCCTTGCTTAAAAGTTAACCCCGGTATTGCAGATTTAGCCGGTTCGTCAATCTGCTTCTTGGGCCGCACCGGGCCAGCCATTAGGAGGAGATCCCATGAAATATTTTAAATTTCGCTCGTATTTTTTCTATTAAATAAGTGCCATAGCTCTGCATGCAAGCAGCTTTTAAATAGTCCCGTAAATCGTGTTTATTCTTGAACTTCATCCCTGATCTATCATTCCAAAGTTTCAGAACCCCGCCATTTATCCCGTGCTCTGTTTCCCGGTGGCATACCTCACAACCTGGCAAGGCGTGTTCATCAGAAGGCTTTAAACTGGTCCCGCCTGATAATAATCGCTGGTGCATCGGTTCACATGGGAAACAACCGCATACTGCACAAGGCTGAAATGTTAACCATTTGAGGTATCCGGGGTCTGTTTCGGTTTTTGGTTTTGGGCAAGGAGTCAAGGTTTAACCTCATAATAAAAATTATCCGGTTCATTCGGCAGCGGAATATAAATAAACAACTCCATTGCAGCGAACCGCCGCACACTTTCCAGATAAATCTCCATGTTTTTTGTGCTTAATTTTGTTGTTGATTTCACAAAGGTTTTACCGTCTTTTTCATAGGCTAAAAACTTCTTACCCATTTCTTGATGAACTTCATCCTGGGTGTAGCCGGTATGATCAGATATTAATTTATAAACCACCCCCCACTGATACCGGCGCTGCTTGTCTGACCGGGTTTCTTTTTTCTTGGGGCGGGCAGCGTTCCAGCATTGAAGAAAGATTGGCTTTAATTCACTTAAAAGATAAGCTGTTCTTTTAGGTTTTAATTTATTGAACCAATCTGTGAAGGTCATTAAAATAAAACTCCCTGTTCTGCCTTAATTTGATATCCCATTGCAAAATCAAATATATATTTTGCTACTTCTGGATTGACCATGTTTCTTAATAATCTTCTTTTGTCTCTCACTTTAAACTTTGAAATATTAAAACCATAAACAATTTTATCGGCCCCATTAATAGCCTTATGGGTATAATCTCGTTTTGGAAAAGATTTTTCGGGAACATAAAAATTTGACCAAAATAAATGGCGGTCAAGGTTAAACATTGGTTGAATAATTGGGTCATAATATGGAACGACATTCTCAATAACCCATATAGATTCGCAAAAGTGTTGCAATAGCGTGATTTCTTCCCACAACCCTCTGTCTGGATATAATGCCGGGTAAAGTTTGCGCTGCACCCCCATTTTTCTTATTCTGCTATGAGTAGGACAAGGTGGGGAAGACCATATAAAATCAAATTCATCATAATAGTTTAAAAGATATTCGTGAGCATCACCGACAATAATTCTATCATCCGGATAAAACTCTGAATATATCTTTGCTATATCCGGATCAATTTCAACAGCCGTCACGTCAACGTCTTGCCAAAGCTTACGGTTTCCACCGATACCGGCATATAGGTTTAAAACCTTCATATGTATACTTCCTTACCTGTTAAGGCTTGTATTTCAGCCTTAAAAAGTTCTTTATCCCCGTTATTTCCTGACACATGAATAAGATGGATTTGTCGGATTTTTGAACAGTCATTCGCTCTGAAAAATTCTTTGACATTTTCAATTTCAAAATGACTTCTTGTAATCCTATTCCTGATCGCTTCGGGCACAACCCCTGCCTTGATATTTTTTTCTAATTTATCGGCTTGATAATTGCACTCAATTAAGTAATACTTAACACCGGAGAATTGATACCGACAATAGAACGAATCGGTTATATAACATAGCTTATCGCCGTTATTGCTCTGTAGTAAAAAGCCATGATTTTCAACATCGTGCTGTAAGGAAAAGGGGAGGATTTTAAACGTACCGATTTTGAATATTTCTTTGGTTTTGAAGGTGTGAATCCGGTGTCCAGTCACTCCAATTTCTTCACCGGTTTTTTTGGACATATAACAGTTGATTCCAGCCCGTGAAATTTCTTTTGTGGCTTTGCAATGATCTTTATGAGAGTGAGAGATTAAACAACCTGAAACCTTGCTTAATTTAAAAGAAAAAGCCTCCTGGATCTGTTTGAAAGGAATACCGCATTCTATCATGATTTTAGTATCACCATCATTGATCGAATAACAATTTCCAGAAGATCCGGAGGCTATGGTTTTAATGTTGATCATTTAAAAATCCGGTCCCGTTTTCTCGCCCTCTGCGGCTTCCTGGGCCGTAATCTCTTTTTTTTCAGATTCCGTCATTCCGTCCTCGCCTGGCTCTTCCTGGGGGATATCAATAATTTCTTCATTGGCATTCTGGTTGATTTCGTCTTTAACTGAATTATCAGGTAATACGTCAACGGCCTCAAGCTCCTGATTTTCAACGATTAAAAAAGAGGCGTTTATTTTTTCAGGATCAAGTTTTATGTGTTCAGTTGTTCGATGAACAAGCGTTTTCATTCTCATTTTGGCTTGATGTTTGTCCCAAAACTTTTTGGATTGTGCGGCAGATTTTGAAGATAAAAATTCTTTTTCTGAAACCAGTACCAGGACATTTTGAGAATTATCCTTATATTCAATATACCCAAAACCGCCGATTATATCCCCCCTGTCGAACGGATTTTTTATTTGAAATTCATACGAATCAAGCTTTTGATTATTGCTTTTTTTAATCACAGTGAATTTATCTTTTGAGTAAACAAGCTCATAAATGATGTTTACGGGTTTTTCTGTGGCCATATTCCTTCGGTAATAATCATTCCCCTCATACCCTATGCGGAGGTCAAGGTCATAAAGGCTTTTCTTGCCGTTAAAATACGGTATCACTGATATATGGTTTGGTATCAACGCATCCAGGCCGAGTTCAATCCTATGGATTCCGTCAATGGCAAGCTTTTCCATATTGACATTTTTCCATTCATACGGGGAAACTTTGCGCTTATCTTTTTCCCTTTTTGCCTCAAGGTCTTTCAGGGCAATATCAACTTTAATGAAAAGATGTTGGGCCAGCTTTTTTTGGTATGAAGATAACTCAATCCCGCCGATGGTGCTTTGAAACTCACCAATGACAGCATTCGTGAACCTTTCTGACATTGTCCTTGTATCTGCTTTTTGGATTTCTTTAGTCAAGTGATCCCCCTTTTAAGAAGCCGCTTTAACTTCTTTTCTCTCTGATACGGTTAATTCCTGGTCCCTGGAAACAACCAAGTTAATGACTTGGCAATCCATGGGTGTGATTTCATTCACACTTTCCGCATTGTCGATGAAGACCGGGCCTCTGAACCCGTAAAAATCAGACAGGGTTTTAATGATATCCAACCCCACATTGATTCGGGCGGCATTATTCAGACCGTGGTTAAAAGGCACCCCGTAAAAGGGTTTCACAGCACTCCTCAATTCCACCGTTCACCTGAGTTGAAAACATTTTGAACCGGGCAAACTTGAATTTTTTGTTAATTTGCCCCTCAAGCATTCCAACCTTTTTCACAATGAATTTTTCAATGAGGAAAAGCTCAGACTCCAGTTTTTCAAATTTTGCAGCAAGTGTTTTTTCCTGGCCTTCAAGCTCCTCTATCCTGGCTCGGGATTTTTCGGCGGCGTTCCATGCGGCTTCCTGGGTAGCACATGCCTCTATTTTTTTCTGAGTCTCATGGATTTGGAGTTCAACCTCCCCCTCCTGGGTTTTTGACCCGTTCAGGAGTGCCTCTATTTCCATTTCAAGGGATTCTTTGACTTTATCCAGAGGAGAAGTGAGCTTGGGAGAATCAAGGCCTTTGAGATCTGCTTTTTTGGCTTCCAGATCTTTGTCAATTTCGGCAACCGCCTTTTTATCAGAATCAATTGATACTTTTGCCGCCTTGATGGATTTTTCACCATCAGCAATGAACTTTTTCAGGTCAACGCCTTCTTTGTTGATTTTTTCCAGGCGTTCAGCTTTCATTTTATTGAAAAGTTCAATGGTGCTCTTGATATCTTCTTCCGGTAATTCCTGACCACAGGTAGGACAGGAATTGTCACCGGAAGGTTGTTTTTCATCTTCGGCATACCACCGCTCCCGCACTTTATCTATTGCGCCAGAAGAGATTTTATTCCGCTTTTCATCCCTTTCAATTTCCTGCTTGCTGATTTTAATTTGATTGACCAGGGCCCACCGCTCAGACTCAAGCTTTGAAATGGCATCCATGATGGGTTTTTTAAGATCGGCTTGCTTTTGATTTGCATCGTTTTTGAATTGCTGAATCTCGGCATTGATTTCGTTCAGGCGTACCTTTTTGGCACTCAAGGCCTCATTTGATGTTAAAGACCGGAGTTTTTCTTTTTCATCCTCAAGTGCTTTTTCCAGCATAGTTTTTTCTTTCGGGTCCGGCTGTTCTGCATCCTTGGCAGCTTCTTGATTTTCGGCAATCCTGGCCGGGATCTGATCAAGCTCTTTGTTAATCTCTCTTTTTTTTGCCTGGATTTTTTTCTTGTGATCGTCAATGGAACAATCACCCAGGATGGAAGAAAGCTTTTTTAATTTTGTATCTGAATCAATAACGTCCTGATCCGTGATATCACCACACATTTCCAAGAGAATTGACCGGCGGGCTGTCCAGTGGAGACTATTAAACTCCATTGGATTTGTAACCAGCTTAAAAGAATTGATATTGATAATCTCTGCTATCTTGGTATCATATTCTTTTTTCTTGGCCGGCACATCATCAATAAAATAATCTGTTGTATGGCCTGTGAATTCCTGCTTTGCCGTGCCTCTTTTTTTAGTGTACTTTTCTTTGAACCGTTTTTTAAGGATCACTGTTTTATTGTTATAATCAAAAATGCCCTCAACTTCGGTTTCCAGGTTGTGGATTTCATTCCCTTTTTTATCGACCGGCTTAAGCTGGAAATCAGATTTCCCCCGGCTGTCTTTGCCGAAAAAAAGATAGGAAACGCTGTCCGGTATGGTTGTCTTGCCGGTTCCGTTATCACCGAAAATTGAAGTATTTCCGTTTGGCTCAATGGCAAAGTCTTTTATACCTTTGAAATTTTTTAATTTTAGATTGCTTATTGATAAAATGTTCATGGTCCCTATTTCGAGCCCTTTTTCTTTCATTTTTGCTCCCTTTTTAAAGTGTTAACCCAAGTAAGATAAAAATCACCCCAACCGCCCCAAGCGCCAAAATACAAGCTGCACCGAAAAGACATCTTACCGGGTCAACTTCTTCAATCTCCTGATCATTAATTGTCATTTTTTTGTTAAATACTCTCCCCGGTTCGCTGCATACCCTGCTTTATTTTATGAATTTTAATAGCTGGCATTTTGATCCAGCGATAAGGCTTCACAATTGCTGTTTTTTTGTTTTCCGAAATGAGCCTTCCAAGGATTCTTTCTCCGTTACTATTTGTGTATTCTACTATTGCTGGCATTTTACTCCTTCGGTTCGATCACCGCCCAAGGTGTCGAACCTTTTAAATTATTGGTTGTCTTGCTATTCCCGGTTGCCTTGTTCCTTGCGTATTGGCAAGCTGCTTATGTGGCTGGCAGTTGGGTTAATTATTAAACTGCATCAAAAGGCCGGTAGTAACACTCTGCAAATCCAGCAATTCCTTGACACAATCTTTACTTTCGTCATGTGTGACAATTTTATCCTCAATGGCACCCGCTACAGTGGCGATAGCTTCTCCGGCTTCTTTGGCAAGCTTTGCAACTGATTTATAATTTAATGGTGTTGGCTCACAGGAAATTGAAATAGCCGTTCTTTTTGCATCCGCTTCGATAATGTCAAGGATTGAAAAATCATTGTTGCAGATCCGACAGATAGGAACAATTAAATAGGCGGGTAAAGGTGTTTTGTTGTCTGGAGAAAAATAGGCCTGCAAGGAACTCTCTGAAATATCAATTCCAAACCGGTTAAAAAGCTCAATGCCGATCCAGTTTATCGAAAGTCCGTGCTTCTTCGGGTATCCGTGCAACTGACTGGTTATTTTACACATTTTACCACTTCCCTTTTTTGATTTGACGGGTTATTTTTAAGATGAAAAAAGTTCATGCTGCTGTCTCCTTTTCTAACTGACTGAATGCCGCCCTAAACTCTTCCGGATTTGACCTTTTCCATTCTGAAATTGATTTACCGGGAAACAGATCAGAGAGTTTTTCAGCCATGTTCCAGGATACTTTTCTTTCTCCATTAAACAGCATTGATAGGTACTGCTCACTGATTCCAAAATGATTTGATATTTCTTTTCTTGATTTCATACCGTTAATCTATTTAAAACTTTAACATAAGTCAAGCATTATTTAACAAAGCGTTACAATCAACACTGATCTATCTTTTAAGATCGACAACGGGGTTTATAAATCGCTCCTCGGGACCGATGATATTTGGATTGAATTTGAATTTTTTGAAACTCAAAATGGAAAAATGTTGTGGGAGTTGATAGATTTCGGAGTAAAATAACTTGACATTTCGCTAAAATTATGCCTACTATAACTTAGATCACCGCCCAAGGTGTCGGGCCTTCTTTTGGAGGGTCCACATGGAAAAATCAGTTTTAAAAACCGGAAAGACTTCAAAATCTTTGCCGGTTTTTTGTGTTCAGGCACCATCGTCCTATCCAGCCGCACCAATCACAACCTTTGAAATTCACAAACCAGGACAAAATTTTATCAAGTTTCGACTTGTTGAAGGCGGGCCGGTATTGGGGATTTTGAAATAATGCAGACCGATGCAAAAGGAAACACTCCGGCAAAACTAACCTCATCTGAGAAAAAATGGCGCAAGGATGTTAAATCAGGAAATCTAAACAAAAAATATGATGTTCTTCGCCAGCGCCAGGCCCTGCCCTTAAAAGACAAAATCAATATGTCCCTGGAAAGAATACGGGAATGGTATCAAGCCTTTGATGGAAACGTGGCTGTTAGTTTCAGCGGCGGCAAAGACAGTGCTGTTTTACTGTATCTGGTAAGAAAAATATATCCAAAGGTGCCGGCAGTTTTCTGCAATACCGGTCTTGAGTATCCGGAGATCCTCAGCATAGTCAAGAAAACTGAAAATATCACCACCGTCCGGCCCAGGATACCCTTTCACCATATCATCCGTGATTATGGCTGGCCGGTGATCAGCAAGAAGGCCGCAAGGGGAATCAATGTCTTGAGAAATCCCACGCCAAACAATCAAAATATTTGGCGGCTGTATGATCAAGGTATAAATCGATTCGGTCAGAAGGTGAATGGCTTCAAAGTTGCTCAAAGGTGGCGGTTTTTAATGCATGCCCCCTTCCTTATTTCTGACAAGTGCTGCCAGATCATGGAAAAAAACCCCATGGCCAGATATGAGAAACAGACCGGCAGGGCTCAAATGGTAGGCATGATGGCAGCTGATTCCAAGGCCAGGGAAAAAGTATATCTGCAAACCGGGTGCAATGCGTTTGATGCAAAACATCCCCGGTCAATACCCATGGGTTTCTGGACTGAACAGGATGTTATCCAGGCCTTGAAGGTTTTTAATATTCCATATGCCAAGGTTTATGGAAATATTTGCCAGGATAATTCAAATGGGAAATTGTTTTTTGATGGTGTTCATTCTACCGGGTGTATTTTTTGTTGTTTTGGTTTGCACATGGAGACAGCCCCAAATCGCTTTCAGATGTTGAGAAAAACCCACCCAAAGCAATATAAATTTTGTATGGAAAAATTAGGGCTTAAAAATGTTTTGGATTTTATACATGACAATTGCCCTGATCGAAAAGTAGCAGCAAAATTTAGCTATCGTAATTATGAAAAACAAATTCAAACTGAAATGTTTTAAAGGAGTATCAGATGAAAGAACACCCAATCTTATTCAAACCAGACATGGTGGCAGCTATATTGGATGGGCGAAAAACTCAAACCCGTAGGATTTTGAAGCCACAACCAACATCAGGAATTGTATTTACAGAAGACCTTTTAAAAAAAGGCAAATACAGCATAGGCGATTTACTTTGGGTCCGGGAAACTTTTGCACCTTATATCAGGGGTGATGGTCAAGATGGATATGATCCATTTATTAGATATATGGCTGATGAAAGAGAGATTGAGGTTTCAATAGATAATATTGAAATATGGGATAAGCTTGAGGAGAAAGGCTACCATTGGAGGCCATCAATACATATGCACAAGGTATTTTGCAGATTATGGTTAAAAGTAAAAAACATCCGGGCTGAACGGCTGCAGGATATTACAGAAGAAGATGCCAAGGCAGAGGGGATTCAAGCCTTTAAATATGGTGTCGAATATGGTCCAGAACATGAAAGCATCGGTTATGGGACAGAGCGTCTCGCACTCGGTGCTATGGATTGCACAGCCAAAAACGCATTCAGGTTTTTATGGGATTCGATAAACGGTAAACCAAGAAAAGATGGAACCGATATTTCATGGAAAGCTAATCCCTGGCTTTGGGTAATTTCATTTGAGCAGACTGAGGGGCCAAAATAATGCCAACCAGTTTGGCTAACATTACAAATTGCGGGTTATACGGAACTGCATAACACCTTATTATCTTACAACTTTAAACGGAGGGAATTATGTCATACAATTGCGATACATTTAAAATTAAAAAAATCAAAGATCTTAGAATCCCACTTTCCAGCCTGCACAAACATGATAGATCTGATTGGCATCTTGACAGAATCAACAATGAGGATGGATCAGTTACTTTTGTATCCTGTGAGGTAACTATGAATGGAATTATTGAGGATGATACTTTTGTATGCAAGAAAATCGATTGCTCTGGTGAAGGTAGCGGAACGACTATGAACTGGATAATAGAACCTGCATTGAAAGATAGCACTGGAGAATTGATAGCTTCTTGTGTTTGGGAAGGTGGTGATTCTATAAATAAATTAACTGTAAAAGACGGCAATGTATCATGGGAAGATATTGAAATATAATCGATAATAAGCCGTTGCAGACGTATTTCGCTACGCTCAACGCTGAACTAAATTATTGGTCCGATAGGAGGTAGTTCATGAGCATTGAAAAAGAATATGAATGTGAGACAAAGAATAGTCCATTTCTAATACGTCTTACAAAAAACAAAAAAATTAAATCTATTAATTATACAGAAGAGTTTAAACTATGGCGTGAAAAACGGACTAATAAAGTTGATGCAGATCGATGTTCTTGTTGCAGTAATCCAGCATCGCTGGTTTTCCAAAATGTAAAGCTTTGTTCTGAATGTGCGGCAAAGCCATAAACGAACACGACATAAAGGAGAAAGATAATGGATGGACTAAAAATGAAATACTTTGTTTTGAACCCGACAAAAGATGACTCATATGGTCACGCATCAAGACAGGCAATGCGCACATATGCAAAAGAGATCTGGGCCGAGAACCCTGAATTAGCAAATGATCTGTTCAGATGGGCAAGCGATGCAGAAACAGAAAAAACGGATAATAAGAAAAATGCAATCGACTCCGCTGCGCTACGCGAATGATTTTTAACATTATTAGGAACAGAAAACAAAGGAGGGTATAATGAGTTTGTCGTGTGAATGTGATTTTGATCCAAGTGGATGCGAACCCGGACAATCATATTATTACTATTCAAATGATTTCTGTAAATTAGAATCCACAAGACGTAAAAGGTGTGTAAATTGTAACGCCTTGATTGATTTAGGGTCTGATGTTGTTGAATTTGAAAGAGAGAGGGTCGCATATAATGAAATAGAGGAAAGGATAAAGGGTGAGAGTTACGGAATTGCACCCCATTATCTATGTTTTGATTGTGGAGGTATATTTCTTAGTCTCCGATCAATAGGATACTGTATTGATATATATAATTTGGACGATGATTTAGAAGATTATAAAGAGATTTCAGGATTTAAACAGGCAGTTGTTGGAAAACGCCGGTTCTGTTCTGCTTGTGGTGCAGAAAATTACGGTCTTGCATATTGGTGCATTAAGTGTGGTGCATTCCCACAAGAGGAAAATAATAAAAAAACGCAACAGAAACGCCACTCTGATGATTAACATA
>Ga0233442_1003075_pt1 | contig 10416 bp, 10 predicted proteins | sample SI_123_September_3_FD_182789 | JGI IMG/M metagenome (GOLD analysis project Ga0233442, IMG submission 182789) | Seawater microbial communities from Saanich Inlet, British Columbia, Canada - SI_123_September2016_150_MG | ecosystem: Environmental > Aquatic > Marine > Inlet | place: Canada: British...
CTTGCGCTTTGGCACCACTCTTCTTTATCTCTTTTAATTGTTCTATTATTTTTTCATCTGTTACTGTCATAATCAGTCATAGCAATTATTGAACCAACTGTGTAGTTTATTTTGTATTATTACTTACTTTGCACCATTTCGTCAAATGTTGCTGACTGTAACGCTTTATCTTCTTTAAAAAAATCTCGAAAATCATCAATAGTTCTACTTAAATGTTGTGTATAGTCTAATACTAAATCTACATTTTTTTCAAATTTACTATTATCAATATCATTCATTAAAATATTAATTTTCAAGCTACTTGCGGTAACAGAGATTGCACTCAGAGGTTGCCGCCACTGATGAGCAATCATTGAAATCATCTCCCCCATCTGTGCAAATCGGGACTGTTGTTGCAACTGTTGATCTTGAATTCTATTTTTTTCAACTTCTATTTTCACTTGCTCTTCAAGATCTTTGGTATAGTTTTTTAACTTCTCTTCCAACTCTTTTTTTCGCGTTATATCTCTAATATCTGCATGTAAAAGCTCTTCACCTTCTAAAGTGATAGCCGTCAAGGTAATGTCAACTAAAAACTCTTCACCACTCACTTTTTTATGCAGCCATTCAAAACTTGCCTTACCCTCTTTACGTGCTTTTGCCATCATTGTTAACATTTTTTTGACGGAATTTTTTCCATCTGGTTGAAGTTTTGGACTAAATTCTCTAATATTTGACTTTAAAAAACTCTCTTTTGAATCATGTTCAAATATATTGACCATTGAGTTATTACAATCTTTAAAGCGTGAACCTTTTATTAAAAGTACCGCATCAGCCGTCTCATTAAAAATAGTTTCAAAGGTATCTTTTAAGAAAAAAGAGTTTTTTACTGCAACAGATTGTTTGTAACCTGTTACTGAATAAATAAGCATATGAAATAAGGCAATTACTCCAAGAGATGTCGTCATCTCACCTGTGTAGTAAAATAGTGCAGCAATAAGAGGTAACGTCATTAAAAGAAAAAAGAGTAAAAAAGTATGAAACAAGACAACAAGTGTTGATAACGAAGCCGAAGCTAAAGCAATAGTTAACGTTGCAAGAATAAAGATAAGTAATTCAGGTAATGCATTTAAAACACTATACCAAATAATAATTCCATAAAAAAGTGTGGTAAACGCTATAAAAGAAAATGCAAGAGGGAGTTGAGAATAGGCATAATTGATATCTGTTTTTATAAATTTTAAAACTTTTTTAGCGTGACTGACTCTTACAACATAAAGAAGAAATTGAAACAGTAGCAAAGAAGATAGCAACACCAAAGGTACGTGGTCAAAAAGTAGATATACAATAATTAAAGGGGCAACAATACTCGATGCAAAAACACCCGTACTGGCACCTTGTAGCATCCCTTCTATTGCACCATGATTATAGTTACGATCAAATAGATTTTTAAAATTCATTTTTTTTCTAAAACATAATTAAACTGATTATATCCTATAGAGTTCTATTTTTTTAATTATAAGTAACTTTTATCGCGATTTTCTTCTATCATGATACTTTGTAGGCTTTTTAGGTTGTTGCGTGTACTCTTTTCTAAAACAGCTTTGACAAATTGCATATTTTGAATTCAATGCAAGAGGCTTACCACATAAACGACATCGAGGAATAAAGTGACTCTGTTGTAGTGATGCTTCTATAAAATGATTAATTTTATAGCGCATTTTTTTAGCCATTGAAGCATCTACAAATTGCTCAGGGAAACGGTACGAAAGCCATAAATAAAGAGAAATCTCTTTAACTCTATCTTCAGCCTCAAGTAACTCTTCCATCGTCTGTGCTTTTTCATTTAGATGTGTAGGTGCAATATAAACTACCGTTTCACCTTGCTCAATCGCTCTAATGTAACGCTCATACGACATCATAATATAGGGAGAATTTGTAGTCAATGGTGCTGTTGCAAAATGATACTTAACAGGCAGTTCAATGTCAAACTTATCAACAATTAGCGCAGCATCTAACATATCTTCTAAATTAGCAGCTTCAAATGGCCCATCAAACTTCATATATTTAACAAAGAATTTCAAAATTTCATGAAGAGAAGTCTCTTCTAAAATATTTCCTACAAGTTGAATATGCTCTAAATTTGCCATCACTTTAAAAGGTAGTTCTATCGTGTGCGCAGGTTTAGGATAAGTGCTGGTTACATGACGTAATACTTCAGGTTTAATAGCACCTACGTACCCTGCTTGTGAGAGTCCAAAACGACCGGCACGACCGGCAATTTGATGTACTTCTGAAGGAAGAAGTCCTCGTACTGCTACACCATCAAACTTTTCACTTTTATAAAATAAAATAGTATCAATAGGTAAATTAAGACCCATAGCAATAGCATCGGTTGCTACTAAAACCTCAGTTTCACCTTCTCTAAAACGACGGGCTTCTTCACGGCGTACTTCAGGGGATAAGTTTCCATAAACAACACTAACACTGTATAACGTCGAAAGACGCTGTTTTATTCGTAAGACATCTTTACGCGAAAATGCAACAATTGCTGTTGCGGGTTGAATTTCACTCAGTGGTGTTACGTGTGTTAGTAGTGTTAGTGGTGTTTTACGTTCAAAATCTACAATAGTTAACGGCTCGCCTAAATACTCGGCTAAGGCAACAATTGCCTCTTTCGAATTGGGAGAACCTGTCATAATAATTTTTGAAGCAGGAGCACCAATAATAGCATTTGCCCACGCCCAACCGCGGTCACGGTCGTCAATCATTTGAACCTCATCAATAACACAAACATCTACATCAACACTAAAGTTTAACATCTCAATAGTTGAACTAATATGTGTCGCTTCTTCATCTACAATTTGCTCTTCACCTGTAATTAGAGAAACATCTAAACCCTCACCACGCATCTCTTCATAACCCTCTAAAGCGAGAAGTCTAAGTGGTGCTAAATAGTACCCCGTATCAGCTTTTTTAAGAGCTTGCATTGCTTCATACGTTTTTCCACTATTTGTCGGTCCAATGTGTAAAATAAGTTCTCTTCGCATAGTACGCGCTTGAGGAAAAAGATTTTTAAAGTCACGAATAGTACGCGCTAATAGTTCTTGACGTTGACGTTTTAAAACTTCTTTATAAATACGCTGTGAAAATTGATGTTCTACTTTACGTATAGCTTTATGCGTTAAAGACAAACTCCCTTTTAACTGAGGAATAATATACTCAAAAAGAATCTCATATAACTCTTCGTCAGGCATTTGAAGTAGTGAAACTTGTTTTTTACAATGCTGATATAACGTATCAAGTTCTATGGCAAAACTCTGCTCATGATTATGTTGTTCACGAGCAATAGTCTCTTCAAAAGAGATATCTTCTTCTTGCCATATCTGTTTATATAACTCATGTGCATCTAACGTGAAATAAAGTAAGTACTCTATTGTCTCTTTTGCAAATTCAAAATTATATGATGTTTCAACACCTAAAATTATTTCACTTTCGCTCGCATCAATACTTTGGAGTTTATAACCTTGCAGTAGTGAAGGAAGTAGTGAAAAAAGTTGATTTTTCTTCAGAGGAATTTTTGGAATTTCTAGTAGTGGAGGTGATTGACGAAGTGCTTTTAATATTTCTATATCACTTAAATAACGATGTGTATTTTCATGAGCACTCTGAATGGTATGTAAAAAATCATCAATCTCATTTTGTTTAATTACTTTAAGATCTTTTTGTATTGTTTTTATCTCAACTAATAAAGTATCATGATCATTTTCACTCAAATAACTATACGAAAAAAGTGGTGTCTTTAAAATTAATATTTTCGAGAACATCTCTGCTGCAAATTGAAATTGAAATGACGCATTAAACTCAAACCTATCATCAAGGTCAAACATACCGTCTAACTCTTTTTCAAGTTTATGTTTCTTTTTATCAAATCGAAGATGTTGCAGTGAAGATTGAATTTTATAAAGGTTGATTTTTTTAGTTCGAACATCCATGTATGCTTTATGAAGTTCAAATACCTCTTCTTTAGTTAAATCATCAATCTCTTCAAGAAGTGAAAAAATCTTTTCACTTCTATCGTTATTACTTTTTTGTTGTGAAGTACCTTCATACACTTTATTTTGAGCTTTAAAAAAGGCGACAATATCTTGGCGAAGCTCTAGTTGTGCATCACTCCATAAACGACGTAACAATCGAACCAAGTACGCTTTATCCCATGCATCAGGAATAACACCCAAAGATTGTACTAAATCAACTAGGGTCATCTCACTAACACGAGTAATTCCCTCATCAAAAGGATCTTCATCGAAATAGTGACGAATCACTTGATTTAATTTTATGAGTTTATTTTTTTTCTTTGCCATAAAGTAGTGTAGCATTTTATAGTAATATAAGAGCATAAAAATAGTATCATATAGAGCACTACTTATTCAATATCTAGGAAACTATCATGATAAAGCTTTTACTCTTTAGTACCATTTTATTATATTCAGGGTGTGTAGTAAAAGAGAGTCCACAATGTAAAGCTAAAGAGCACATGATTAAGTCTGAAGATTTACAACATTTGATTCACGAAATTGATATGGTAGTGTATGATAAATACAAAAGCGAACTTCAACGTGATAATAAACGTCAACGCTATGCACTGAATTTAGCGCAAACCATAAAAGAGCTTGCCGTGGATTTAGAAGCGGTTAGTCCTCAAGAGTTGCATGTTACTCAAAACGCTGAAAATATAAAAATTTTTAAATCGTTTGCAGAAGAACTCTCTGCTGATGCACAACAGATTCAAAACATTGCCCAGAACTATGAACTTGAGAATCTACCGCAATATTTAGATTCCATACAAAACCGATGTAATGCCTGTCATGCCACGTTTAGAGATAATCGTAAAAATAATAGCAGAGATAATAATAAAAATTTTAATAGAGATACTAAGTAATGAAACCTAGTACTATTATATTAGTAGTTACCACTCCTTTATTGCTATCACTATGTACAACACTGTTTGCCAATTCTTATAGTGCACCCTCTGTTACCGATGATGTCTCCGGCTCAAAAGCGCCAGTAACACTGCAAAGTGGTATCAAGTTAACGACAAAAGAGACCCAATTAAGTATTGGAGGTAGAATTCAACTTCACTCTATTTATGCTTGGCCCGAGGGTGCTTTTTATGCAGGAAAAATTCCATTAGAAAAAAATTCTGCTGGTGAGCATGGTCAATTACTAATGAGTGCTAAAGATAGTCGACTTTGGGTTAAAACACGAACACCTACAAAATATGGACCTATTAGAGCGCTAATAGAGACTGATTTTTTAGGAACCGCGTCAGGAACAGAAACTAATACCAATTCTCATGGATTGAGATTACGACATGCTTATGTTCAAGTTGGTTCTCTTACACTAGGTCAAACCAACTCTGCTTTTAATGCCTATGTTACTCTTGATACAATCTCTTTTGCTATTAACCACACTTTTGTTAGACAACCTCTAATACGCTACTCTAAAGAGTATAAAACCCTAGCATATGATATTTCATTAGAACAACCCGAAACAACACTGCTTGATACTTCAGCCGCTATTATCACTCCTAAAGATGATGCTGCACCTGATATTATTACGCGTCTTAGGTATTATCCTTCATGGGGAGAAGCTAGTGTGGCACTTATTGGACGGTACATAATCCAAGACAAAGCAACACTAAGCGATGGAACACAGCTAACTTCAAGCGATGCTGCTTTTGGATGGGGTACTAATATCTCAGCAAAAATAAGCACGTATAAAAGAGACGATATCCGTTTTGATGTTCAATATGGTGTCGGGTTAGGGAGATACACCTCGTTTAACTCTTTTGCTGCAGGAACTATTGATAACCGTGGTACGATTAAACTTCAATCTTCACTTGGAGGGCATATTGGGTATCGCCATTGGTGGAATAAAGAACTTCATTCTACTCTAGCTATTTCCTACATTGAAACCAAAAATAATCTTCAAAATATTGCCATATCTAATTTAGACAAGGTCAATAAAAATGCTTCCTCAGCACAACTCAATCTACTCTGGATACCACTAAAAAATGCTTTAGTCGGTATTGAATATGATAAAGCCATACGCCATGTCGAGAGTGGAGACATTGGATATATGGATATGGTTGTTTTGTTGATGAGGTATGACTTTTAAGAAGCAATATTCTTATAAATGTCATCAAAAAATTACATTATTACAAAATGTAATAAATATTATTATAAATTTGACAAACGTATTTGTATTTACCAAAAAAAGTTCGCTATTGTAGTAATAATTCCAATACCTACTAAATTAAATAAAACTCCGTATCGCGCCATATCTTTTATACTTACCACGCCACTCGACATAGCAATAGCATTCGGTGGTGTTGCAATAGGCAACATAAACGCATAACTCGCACATATAGTCGCTACCATCATAAAAAGCATTGGGTCTAAACCTGCCGTTGTTGTGACCGCATATAACACCGGTAACATCATTGATATTAACGCCGTATTACTGGTAACTTCTGTAGTAAAAGTGACCAATGACGCAATAACTAATAGTAATAAAAATGGAGGTAGACTAGTAATATTTAATAGATAATCTGCCATCGACTGAGAAAGCCCTGTTGCGGTAAACGCCGTTGCAATAGAAAATCCTGCTCCAAACAAAAAGATAATTTCATAGGGTATTTTTTTACTATCTTCCCAGGTTAAAATATTAAAAAGTGGGGTAAACATCATTAAACCAAATCCTAATAAAATCCCTTTTTCATTTAATCCTAAGCCACTATAATAAGGCTTAATTGGTGCATTAATAAAAAGTAAAATGACCAAACCTATCAAAGCATACATTACTTTTTTTTGATCTCGGTTCATAGGTTTCAATGTTTCGTCTTTAACTATTTGCACATTTTTAGCGCCAATAGAAAGAACAAATGAAACCACAAAAAACATAATAAAAGCCACCGGTGCCACCATGGTAAACCATGTTGCAAACGCAATTGTTTCTAAAGAGTGTTGTTCTAAAATTCCCATTAAAATAAGATTAGGTGGTGTTCCAATAGGGGTCATAATTCCTCCAACACTCGCACCATAAGCAATAGCCAAAGCAAATCGCATTTTTGTTGAAGTATCTTCAGTTAAAAATAGAGCTAAAGGCATTAAAAGTAGTGTCGTTGTGGTATTAGATAAAAACGAGCTCAATACCCCTGACGTGATGGCCAAAGCGAAGATTATACCTCGTATTGTAGAAGGAAAAATAGAGATAATTTTATTGGCAATAATTTTATGTAGTCCTGTTTTTTCTACGGCAATTGCCAACATAAAACCACCCAAAAACAAAAAGATTATTGACTTCGAATAATTTGCAGCCGTGGCATTAGTAGATAAAATATCTAAAGAGGGGAAAATCAGAATAGGAAGTAATGACACTGCCCCAAGAGGAAGTCCTTCGTTCGTCCATAACGTCACTAAAAATGCAATAACGCCAAGAAGAAGTGACTCTTTTTGAGTAAACAGGAGAGTTGCCGCTAAAAAAATTGCAGTACCAATTACAATTGCGAGTAGTATTTTTTTAATAATAATTCCTTTTTTTAAAATTTTCTCATCTAATTACATAGCCATAAGAAAATATAACATTAAGTATTATATAATTTTTACATGTAAACCTAAATAAGGTCGTTGTAATGAAGTCAAAAACTTTTCCACATGAATGGACACAAAAAGAGTTTTTAGAACATAAAAACCGTCTTGAAAAAGAGGGTAAAAAAGTACTCTTAATTGATACTATTTTATCGCCTATTGAAAAAACAGACAGTGTGGTCTATAATCCTTTTGAACTTCACAAAGAAGATGAAGATACTGTTTTTGTCTTTTACTGTGATACGGGTAAAAATACAAAAAATAGACTTAATGAATACCGTAAAAAATTTCCAAAAAATCTCTGTATATCACTCAAAGGTGGTAAAGGATATTGGAGAACTAATATGAAATTATTAGAATCAGAATGATTTCAAAAATTCAAATAAAGAAACTATCATGATAGAACAGAGCCACGTCGATAATTTTATATTATGCTTACAAGAACAGCGTTTTTTTGATGCCCATGAAGCGTTAGAAGAAGTATGGTTTCCACGACGTTATGAAAAAGGTGAATCACGAGATGAACTTCTTTTAATAAAAGGCTTGATTAATGCTGCTGTCAGTTTTGAACTTATTAAACGAGGTCGTAAAAAATCCTCTGTTAAAGTATGGAATAATTATCTTAAATATATTGTTTTACTTCAAACAATTAATAGTTCTGCATATCCCCATTATATTACTATCAAAAAATATGTTGAAAACCTTCATATTAATCAAGATGAAACTATTATCGCATTATAATTTCAAAATTTTAAACTAAAGGTTTATTATGAAAAAAATTATTTTATCTACTATTGCTTTATCAGCACTTGTATTCGCAGCTGATGAAGTTAAAAACCCTCTTGTTACCCATACTGAACTTTCATACATTCAAACGACAGGTAATACTCAGACAGAATCATTGGCAGCCGAACTTGCTCTTAAAAAAGCATTTGATGCGCATAAGTTACGATTAGATGCTGATGCGTATTATTCAAAAGAGGAACAAGCAGATGGCGTGACTCGTGAGAGTAAAAACAAATGGAGCGCTACTGGAAATTACGATTACGATATTACCAAAATGTTTGCATTCAATTATGGTGTTAATTACAAACAAGACAAGTTTTCAGGTTTTGATAATCAGTTTAATACGGGTCCCGGGGTTGTGGTTCACGCCGTTAAAAACGATGCTCATGTTTTAAACTTTCAAGCTAACGTACTCTATTCTCGTGATGATATTGACACTACTCCTGATAAAGTTGATGAATACTCAGCAGGATACGCTGGATTTGAATACTCATGGCAAGTCGTTGAAAGTCTTAAATTTATTCAAAATGCAAGTTATAAAAACTCATTTGAAGATAGTGAAAACTATTTTGTACTTTCTAAAACAGCACTTGAAAGTAAAATCTCTGATATTTTTTCAATGGGTGTAAGTTATAAAGTCGATTATAAAAATCTAAAACAAGCACAATACTATAGTGATAACACTCTGTTAGTATCTCTAATTATTGATTACTAATTAATGCAGAGCATTTTTTTACTACTACTCTTTTTGAGTAGTTCTGCCTTTGCTCTTGTCGATATTAAACCGGTCACTATTGGTGAAAAACCAGGATTTACAGGTCATGTTGCACTCTCATTAAGTACAAAGCGTGGAAACACTGAAACTGATGTTTATAAAGGCGATGTTAAACTCCAGTTTGATAACAACACCACTCACGCAACATGGTTAGAGTTAGCCTATAGTTATGGAAAAGCATCTGATGTTGAAAATACTAACAAATCCTTTACTCATCTTCGTCATATTCATGCCATTACATCAAAGTGCTTTGCTTTTGAGCTTTTTGCACAGACCCAACAAGATAAATTTCGTAGTATTCAGGCTCGAGATTTAGCCGGTGCAGGATTACGACTTAGAGTAGCTGATACTAAAACATTTGGTGAAGTTTATATTGGAGTAGGTGCGTATAGTGAGTATATTAACTATGATGACCCTACTCTTGATCCCACTGAGCATAACAATCGTTTTAGCAGTTATATTGCGTATTCTCACACTCTTGGTAAAGATTCAAGTATTACCTATTTGGGATATTATCAACCTATCTATAAAAACTTAGGTGACTTTTACACCTCTCAGTCTCTTGAACTTAAAGTGAATGTTTATTTAGAGCTTTATCTAAGTATTAAAGTTGATTATGACGCCGATCAATCACCTGCTCTTGGACGTGAAAAAGAGGATTTTTCACAAACAACCTCATTTGTTTGGAAATTTTAGTATATAATATTTCAAATTATTTAGTTTTTTAAAAGAAGGTATTTGTATGGATTTTTTTTGCTGATGAAGAGCCTAACCCTGTCAAAAAAATCTATCATAAACCGTGGAAAATTTTAATAGCTGATGACGATGAATCGGTCCACAAAACCACAATACTAGCACTTAACAGTTTTGACCCTTATTTTTCAACAAAAATGGAAAAAAATGGCACAGGTTTAGGACTTTATATCTCCAAAATTATTATTGAAGACCACTGTGATGGGAACTTACAAGCTGTTAATAGTAATGATGGAGCACTGTTTACCATTACACTTCCTATTAATAAAGAAAACTACTAAAAAGACTAACACAAGAGCTAACTATGGAATGGACACTAACCACATTTTTACTTGCTAATGCTATTTTAACCCAAATTATGCAATAGAAATCCTATAGCACATAAAAACACCTTCAAATAATCCCAGTTTTTTCCTAAAAAATGCTAATAATGTCACGTATATTTAAAAGGAATTTGACTCTGTTCAACAT
>Ga0233442_1003079_pt1 | contig 10403 bp, 3 predicted proteins | sample SI_123_September_3_FD_182789 | JGI IMG/M metagenome (GOLD analysis project Ga0233442, IMG submission 182789) | Seawater microbial communities from Saanich Inlet, British Columbia, Canada - SI_123_September2016_150_MG | ecosystem: Environmental > Aquatic > Marine > Inlet | place: Canada: British...
TAATTAGTAGCTCACGTTTCACTGTGAGCTACTAATTTTAAATAGAGATAATAACAAAAGCCCGATTATAAATCAATTTAATCGGGCTTTTGCTTTGGGGATTAATATTTCTTTTTGGAACCCTTATTGCATTTATAATATAAAATTAAATTATATAAGGAGTAACAAAATGGAAAAAAGATTTTTATTCATTTTAGTGAGTTTAATTATTATAAGCACAATTCTTTCCGCAACTGTTATACAAAAAGAATTCACATTTAATGAACCAACTGTAAAAAATATTGATGGTTTTGACAGGATTACACTTGAAGGTCTATCATATAATTATGAACCGGGACATCCGGAAGTTCCAATGCAACCTATACAAATGGTAATTCCAGCTGGTGAAGAAGCTGTAAAGATTGAAGTGATTTATCAAGCAACTGAACCAGTTGAGGGTGTTTATAATATTTACCCAAATCAAACACCATATCCAATCAGTTATGAAGGTGTTGTATCTTTTGATGAACCTGCAAATGAGATTTATACTAAAAATGAATTTTTCCCTACTAAGTTGGTTTCAGAAGTTACCACGCAATATCTTCGTGGACATTCAATTGCTCTTTTTAATTTATTTCCGGTACAATATAATCCGGTAACACAAGAATTGATCTATTACAGTTCTATTACTATTTCTGTGGAGACTCAATCAACTACACAAGCAGCTACTTCTTTCCAAAAATTTTACCGAGATGATGAATCTACCAGAGCAAGAGTAGAGCAACTTGTAAGCAATCCTGAAGAAGTGTCATCTTATCCAGCTTCAAATAATGACCGCGAAGTAACCTATGATTATGTTATTATCACAAGTTCTACTTATGAATCTAATTTTGCAGATTTTGTTGATTTCAAGCTTGGTCAAGGCTATAATGTATTCCTAAAAACAACTACCAACATATATTCTGAATATACAGGAATAGACAATGCCGATAAAATTAGAAACTTTATTATTGATGCATATACAACTATGGGAGCAGAATACATCCTTCTGGGTGGAGATACTGCGATAGTCCCCTATAGAGGATTCTGGGTTAATTCTTATGGAACCGAAGATTATAACATTCCATCAGATCTTTATTTTTCTGGTTTAGACAGAGTAGGAACAGGTACAGGACCAGATTGGAATACTAACGGTGATAACAAATGGGGTGAACATGTTGAAGCTGATTATTTCAGCGAAGTTTATCTTGGAAGAATCTCAGCTGATAATTCTACAGAATTAGCAGCTGCCATCAACAAACAAATGATGTATCAAGATAGCCCTGTTATTGCAGATCTAGAAAAAACTTTGATGGTCGGTGAAGAACTTAATAACTCTCCTCAAACTAATGGTGGAGACTATAAAGATGAGATAGTTAATGGTGGCTATTATAATGGATATACAACAGCTGGAATTCCAAATAACTTTGCAATTGATACACTTTACGATAGAGATGGATATTGGAGTGCAAATCAACTTTATGCTAAAATGAATAGTGGAATTAATTTACTTAATCATTTAGGGCACTCAAATGTTGATTATAACATGAAGCTCTATAATTATTCTGTAACTAACAATAACATTACCGTAAACGGTGTAAATCACAACTATTTTATTTTATACAGTCAGGGTTGTTTGCCAGCAGCTTTCGAGCAGAATTGCATTGCAGAAAAATTTACAACAATTGAAAACGGTTGTGTAACATTTGTTGGAAATTCACGTTATGGCTGGTATGTTCCTGGTGGATCAAATTCTAGTTCTCAATTAATGGATAGAGAATTTTTCGATGCACTATTCGGTGAAGATATTACTCAGGTTGGGCCAATGAATGCTGACTCTAAAGAAGATAATGCTGCTCAATGTACTAATGATAACATAAGATGGGTATATTATGAGCTTATACTATTTGGAGATCCATCATTAGATGTTTGGACTGAAGTTCCAGAAAATATTATAGCCACTTTCCCATCTAGTATTCCAATGGGAACATCAGAGATCGATCTGCAAACCAATGCGCCTTATGCACGTTTTGGGCTTATCCAAAATGGTGAGATCATTGGGAATGGAGCAGCTGATGAGAGTGGAGATATTACTATTGAGCTTTTTGAAACCGTAGTAACCCCCGAAACAATTTCTCTTTCGATCATTGCTCATAATAAAAATAGATTTGATTCTGAAATACTTATTATTTCTAACGAGCCATATGTTGTTTTCGAATCATATAATGTAAACGACCCATCAGGCAATGGAAACTCAATTCCAGAATTTGAGGAAAGTATTACACTTGATATGTCTCTACAAAATATTGGAACAGTAACAGCTACAGATGTTTCTGCAATTCTTTCAACTGAAGACGATTATATCACTATTACTTCAGATACCAATTCTTTTGGTGATCTTACTGCTCAGCAAATTATTTCTATAACCGATGCATTTGCTTTGGATATTGCAGACGATGTGCCAGACCAGCATAATGTAATGTTCACACTTGTTTCTTCTAGTGCAGGACAAAGTGATTGGACATCAAGTTTTGATATGATAGTTAATGCTCCTGAATTATATTCTGATTCATTTATAATAAGCGATGTTGCAGGAAACAATAATAGTATTATAGATCCTGGTGAAGAAATAAATGTAATTGTAAACGTAGAAAATATTGGGCATGCAAATTCTCCTATTGCGTTTGCTCATTTAACTTGTGATAATGTTGATGTTGTTATTGAAAATGATTTCATTAATGTCGGACAAATTGCTGCTCAAAATAACACAAATGCAGTTTTTGAGATCTCTGCAGATGCAAGTATTCCTATTGGAACAAGCATAACATTTGAGCTATCTTTAGTTTCTGGTTCTTATAATTACAGCACATCTTTTTCTAAATCTATTGGTATAATTGTTGAAGATTTTGAAAGTGGTGATTTCAGTGCTCTTCCATGGGAATTTGCAGGCAGCTTAGATTGGACAATCTCTGTAGGTGCTTATGAAGGAACATATTGCGCTAAATCAGGCTCCATAGATAATAATTCTACAACAAATATGGTTTTAGAGATAGACGTTTTATCTGATGGAGAAATTAGCTTCTACAGAACAGTGTCCTCTGAAGCAAATTATGATTATTTGAGATTCTATATTGATGGCAACCAGTTAGACCAATGGAGTGGTGACGAAGGATGGGAAGAAGAAACTTATGCAATTTCTGCAGGTACTCACACTGTTGAATGGAGGTATTATAAAGACACTGCAGTTACTGGTGGAACTGACTGCGCACGTATTGATAATATCACTTTCCCACCACTTGAGATAGTTGCTCCTCCTATTGTAAATGTAAATCCTACATTAGTTAATAAGGAGATAGGATTGAACCAAGTTAGTACTGAGATCGTTGAACTTTCTAATATCGGTGGAGAGATATTAAATTATACAATTTCTTTTTCTGATGCACCTGAATGGCTAGAAGCTGATCCGATAAGTGGTAGTTTGAATGCCGGAGAAATGGATGAAATAACATTAAGTTTCGATTCTAACGGACTTGAAACTGGGCAATATTCAAGCTCGATGGTTATTGAAAATGGAGTCAGCGGACAAACGGTTGTACCTGTTATTCTTACTGTAAATCCAACTGGTGTAAATGAAAATCTTCCTGCTAAAACAGAGCTGACGGGAAATTATCCAAACCCATTTAATCCAATTACAAATATTCAATTCAGCCTGAAAGATGAGTCACAAGTATCTCTTATGATTTACAATGTACGTGGTCAAAAAGTTAAGACTCTTGTTCAGGATGAAATGCAAGCAGGTTATCATTCTGTTATTTGGAATGGAACTGATGAAGTAGGGAAAAGTGTTTCTAGTGGAGTTTACTTTTCTAAGTTCGATTCTGATGACAATAATAATAGTGGCAGATACACAAGCGTTAAAAAAGTAATCTTATTAAAATAAACCGTGGAGGATATTATGAAAAATAGTAAATTAATAGTTACTATATTGTTTATATTGGTTGTTAGCAGCACATCATTATTCGCTGCAAACGGATATGATGTTAGCTATTCACAACCAATGAGTGATCAGATCAAATTAGATTTTGATCTTGGAAATTATGAAATAGGGCAAACAGTGAAAAATGGTGTTACCTATTCTACAATCAATTTTGAAAACAATGTAACAACAAAGAAAAATGGATTTGCAGAACTTCCATTTATTCATGCAACCATTCAGCTTTCAAACACAAAGAACGTTACTACTGATATTGTTGCAAATAATTATATTGAGTATCAACTAGATCATCCGCTATTACCATCTCGCGGAACTATCTATCGTAATCAAGATCCATCTTCAATACCTTATGAGATTGCAGATGAATCTATAACAGATGAATTTTATCCTGGCAATATTGCAGAAGCAATGGAGCCTTTTATTATTCGTGAGGTTAGAGGTAGTCTAGTGTATGTATATCCTTTCCAATATAATGCACAACAAAACGTTTTGCGAGTATATGAGAATGTTATAGTAACACTTACTGATAACGGTTCAACTCCTATAAATCCAATTAATAGTGCACCTCAAAGCATAACCAGAGCAATGAATTCACTTTATAAAACTGTTTTTATAAACTTTTCGGAAACAAGATTCGATAATGAATTAGAAGAATTTGGTTCTATTCTGGTTATTCATACACCTAGAGATGCTGCTGCAATTGGACCTTATATAGACTGGAAACGAGAAAAGGGATTCACTGTTTATGTTGAAGAAGTATCAACAGGAACAAATGTTACATCTCTTGTTAGCTCTCAATATTCAAGCCATAATGATATTCTTTATGTACAACTTGTTGGTGACTGGGCAGATATTTCCGGTACAACAATAGGTGGAACAGCAACTGATCCAACACTGGGTTGTGTTGCCGGTGGTGATGTATATCCAGATCTTATTGTTGGAAGATTCTCCGCATCTAACGCTGGACATGTTACCATACAAGTAGATAAAACTATTGGTTATGAAAGGACACCTGAACTTGGTGGAGATTGGTATGGAAAAGGACTGGGTATTGGTTCAAGTGAGGGTGCAGGAATAGGTGATGATGGTGAAACAGACACACAGCATATAGATGTAATCAAAGAAGACAAACTTCTTCCGTTTACATATTCAGATGTAGCAGAAGCTTATGGGAACCCATCTATGGCTTTGGTTTCTGGTCCTGTAAATGATGGACTTACAGTTATAAATTATTGTGGTCATGGTTCAACAACAAGTTGGGTAACATCCGGTTTTAATAATTCTGCAGTTAATAATCTTTCAAACGGAGATAAACTTCCTTTTATTATTTCGGTTGCTTGTGTGAATGGAAATTTCCAAACAAATGAATGTTTTGCTGAAGCATGGTTAAAAAAATCTGGTGGTGGTGCTGTTGCAATGATCGCATCTACAATTAATATGAGTTGGGCTCCACCAATGAAAGGTCAAGATTACATTAATGATCTTCTTGTAGGTGGATATGATTATGCCGCTCATCCTGGACAAAACGGAATAACAACAGATGTTCAAAAAACTACATTTGGCGCTGTTTGTTTAAATGGATCTATTTTAATGGTTACAGAAGATTACGGTGGTGGTCTGGATGAAATGCAGCACTGGACAATATTTGGTGATGCTTCACTTCAAGTGAGAACAGATACACCAGAACTACTTTCACTTTCCAATACTGCTGTTTTAATGGGTGTAGATTTTTCTACAAATATCACAGCTGGCGGATCTCCTGTAGAAAATGCTATTGTAACATTTTCTCAAGATGGTGAATCATTTTCTGGAGTTACAGATATTAATGGTGATGTAACTATTGTTCATGGCCTTGATGCTGGAACTTGCACAATGGTAGTTACAGGTTTTAACACTGAAACAATTTATGATGATGCTGTTGCAGTAATTCCTCCTGGCGGACCATATGTATTGTTAAATTCCTTTGAAACATTCGATAATAATAACAACATCCCAGAATTCAATGAAACTATTACTATAGATGTTGAACTTGAAAATGTTGGAACAGATGATGCAACCGGTATTGACATCACGCTAAGCACAGCAAATAGTTATATAACTATTACAGATTCAGATGAGGCAGTTGCTCTTATTGAAGATGGAGAGATCGTTTCACTTACTGATGCATTTATTTTTGAAGTTGCCAATAGTATCCCTGATCAAACAAATATTATTTTCACATTAGAAATGGTTGGAAATGAAGACACATGGACATCAAACTTTAACATCACCTTCAATGCACCATTGTTTGAAGCAGGATTTATGACAATAGCCGATTCAGGTGGAGATGGTGTTCTTGATCCTGGTGAAACCGCAACACTTTCGATTCCAATTATGAATAGCGGAAATGCAACTTCAGAAGAGATTGTTGCAGAACTTACTTCAAGTTCTTTAGATCTGATTACTGTTACTAACAGCACATTTAATGCAGATGGACTAGATGTAGCTGAACAGACAATTGCAACTTTTGATATCGAAGTAGATGATAATGCTACAATGGGTATGATAGCAAATCTTGGTTTAATGATAAACAGTGGTGGTTATGCTTCTGCATTCCCATATTATCCTTCAATCGGATTAATCATGGAAAACTTTGAGACTGGTGACTTCTCACTTTTCGATTGGCAAATGGGTACATATGGTTGGGAGATAGAAGGTACAAATGCATATGAAGGAACTTATTGTGCACAATCTGCAACTATCAATCATAGTCAGGATGCTTCTTTAAGTGTAACATTAGATGTAGCAACAGATGGCGAGATCTCATTCTATAAGAAAGTATCATCTGAAAGCAGTTGGGATTACCTGAGATTCTATATAAACAATGTAGAGCAAGGTGAATGGAGTGGAACTGTGGCATGGTCACAGGAGACATATCCTGTAACAGCTGGAAATGATATTGAATTCAAGTGGACTTATGAGAAAGATGGTTCTGTTAGCAGTGGTGATGACTGTGGTTGGATAGATGAGATAGTATTCCCTGCAGCAGGTGGTGGAAATTCACCAATTATCAGCTTGAGTACAGAAGAGATCGAATTTGGTAATGTAAGCCTTAATGAGACATCAACAGAGCAGCTTACTATCTTCAATATGGGAACAGAAGTACTTACCGGAACAATTACAGCACCAGATGGATTTGCATCTGAGCTTACAAGTTATTCTGTAGAAGCTGGTGAGAATGTTGTAGTAGATATCGATTTCACACCAACCGAAGCTATAACATATTCAGGAGATCTGGTTATTACCAGTAACGACCCTAATCAAGCTGAAGTAATAGTAGCACTTAATGGAACAGGAACAAGTACAGGAAATGGAGTAGATCTTCTTCCAACAGTTACTGAACTTAATGGTAACTATCCGAATCCATTTAACCCTACAACAAATATCAAGTTTAGTTTGAAGGCTGACTCTAAAGTAACATTGAACATCTACAATATTCGTGGTCAGAAAGTTAAGACACTTATCAATGATAACATGGAAGCTGGATATCATACTATTGTATGGAATGGAAGAGATGATTCTGGTAAGAGTGTATCTAGTGGAGTATACTTCAATAACTTTGGTTCCATTGCTGAAGATGGTGATTATACAAGTGTTAAGAAGATGATCTTATTGAAATAGTGTATATCGACGTTGCAGTACAATAGATGAGTAATTAGTAGCTCACGTTTCACTGTGAGCTACTAATTTTAAATAGAGATAATAACAAAAGCCCGATTATAAATCAATTTAATCGGGCTTTTGCTTTGGGGATTAATATATAATATTAGCTTAAGAGAAGCAGAAGATCTTCTATACTATTTTTTGTGAATTCAATATCTGCACACTCTCTATAAAATTCTTTTCGATGATCCCATAATTTATAAAGTTCATCTTCACCTCTATCAAGAACTAAAGGACGATAAGAATTAAGGATCCTTGATCTAATTATCTTCCAGGAAGGATTTAGCCAAATAGTTTTTCTAGTTTTAATGAAATCTCTATTTTCTTTTAATTCTACAATCCCGCCACCTGTCGATATTATACCGGGTTTATTCCAACTATTAAGGATAGAAGATTCTAATTCACGGAAAGTATTCTCACCTTTAAGCTTGAAAATATCATTAACATCAAGCTCAGCTTTCCTTTCAATTTCACGATCCAGATCATGAAACTCCAAATTCAATGTTTTTGCTAATTTTTCACCAATATATGTCTTACCTACTCCCATAAAACCGATAATGAATATTTGTTCATCTTTCTTAAAAAATGTTTCTTTAAATTCTGTCATAACTTTCTCCTTCTACATAAAAAAAGAAGACCGGTATTTTACCGGTCTATCTTTTTACTTATTTTAGAAAAAAATGATTTCGTTATTCATCTTCCTTTTTATCTTCTACAACTTCAGTGTTTTCTTCAACTTTTTCATCAAGTTTTTCTTCTGGCACTTCATCTTGCTTGATTTCAGTTTCAACTACTTCCTCTACAATTACTTCAGGTTTCACTTCTTCTGTAGATTCTTCAGCTTTTATCTCTTCAGCAGGTTCTTCAGTTTTAACTTCTTTTTTTTCTTCAACCAGATTCTCTTTAAGAGCTTTTCTTTTCTCAGATTTTTGATTTACTCTTTCTTGATGTTCTTCAACAAATTCGTTGAATTCATTTTTATCGCGAGCAAAGAAATAAGCTTTAACACTCAAGATCAATCGTCTGTTTTCCAGATCAAGCTCAATAACTTTAAGTGGTAATTCTTCATTTACTTCAAAAGCCATTCCAGCTTTCTTAAGCCCAGGAATTGCAAGATGAGATAGAGGGATAAATCCTTCGACAGTATTCTCATCAACTAAAACATCTACCAATACACCTTTAGCAATAATCTTAACAATTTTTGCCTTAACTTCTGTATTTATTGGAAGCTTCTGATCAAGATTATCCCAAGGATCGGTATGAAGCTGCTTAATACCTAGAGCGATTCTATGTAATGTCTTATCTATTGAAAGAACCTTCACATCAACTTCATCACCTTTCTTCAAAACTTCTTTTGGATGATAAATACGCTTTGTCCAGGAAATATCAGAGATGTGGATCAAGCCTTCAATATCTTCTTCGATCTCGATAAAAACACCAAATGGAGTTATGCTTTTAACAACACCTTTGATCTGTGTCCCAACAGGATATCTATCTTCGATAGTAAGCCATGGATTTGCTTCCATCTGTTTAACACCAAGAGAAATTCTTCTTTCTTCTTTAGAAGTTGAAAGAACTATAGCTTTTATAGAATCTCCTTTTTTAAACATTTGCTTTGGATGCTTTATTTTCTTTGTCCAGCTCATTTCTGACACATGTACAAGACCTTCAACGCCAGATTCCAATTCTACAAAAGCACCATAGTTTGTAATATTTACAACTTTACCGGAAACAATAGTTCCTTCCGGATATTTAGTTTCTATATTTTCCCATGGATGTGGAACAAGCTGCTTTAAGCCTAATGAAACTTTTTCATTTTCTATATCAAATTTTAATACTTTTACTTTAACTTTATCTCCAATATTCAACATATCGGAAGGATGTTTGATATGACCCCAGCTCATATCTGTAATATGAAGCAGACCATCTATTCCACCAAGATCAATAAAAGCACCGTAATCAGTAATATTTCTAACTTCTCCATCTAGTTCTGCACCTTCGGAGATCTCTTCTTTAAGACCATTCAAGCGTGATTGCTGCTCTTCAATAAGAACTTGCTTTCTAGAAACAATAATGTTCCTACGTTCTTTATCAATTTTAATGATCTTGAATTCACTTTCTTTTCCGATGAATTGATCTAAATTAGGAATTGGTTTTGTGGAAATTTGTGAACCTGGTAAAAATGCTTCAAGATTATCAAGATCGATTATCATTCCGCCCTTAACTCTTCGTCTCAGTATTCCAGTAACAGATTCATTAGCTTCCATTGTTTTTTCAAGTTTTTCTAGGTTTAAATAAAAATCTGCTTTTTTCTTTGATAATCTAAGTCTGCCAATTCCATCTTCAACAGAATCAATAAAAACTTTTATCTTACTGCCAACTTCCGGTAAATTAGAATTAGAGAATTCACGAATTGATATTGCACTTTCAGATTTGAAGCCAATATCAACAAGTACTGAGCGTTCATCAACACTCACCACAATACCTTCAACAATTTTGCCCTGCTCAAATTTTTTGAAATGTTCATCAAGTAAAGATTCCATATCCATTTCATCTTTCCCTAATTCGTTTGTTTCTTCTTTTTTTACTTCCTCTTCTACTACTTCGTTAGATTCTTCTTTAACTTCAGATTGTACATCATCTGTTTTTTCGATAGTTTCAACACCTTCTAAAACTTCATCTTTTTGAT
>Ga0233442_1003082_pt1 | contig 10390 bp, 10 predicted proteins | sample SI_123_September_3_FD_182789 | JGI IMG/M metagenome (GOLD analysis project Ga0233442, IMG submission 182789) | Seawater microbial communities from Saanich Inlet, British Columbia, Canada - SI_123_September2016_150_MG | ecosystem: Environmental > Aquatic > Marine > Inlet | place: Canada: British...
TTGAATTTTCAGGCAATTGATCGCAAATAGTTTTTTTATAGTCTTCAGATTTATACTCATCTGCAGACGAACAAGCTACGTCTACATAATAATTATTATTTACCAAATATTTAACATGCGGAAGTAAAAATAGATACATCATAACGTCTGTTGATGATATTAAAATTCGTTTCATACTCGACATAGCTCCTTTGAATTAATTAAACAGCCCAAAACATCACATGGGCTTCTCTTTTCTATTATTATAGCAGTGTGCTATTTTTAGCACACACTCTACCAACGAAGGGTGTTATAAATTTCTACTTTTTTGCTTTCATATGTTTCTGGTACCAGATTAGCAACGCTATAAAAATTAAAATTGCCATACTAATTACTGATTCTTTATTAAAAATCTTCATTATCGATCCACGTGGCGATAACAATAGCGTCTCAATATAGAGCGCGCCAAGATAAAACATAATTATATTTTTATTTAATCTATTTATAAAATACTTAGCAAAATAAAGTACCATGGCAGTCAAAATAAAGATGATAACCATAGAGCCATCTGCAAATTCATAAAATTCAGCCCCCATAGCTGTGCCTATTGTAGAGCCATTATACAACTTATCAGGCTCTGTTATATATACCAAGTGCTGCGCTAAATAATTTTTATTTTGAATTCCCTCATACGTATAATTTGGAGCAAGAGAAAATATTCCTTGAATGTACCCAAATAAAAAAGGAATACTGTTGAAAAATTGGTCTTTAAGTTCAATTGTGTAGGCAATTACACCTATACTTCCAGAAGTTGAAATAATTGCATACAGTATCAAATTAAAAATCGATACATCGGTCAATACACTGCCAACCCCCCCTCCGAACCTAACTGCTCCAATCACAATTGATAACATAAACAAAATAATACCAATTGAAATCAGCTTCTTAAACTTTAATTGATTAAAAAAATGAGAGTAAATAAATATTACCGTTATTACTATTGCTATTGTTTCACCTCTAGCACCTGTGCCAGCTTGAATAAAAAAAGGAATCATAAATAGCGTAGCATATTTAATATACTCTTTATGGTTTCTGCTTTGAAATAGCATGGCATAACCAGATACTTTAAATAAAATATCTGCTAAAATTAAGACTCGAGAAGTTTCTAACTCGGTAGATTGTAAATGTATAACACCTATATATCCATATATTCCTGAATAATATACAAAAAGAAAATTTCTATAAACAACTAGCGCTAATAAAATAAAAAATATATATTTAATTATATTTCTAGACTTACTATTATGAATTATAGTTGTCAGTGAAAATTCAGATTTCTTATTTTTTTTGTCAAAATTCAGTATTCCAATTAGCCAGCCAACTGAAGAGCCTACAATCATCGAAATCAAAACCTGGTATGTTTCAGTTAGAGTTTTAGCTGAAACCACTGTTTTAATTCCATCGCTTATCATAATTCTATTACCTAATGGATAACTATACAAATCAAACAGTGAAAAAATGGGTATCGCAATATTAAAAAGAAACATCATGAACAGAAATATTTGATAAATATTAAATCCTTTATCAAGACATGACAAAGCTACACACTCTAAAAAAACTAAAACTAAAATATTTCTATATATGTCAGATGAAAAATCCGTTAAAAAAAATACAGGCATTAAAGACACAAAAATAGTCAACTGAAATAAAATTAAAAATATTATCAGTGATTTATTTAAGTATAAATTTTTCATATTTTATATTTGGAAAATTCAATTCTGAAACGAAAAAAAATACTCTAATTTAAAGATGTCAATTCAAGAGAATTGCTATATTCACTTTTCAATTCCAGATCTTTAAGAATTTCAAATAATTCATCTACACTTTCTGGTTGCATAACTTTTTTCGGATTACTATACATTGATTGTAGACTATCAATTAGATTATCAGCATTAAAAAAAACAAGGCCAGTTATCTTATGCAAAAAAATTACATAAGGCTCCTTTCCATATAATATTTTAGGTGTAAATGCCGCTGTTGAAAAGAAACTCATTAATATATGATCATTAGTTATAGAATTTTGACATTCCATCTCCCACATATTATGACATTCATCTAATTTACAAAATTTTTCATAATAATTCTTTTCAATTTTTTCAATTGGATGTATACGATAAGTAAAATTTACTCTTTTCAAACTTTTCATCGCACTATCGACAGTAAATTTACACCTCTCTTCAAGGTCTTTATCAGCACCTTTATGGTTTAACGTTAATGATTTCAAACCATAGTAAGGAGCTCCTAAATATACAAATTGGCTGGAGTTGTATAAGCTATTATTTCTATATTCAAATATACGATTATATATTGCATTGTTTTGGGGTTTATGCGCAGGTAGTTTAGTTATGTAATCTTTTTCGCCGCAAAACATATCTGGCTTATAAAGTAATTGCCCCTTTATATCTGCAAGTAAAAATCGACGTAAGAATGTTTTGTTTGCTAAACGAAAAAACAGTGATCTTCTTTTAATATCAAGCGTTCGACCTGTGTATGAACTTATCCCATCCTCCAAAAGGTATATATCAGAATTTTTATTAATTACGCTAAATAGCGTGGCATATAATTGACTTTGAGAGATAATAATGTTGTAGTGGTTTTTTTTTAGATGAATTGACCCGTTAGTCAAGCATAGTTTATGAAGGAAAAACCTTGGAAACACAAATAGAATAAGTAAAAAAATAGAGTTTATATTATTAATAAAAGGAAAGTCATAAACATTACCAAATATCTTACTTTCTTTCACTCTTTCAGATAATTTTTTTATATCGTCTGTTTGATGGAAAATTACAATGTCAGTATCGCCATTGTACTTTTCTGCATCATTTAATACAGCGTTAATTGAGTTTAAAATCGCATATTGAGTTGAACAAACAAACAAACACTTTTTATTTTTCACTAATAAATCCTTTTGTCATATGTTCGTATTTTTTTAGTTTATAAATTACCACTCTAAAAACCCCTGTCACATAGTCTGACACCTTTCTAAGCTTTCTATTGAGTGACAAAAAATACCTTGAACAATTGCAAGCTAATACTCCGCTAAGTGCACGCTGCGACTCTGTATATTGGCATATTGGCTCCTTATCTTTCTCATTCGAAGAAATTACACTCATTACATTAACCTGGGAATTAAAGTAATTCAAGTTTTGAACATATTTTTAATAATTTCAATACTTTTCTTTTTTTCCTTACATAGCTTTCTATTTACCTCTTCCCAGTCAATTTTTTTAGTTAATTCTAATTTCGAATCGGGGGTGTATATACACTCATTCAATTTAAATACATTTAACAGATTATAAATTCTAGTTGCTGCATCAGTTATACAGACATAGAATTTCTTATTATACAAAATTGAAAAAACACTGCCATGAAAAGAATCTGTCACAACAATTTCGGCATCACGTATTAAACCAATCCACTCTCTCGGTCCGGCAGTTAACTCTAGTTTTGTTTTTAAAAAGCCGCCAAGTGGGAACGGAATAGAGACAACTTTATACCCTGTAGAATGTGCTAATTTCCTAACAGTATTTATTAAAAAAGACGATACAGTGGTTTGATAAACTAAAATATATTTATCTTTTTTAACTGGTGGACATGCAACTGTATCCCACTCCTCTTTAGTCAATAGCATAGTGGGATCTAAAACTAAATTTGCAGGTTTATCTAATAATAATTCAATATTTTTGACGCCCGACTCCTCCCGCATATTAAAAACACAAAAATCTTTTAATAATTCTTTATATTTTGGCTTTAAGTCATTGGGTATACTTTCAAATCCAAAGCTAGCCCCATAACTCATTTTTTTCTCTGTAGATTTTACAAAATCAAAATAGTATGAAGGATCAAAATCTGTTATTGAATCATTCCAAACCTGGTCACTACCGGCTATAAAAGCACTATATTGATCTTCTAAAGCATGTAAATCACTCAAATTTAGCCTTGGTGTCATCTTAATATGAGTTCTAAACTCTGTAAACTTTGCTCTTCTGGGCATTCTAACTATAGAATACGCAATCCCTAAAAAAAAACGTATTACCCCCTTCCTTTTTAAGGCAGATAATCCGTATGGTATGCTCATATACTTGCATTGATAGTTTAATACTTCATTTTCAACACCAATTTTTATCAATGCTTTTTGTAAAGCATAAGATTGTAAAGTAGCTCCATAATTTTCAGAATTTTGAAACGTTAATGTAGCTGTTTTTTTAATATTTTTTGAATTCTGTAGGTAGTCCATTTTTACTATTTTCCTATTATTTTATCTCTATTCAATTTTTTGTATTATTTTATAAACTCTAAAGGTATTTTTTATACTAGATAACCCTTAAATTTTTTTATTAAAATAATTTTTTAAGATCTTTTCGAATTATATTCAATGGGTTAATTCCTTTTAATTGAATCCAAAATATATTTTTACTATCTTTACAAAATAAATTAGAAACAAATAAAGAAAGAAACTGAGTAACAGCTGTAGCTATTGCCGCACCAATAATTCCAAACTCTGGTATTAATAAGTAATTGAGTAGAATGTTAATAAATACCGCTATAATTTGAGATACCATCAACACTTTTGTATATCCAGTAATAGTAAAATGACTACTCCTAAGGACCGCATTGTATATAAAAAGAGCCCCCACAAGATGAATCATAAAAACATCTACACTTTTTGAATATTCATCGCTAAACAGGCTATCAAAAAAAACAGGAGCCACAATCAGAGAAATCACCGCTCCAAGAATAAACAACCATGTTGCTAATGAGGAAATGATTTGGTATTTTTCGTAGTACATATCTTGACTTTCCTTATACCACTCTAACATTCTTGGATATATTGACACTTGTATCGGTACAATTGCAATTATTACAACTGACATAATTTGAACAGATATTGAATAAATTCCAACTTGCTCCATATTCAACATGGAGCCAATCATAATCAGGTCAGTACGGGCATATATCATTGCTGCTGCTGCTGCAATCGCTAAAGGGATGCTCTCCCTTATAATAGAATAAATTAGCGTTTTCTCAATGATTAGAGTTATCACTTTTTCATAATATTTATGGAATTGATAAAATATTATAGATGTCTTGATTAGTGATGAAAACAACACTACATACACAATGGCTATAATTGAAAAATTTAAACTTACCGCAACTAGCTGCAATACCGCACTTGTTGCATTAGCTATATTTGAAGCTACAACAATATTTTTGGACTTTAAATGGTAGTCAAAATAACATTCAATTCCAAATACAAGATTAACAACAATATTATTAACCAATAACAATAAATATATTAAATTAAACTTTTGACTCTCATCTATTATCACTAATAAAATTATTCCTATTATTAATGATAATAAGCTTAAGACTACTTTGGCAATAACTGTGTTAAATAAAACACGTAACTCATCTCCTTTGCTGAAATTTTTTTTTACAACCTTTCCATCAACAAAAAGTACAATAACGCCAAATATAAGATTTAAACTTAATGCATATTGATAAAGTCCGTATTCAGATGGCCCATAATGATTTGCAACATTAATTAAAACCACTAAACTTACAAGAGCCAAAACCACTTTGTCAAAAATAAGCCATAAAAAATTATTAAAGACTTTTTTTGTATAGGTATTTAGCACATCTGTACATCAATAGTTAAAATCTGTAAAATTACCATGCTGTTCTGCCGCCATCTACTGGTACAATTGCACCATTAAGATAGCTGGAGGCATCAGACAACATCCACAGTAATGTACTCTGGTATTCATTAGAATTTGCCATTCTTCCCATTGGAATTCTAGCGTTCACTTCTTTTAAGAATTCCTCAGGTTGTCCATTTTCTACGCCACCTGGACACATTGCATTACAACGCACATTCTTGTTAGCCCAATAAGTGGCTAGATACCTTGTCAGCCCTATCAAACCTGTTTTTACCACTGAATAGGTAACGGGTTTTACATTTTGCCTATTATCATCAACACCATCTTTAGCGTACAGCCTCTGATCTGGTGCCATCAACCCCAAATCTGATGAAATATTAACAATTGAACCACCATTTGGATTTTTTGATATCTCAAAGCCATAATGCTTAGCACACAAAAATGAACCCGTTAAACCAACAGCAATATCATCATTCCAAACACTCAAAGAAAAATTCTCCAATCTGGAAAAATTAACTCCCTTATCATCTTCTACTTTTGGGTTGTTTGCTGCATTATTAACCAGTCCATCAATTTTTCCAAATTCTTTAATCACCTGTTTAACATTATTTTCAATTGCTTTTTCGTTAGTAATATCGATCGAAAAACCAACCGCATTCACTTTATATTTTTCATTTAACTCATTAGCAAAACTATCAACTATCTGCTGCGACAAATCCAACAATATTGGCGTACCACCATAACATGCCACAGCCTCAGCATGCTTTCTGCCTAATAATCCTGCAGCCCCTGTTATTATTACAATCTTTCCATTTAAATCAAATAAATTTTTCATTGCCTCTTTCTCATTTATTGCTTTTTTTATATGACAACTACTTTTCCAGTTTTTATCGAATCTTTAGCAGCTACACATACCTTAAGTAAATCTACACCATTTAAAATGGAGACCATTGGCTTTCCACCTACCTCTAGGCATGAAATAAAATGCTTTAACTCATCATTAAACATGTCATTTCTTTTAAATTCTGAAAATTTAAAACTCTCTTTAATTTTATTTTTTGAATTGAAAACATGAACAATATTTTCAAAATAATCCCATTTTACCGTTCCATATTCAAAAATAATATGGCAAAAACGCTCAGGAGGAGATTGTATAAAATCAACATGGCATCTTATAGAAACATCTCCGATAGGTGACGGAACTTTTAACATAATATCCGCAGAATCTTCTACATCAATCTCCAAATCAGTATAATGATTACCGATTGCGTAAACACTTTTTGGGAATCCAAACAACCACACAGCGTAGTCAATTTCATGACTTAACGCTAAAATAGCGCCACCACCCTGATTGTCTCTTGCCATATGAGTAAGACGATAATCTTCATAATCATGCATTCCTGGCAACCACTCACCAAAATGAGTATCTGCAGAAATAACATGCCCAAGCTCTTGATTTTTTATAATATCTCTTAACTTGATTACTGCCGGATGAAAACGCATTTGATAGCCTACAAAAGTAGTTAGCTTTTTGCTTTTTATTGTTTTTAATAACTGGTTTGTTCCTTTTAATGTGTTTCCTACCGGCTTTTCAATAAATATATTATGCCCACTATTGGCTATTTTTTGTGCATATTCAATATGAAAAGAAATAGGATTAGTAATAAATACCGCATCATAATCATTACCCAGAGCCTCTTCCAAACTGTAAATTGCATGAATATTATAATGAGATTCTAAATCTACATTATGCTCTACACTTAAGTCATCATTAATAAGCAGCCCTAATTTTCTTTTTCTATAAACATCTATTTCAACATTCGGGTCTATTTCTTTCAATAGACGAACATGTCTTTGCCCTATTGATCCCAGCCCACATATTAGAAATTTCATGATGGATTCCTTTTATTTTTTTCTGAAAAACTGATGGCCTTTATTCCATCATTCTTAGGCTTACCAGATAATATATTTTCAACTTGCTGAATTGATTCTTCATAATCAATATCTATAGATTCCTCTTCAATTAAAAAAGGGATGATATTTCTACCAGTTGTTGATTTTTTTTCCACGATTGTCATGTATTTAGTCACATCGACATAGCCATCTTGCCAATAGCATACTGGCAATAACTGTCTTGGCATATTGTACGGTTCATGGAATTCTACTTCAGACGCAATTGGTTCGAGTACCCCACTACGCGGGATTGTCCACATTTTAAAAGGGCTAAATTCAGAAATTCGCACTGATCTCAGTGAATCCATATCCGGATTGTCAATTAAAGTTTGAATTGCTTTGTCTACTGTTATTGGACTCCTAATTGGATTTGTTGGTCTTAAATTTACAATCAAGTCAGGAGTATAGTTCTCGTTCTCTTGCAACCAATCTATTGCATGTTGATGAAATTCAATATCTAGCGCATAGTCTCCAGATATTTCTTTAGGACGTAAAAACGGCACTTCAGCTCCATATTTTTTAGCAATATCTGCTATTTCTTTATTATCTGTAGTTACAATAACTCTATCAATCAAAACGGATTCCAAAGCTGTTTGGATAGCATAAGACAATAAAGGCTTACCACATAGTTTTCTAATATTTTTTCTTGGTACAGATTTTGACCCAGATCGCGCTGGTATTAATGCAATAATTTTCATTTACTACAAGTTGCAAGCAACATGGTTTCTTTAGAGAATCGTACAAATTTATTAATTGATTGTGGGAGTCTTACGTCTTGCACAGGCGCGTATGGAAATGGTATTTTAGCGAGCAACCTAACCATATAATCAAGCTTTGGCCTTCCCCATACGAATGGTAACTGCGTAAAATATACAACTTTAACATCTTTAAAGCCAGACATTAGTAGGGCGTCGCGCAAAGATGGTAAAGTAAAAGGAGTAACGTGAGTATGGTCTATATAAAAAGATGTTGAGCATGTATGGTTCCAGCTTGGCGTTAAAAATACAGCCTTTCCTCCACGCTCCAAAACTCTATACGATTCCTTCATTGTATGCAACGGATTATTCAAATGTTCAATAACTGATTTAGAATAAAGAAAAGAAAAGCTACCATCTTTAAAAGGGAACTTTTCATTTTCAAAATTTATAGTATCGACAAGGTGGGGGGAACAAAACTCTTTAGATGAGAGGGAGATATCCAAACCTCTAATTTTATACCCAAGACCATAAAACTCATGCATTAGGTCGCCTCTACCACAGCCCACATCTAACATAGACCCACTTCCATTTAAATGTAGCTCTTTTAAATATTTTGCCAATAATTTAGGATAGTCATTCTTTGGCTTTCTTTCTTCAGAATAAATAACTTCAAGGTATTCACCATTTTTATCTGTATTTTTTAAATTATCCATTTTTCAACTAATGTGCTGGCGAAGATTTGCAGCAATAGGAGCTTCTGCTTCAATTATTCGTTTAATCCCATCACCCATTGCCAATTCAATCTTTCGAACCGCACCAACTAATTGTTTAAAACCTGCAGGTTCGATTGATGCAGATTGGTCTGAGCCATACATTGCCCTATTCAATGTAATGTGCCTCTCTAATGAGGTAATTTTCAATGCTACTGCTGCATAAGAAACCGCTAAACCTACCTCATGTCCACTATAGCCCACATTACAATCAAATTTTTCTCTTAGGGTTTTAATCATATTAAGGTTAGCATTTTCATCTTTCATTGGGTAGGTTGATACGGTGTGCATTAGCTCAAATGAGCAGTTTGCCTTTCTGAAAATATCTACTGCAGTTTGAATGTCATCATAAGTTGTCATACCAGTTGAAATAAAAGTGTGTTTACCTTCACTGGCAATTTCTTTTAACAAATCTGTATGCACTATCATTGCTGAGGCAACTTTATTGTACTTACAATCAAATTGTTGGAGAAATTCTTGACTATTTAAATCCCAGGCAGAGGCAAACCATTCAATATTCTTTGTTTTACAATATTGTGAAATTTCATCATACTGATTTTTATCAAATTCTAAACCAATTTTTTGCTCTCTTTGAGTTTTACCCCATGGACTTTCTCTTGATAAATCCAAAAACTCCTGCGTATACACTTGATTTATGTCTCTCTTTTGGAACTTGACTGCATTACACCCTGACTCTACAGCTGTATCGATCAATTTTTTACAAATTGACATATCACCATTATGATTAATACCTATTTCAGCAATAATAAAAATTGACATATTTACATTTCCTTTTATTCATCATATAAAATTTCAATAAAATCTAGATTAAGCACATCCTCTAATAGCTCACGCACTACACCCGTACCTCCATGACTTTCTAATACTATATCAGAAATTTCTTTAATTTTTTCATGGCTATTAGATGGACAGGCTGAAAAGCCACAATACTGCATAGCATAATAATCATTCAAATCATTCCCTACGAATAGAATTTTATCAGAAATAAACCCCTCTCTTTTAGAAATAGAAATTAGTGCTTCAACTTTATTTTTAACCCCTTGTAAGACTGGAACTCTTAGTTTATTTGCTCGCGCTGAAACTACAGAATTTTTTTCAGTTGAAACTATATACACAGATTTTTTTAGTTTACGTAACACATCAAAAGCAAGGCCATCAGCTCTGCTACAAGTTACAAATTCATTTTCATTCTGATCAACGATCACTAGATTATTAGTTAATACTCCGTCAAAATCAAAAAAAACACGTC
>Ga0233442_1003083_pt1 | contig 10389 bp, 8 predicted proteins | sample SI_123_September_3_FD_182789 | JGI IMG/M metagenome (GOLD analysis project Ga0233442, IMG submission 182789) | Seawater microbial communities from Saanich Inlet, British Columbia, Canada - SI_123_September2016_150_MG | ecosystem: Environmental > Aquatic > Marine > Inlet | place: Canada: British...
CTGTTGGATAGAGGTGATACAGTCATAGGTATTGATAATCACAATGACTATTATGACCCAGCACTAAAAGAGGCACGTTTGGCAAGACATGCTGACCATCCTAACTACACACACATTAGAATGAATCTTGAAGATCGTGAAGCCATGGCTGAGCTGTTTGAAGATGAGCAGTTTGAAGGCGTAGTTAATCTAGCAGCACAAGCAGGTGTGCGTTATTCTATTGAAAACCCACTGGCTTATATTGATACTAACTTAGTGGGTTTTGCCCATATTCTAGAAGGTTGTCGACATAACAAAGTAGGGCACTTAGTATATGCTTCATCAAGCTCTACTTATGGTCTTAACACCAAGCAACCATTCTCAACCCATGACGCAGTTAATCATCCGGTAAGTCTGTACGCAGCTACTAAGAAAGCTAACGAGTTAATGGCGCATACTTATTCTCATCTTTATGATCTACCCACTACAGGCTTAAGATTCTTTACCGTATACGGCCCATATGATAGACCAGACATGGCGCTACAAAAGTTCACTAGAGCTATTATGAATGATGAGCCAATTACGGTATTTAACTACGGTAAACACCGTAGAGACTTTACCTACATTGATGATATCGTAGAAGGCATTATTAGAATACTAGACAGACCTGCAGCACCTAACCCAGATTGGGATAGTAATAATCCAGACCCTGCAACGAGTAGTGCCCCGTACAGGGTTTATAATATTGGCAATAACAATCCAGTTGAGCTCATGGATTACATTGAAGCACTGGAAACATCACTTGGCAAGAAAGCAGAAAAAGAACTACTACCACTCCAACCTGGCGATGTGCCAGATACCTATGCAGATGTAGATGATCTTGTTGAACAGTTTGGCTACAAACCAAGTATGAGTGTAAAACAGGGTGTTGAGAATTTTGCGGTGTGGTATAAAGAATATAATAAATAAATTAAATAATATAAGGAATAAATAAAAATGAAGAAAGTTTATGTATCAATGATTGCAGATTTGTTGCATGCAGGGCATATTAATATTTTAAATGAAGCATCAAAGTATGGCAAAGTAACTGTTGGATTGTTGACATCTACAGCAATTAATGAGTTAAATGATACAGCCTATCTTAAGTATCAACAACGCTTGGATGTGGTAAGTAGTCTATCAATGGTGCCAAATGTTATTCCTCAAGAGGATGCAAGTTACAAAGAAAATTTATTAAAAATAAAGCCTGATTATGTTGTACATGGAGATGATTGGCAAGAGGGTAAGCAATCCAAATATAGGCAAGAAGTTATTGATTTGTTAGCTGAATGGGGTGGAGAATTAATAGAGGTAGAATACAGCTCAGAGATCAGCGATAAAAATTTAAAAAATCAATTGATGAAACTTGGTGTAACAACTGTGCATCGTCTTGGTCGTTTAAGATCATTAATTAAAAACAAACCTATCGTCCGTATTTTGGAGGCACACAATGCTTTAAGCGCATTAATTGCAGAGAATACAGTTGTTGAAAGAAATGGAGAAAGTGTTAGTTTCGATGGTGTCTGGTCGAGCTCTCTAACGGACTCAACCGCAAAAGGCAAGCCTGATATTGAAGCAATTGATATGACTTCTCGCATCAATGCCGTTAACGACGTTTTCGAAGTAACCACCAAGCCTATGATTTTTGATGCTGATACGGGCGGTAAAACTGAACACTTTGAGTTTACAGTTAAAAGTTTAGAAAGAACAGGTGTAAGTGCTGTTGTTATTGAGGATAAAACAGGGCTTAAAAAGAATTCTTTATTTGGCAATGATGTTGCACAAACCCAAGATAGTGTTGAGAACTTTAGTGATAAGATTTCAAGAGGTAAGGCAGCGCAAGTTGGTGATGACTTTATGATTGTTGCTCGTATTGAGTCGCTTATTTTAGAAGCTGGAATGGAGGATGCTCTTATGCGTGCAGAAGCCTATATAAATGCTGGTGCAGACGCAATTATGATTCATTCACGCCACAAAGATCCAGCAGAGATTATGGAGTTTATGCAAAAATTTAGAGCAACAAATGATAAAACACCAGTTGTTGTGGTACCAACTAGTTTCAACGGCGTAACTGTTGAAGAATTTGCTGAAATGGGGGTGAATGTGGTCGTAACTGCAAATCATATGCTTAGAGCTGCTTACCCAGCAATGCTTAAGGTTGCCAACTCAGTACTTGAAAATGGTAGAAGCTTGGAAGCTGAGCCAGATTGTATGAGTATTAAAGAAATACTGGAGTTTATTCCTGGTACAAAATAATGGCACTTAATACAGTAGATTTTGTTAATACTTTAATAGAGAACAATTACACGCATCTTTGTGTTGTTCCTTGTAGTTTTGCAAAAAATGTTATCAATGAAGCGATTAATAATGACAGAATAGAGTACTTGCCAGCAGCCAGTGAGGCTGTTGCTTGTTCTATTGCTGCCGGCCTTAAGATGGCAGGCAAAAAACCTATAGTAATAGTGCAGTCATCAGGTCTAACTAATATGGCAAGTTGTATTACTAGCCTATTAAAACCTTACGGCGTTACATTTCCTATCCTTACTAGTTGGCGCACTTACAAAGAGGGTGACAGTGAAATACAGCATCAGCATCTTGCAACAGAGTTGCCAAAACTGATTAGCGCTTATGGTTACAAGCATTATATTTTGGATAATAATGATTTGGATAATGCCATTACTCAAATAAATGATTGTGATGAAAATCATACAATCTGTGTGATCAAGAAAGACACTTTTGATAAAGTTACACTTAAGCAAGAACATCAACTAGATCTATCTGATTGCATACCAAGAGGTGAGTTTCTAATGTCAATAAATAAGCAGTTCAAAGATACAGATACGCTATTCATCGGCACCACGGGAAATACTGCTAGAGAAATGTATAGTTTTATGCCCGATACAAATAACTTTTATATGGCGGGTAATATGGGCGGTGCACTTAGTATTGGTTTTGGTGCGGCCAAAGCAGGAAGAAAGGTCATTGTCTGTGGAGGTGATGCAGAATTTGTTATGCACATGGGAGGTCTTACCACTGCTGGCAGAGATGCTAATCAAGTGAACTTGACTTATATACTTTTTGATAACAAGCAAAATAAATCAACAGGTGGACAAGATACATATCAAAGTCATGTAGATTATATCAGTATAGCAAAAGCTTCCAATTTTAGTGTAGTTGAAAATACAATAGAAAGTTTAAATGAGTTTAAATATATAATGACAGATATAAAAAATAAGTCATCATTGAAATTTATGTGTGTGAAATGTGGACTTGATGATGAAACTCCAAGGCCACCTTTAGATATAGTTAAAGTAAATAAGTTTTAATAAAGTGTGAGGTAAGAAGTTGGAAAAAAGAATTATGGTAGATATGTCTTCTACATTAATGCATCATGGGCATATAAGGTTACTAAAAAAAGCTTTTAAACATGGTAATGTAATTGTAGGTCTGACAACTGATGAAGAGATTAAAATTAAAAAAGGTTATACGCCTGAGATAGATTTTAAACATCGAAAAGAGATACTTGAGTCGATAAAATATGTATCAGAAGTTGTAGCAGTACCTTGGCTTTTGACTAATGAAACTTTAAAAGAGCATAATATTGACTTATTGGTGCATGGAGATGATAATTCAAATGATATAGAAAAAAATAAATTATTAATTTTTCCACGAACAAAGAATGTTTGTAGTAGTGTTATTAGAAATAAGTCAGCTCAAATATCAGGCAAAATACAACGAAATATACTTTTGAATCCTGGCCCAGCAACCACAACAGATAGTGTGAAAATGGCACAAGTGGTTCCTGATATATGCCCACGAGAAATAGAATTTGGTAATTTGATGCAGTCAGTATCATTAGAGCTTACAAAAATTGTAGCAGATCCTAAAAAATATACAACTATTTTATTTGGAGGAAGTGGTACAGCAGTAGTGGAATCAACTATAAGTTCTGTTGTTCCTCATGATAAAAAAATACTGATAGTAAATAATGGTGCTTATGGAAAAAGAATGTGTCAAATAGCAGATGCTTATGATATGAATTATATTGAATTTAAAAGTTCACCAATTGAAACTATTGATTTAAAATCGCTGAAAACTACAATAGAACAAAATCAAGACATATCACATCTTGCAGTTATACATAATGAAACAACGACAGGACTTTTAAATAATCTTTATGATTTAGGCACAGTAGCAAAGAAATATAATTTAGGATTTATAGTAGATGCAATGAGCTCATATGCAGCAATAACAATAGATATGAAAAAACAAAATATTGGTTATTTGCTTGCTAGTTCAAATAAAAACATTCAAGGTATGGCTGGAATTGGATTTGTAATAGCAAGTAAAAAGTCTATAGAAAAAGTTAAAGATATAAAGCCTCGTAATTTTTATCTAAACCTTTATGCACAATATGAGAACTTTATAAAAAATCATCAGATGAGATTTACACCACCTGTTCAAACTTTATATAGTTTAAATCAAGCAATTATAGAATTAAAAGAGGAGGGCGTAAAGAATAGATATAAAAGGTATGATAAATCTTGGAAAACTTTAACAAGGTTTTTAAAAGAAAACAATCTTAAATATCTAGTAGATGATAAATATCATTCTAGAATAATCACATCTATTTTTATACCTGATGGTATAAACTTTAACGATATGCATGATTATTTTTATGAGAAAGGGTTTACAATATATCCAGGTAAAGTTGCTGATTTTAATACTTTTAGAATTGCAAATATTGGAGAAATAGATTATAAAGATATCGAAAGATTTTTAAGTTTATTTAGAAAATACATAGGCGATTAAAATTGAAAATAATTAAAGATACTGATATACAAAAATTAGAAATTAAAGATTCAGAAATATTTCAATGGATAAAAGAAGCGTTTATTCTAAAGAATACATGTGATTTACCAGTAAAAATAAGTCAAAAATTTAATAATAAAACTAATTTTTATAATACTATGCCAGTAATTATTCCAGATATAGATACGGCAGGAGTAAAATTAGTAACTCGATATGTAGATAGAAAGCCATCAATACAAGGCAATATTTTATTGTATTCTTATTTAAATGGTGAGTTATTGTCATTAATGGATGCTACATGGATTACAACTAACAGAACGGGAGCAGTCACAGCATTGGCCGTTGATTTATTAGCAAAAGAAAACTTTGAATCAATTGCAATAATGGGATTGGGAGAAACAGCAAAAGCATTTTTAGATATGTTCTTACTAAAAAATGAAAATAAGTTTAAAAAGTTTAAGCTTATGAAATACAAAAATCAAACTGATAACATTGTTAAATATTTAAATAATAAAGATATATATGATATAGATATATGTAGCTCAGAAGAAGAATTTATTTGTAATTCAGATGTAATAATATCAGCAATAACTGTAGCAAAAAAACAAATTGGAAAAGACTCTTGGTTTAAAGAAGGGGTGCTAGTAGTGCCAATCCATACCCAGGGATTTCAAAATTGCGATTTATTTTTTGATAAAATTTTTGCTGATGATAAATCTCATGTACGTGAATTCAAATATTTTGATAAATTTAAGTCATTTAATGAAATTGAAAAAGTGCTTAGATTAGAAATTAAAGGAAGAGAGGATAATCAAGAAAGAATATTATCGTACAATATTGGTATTGCTTTACATGATCTATATTTTGCGAAAATGATTTATAATAAAGTTGTAAGTAATATTTAAATACCTGAATTCAAGTGTTAAGTTTATAGCGTACTATTTTTTGAGCATTAACCCTGACAATCTTTTGCGATCCTCCCAAAAATTAACACTCAGCGATTGGGTATATGATGCCCGCTTTTATACTCCCTTGCGGGGTGCAGAAGATGGCTGAATTGGAAAAAGTGGCTTAAAACGTGTTCAAGATTAACGGACCACTACACTGCGCAATACCAAAGGTTTTAAATGGAATTATAAGCGTGTATATCGCATCTGTAAGCAATTGGAGCTTAATCTTCAGATCAAGTCCAGTAGAAGAGTCAAACGCGATAAGCAGTAGGGCTTTAAGTGTGCTAGTAAGAATAAACCAAACTTGGTCAATTGACTTTACACTTCTCAAAGGGGTACTGAACAGAGTGTCAGATTCATTAAGCACAGGTAGGAAGATTAGAGCATTCAGCGTGATAGATGATTGTAACAGAGAGTGTCTATGCATTGAAGTGGGTCGCTCTTTGCCAGCGCAAAGAGTTATTCAATCATTAGAGTGGTTGATTGAATGGCGAGGCAAGCCTAAAGCAATCAGATGCGATAACAGTCCGGAATACATATCTCATTTACTCAGAGAATGGGCGTAAGAAATGGACATTGAGCTTATGTACATACAACCAGGCAAGCCAACTCAAAATACCTACATAGAAAGATTTAACAGAACAGTAAGAAACGAGTAGTTGAACATGCATATGTTTAATTCAATTACACATGCTCAAAATTTAGATACTCAATGGATATGGGTATATAAGTATAATAACGAACGACCGTATAGTTCGATTGGTGGAATTCCATCAAAAAAACTACTTGAGACGTTTTAAATAACGGAGATTCTATTTTTGGCAGGCGTTAGAAATGGGTGGATTACAATTATGAATAAAGAGTTAACAAGCAAAAAGTACTGGTCTAAATATTGGAAATCCAAACCAAAAATTGATGGTTTGATTATTGAAAAAGATTTCCTGTTTCATGATGTGTTAAATAAGTATGTTCCCAAAAAACAAAAGATAAATTTCTTAGAGATAGGAGGATTTCCTGGACAATGGGCGATTTTTTTTGCAAAATATTGGGGTGCAGATTCCACATTACTGGATCGTTATATCGATCAAGAAACAATCGAAGTATTATCAAGAGATAATGAAGTAAAAAATATAAATGTTATTGAGGGTGATTTGTTTGATTTAAGCGTAAATAGAAAATTTGATGTAGTAATGTCTGCTGGTTTTATTGAGCACTTTTCTGATGTTGCTGGTGTCATTGATAAGCATATTGATTATCTTGAGCCAGATGGAACTCTCATACTAACTGTTCCGAATCTTTTAGGATTGAATGGCCTCCTTCAAAAAATAGTAGACAGAGAAACATACGACACTCACTTTTTAGAAACAATGTACGATCAAAATTTAAAAAAAATTGTGAGTAGTAGAAATCTTGATATTCAGTATATTAGCTATCATAGTAAGTTCGGGGTGTGGCTAGAAGATATAAGTAATAAGCCTAGATGGGTTCGACGCTTGGTTTATTTAACTAATATTATTGGAAAATTATTAGTAAGGTTTGAGTCAAGAATGTTTTCGCCCTATCTAATACTCATTGCTAAAAATAAAATTGTTACAAAGAAATAAACTAATAAAAATTCAAAAGGCTTAGAATTTAAATGAAAAGGACGCATTAAGTATGGATATTCTTTTTGTAGCAAATTGGTCGGCGCCAAATATCCTGAATGCAAACTATGCATCATCAGGTGTTCATCTGGAGTTGTCAAAACGTAAGCTTAATGTTGGCGTATTGTCATCATTTGCTGGCCATTGCGCAATGGGGAGCAATGCTAAAGATCTTAGAATGGGCAGTTATCAGTTGCTAGAGCTTCAATCTAACTCTATAACGTACTTGATACCAACACTACCAAAAGGTTGGTCGGCTCGCCATATTCATAGCGAAGATTGGGATGAGGCAGTTCAATGGGGTGTCGCACTGCTCAAGAAGTACAATCCTAAGATAATTCATATTCAGCAATGGCAAAATTTCTGGTGGATGGCCGATGCCGCCACTAAATGCTCTATACCCTATAACTACACGCCTTATGATTTTGGACTAATTTGTGCAAGAACAGTGCTAATTAAAAGTGATGGCAATAAGTGCAATGGGATCGTCGATGATGTCACATGTGAAAAATGCATATATGGTGGTAGGAGTCTAATAGGTAAATTGAACGAAAATTTGGTTAAAGTTCCAATTATTAGAAGTGTATTGAAGTTAATATTAAAATATTTTTCTTGGTTAAACTTACATGAAAGAGGGGTAGTAGTTGATCCGATTCACATTAGAATACAGAATGACCGAGAGCGCTTGTATAGTCTACTGACTAATTTAGAAAATTTGATCGTAAATTCTGATTTTTCTAAAAAATTATTTTCGTCTAAAGCCAGAATTAATAACGTCGTATCAATACCCTGGTTTCATAATTTAGTAGTTTCTGATTCTAAAAAGAAAATAATATCCAAATCTACGACGATTGGTTTTGTTAGCCGTATATCGCCAGAGAAAGGCTTTGATATTCTATTGGAATCAATCATTATGGTTAATAAAATACGAGATATTCATGTTAAGCTTGTTGTTGCTGGTGACGCATCTAGTGAGTATGTGACCGAACTAAAAGAAAAGTATGCAAATTTAGACATAGAATGGTTGGGATGGGTTGACAGCAAAATTCTGCCAGAAGTTTACAATCAAATAGATGTACTTGTAGTGCCATCAATATCTTACGACAATGGCCCAATTACAATTATGGAGGCCATAGCTACAAAAACCCCTGTAATTGTATCAAATAATGAAACATTAATTACTTATTTAAAAAATGTTAAAACTGAGCACACCTTCGAATCAGGATCCTCGGATTCGTTGGCTAAATTAATATTAAAGTATGCGAGAGAGCCTAAAATGATTAATAATTACATATCTGAAATGCCAGAACCAGTGACAGTGGAGATGTATGTTGATCAACTTATACAAACCTATAAGTTGATTTAAATGTCTAAATTAAAATAGTTCCTATGAAAATTATAAACAAAATATTACTTATCTTATCTCCAGCGGAGCGCAAGCGAGCAGGTTTAGTGTTAGCTATGATCTTGATGATGGCTTTTCTAGATGTGCTGGGAGTTGCTTCGATCATGCCGTTCATGGCGGTACTAGCCAATCCCGAAGTTGTTGAAACTAATTCAATCTTAAATGTAGCTTATAATGCATCTCACATATTTGGTGTTTCCACCGCTCAACAGTTTATTTTTATGCTTGGTGTCCTGGTTTTTGTGATGCTTGTTGTTAGTCTATCCTTTAAGGCTTTGACTACCTACGCGCAAACTCGCTTTGTCTTTATGAGAGAATACAGTATTGGCAAGCGACTTGTGGAAGGTTATTTACACCAGCCTTATAGCTGGTTTTTAACTCGAAATAGTGCGGATCTAGGTAAGAACATCCTGTCTGAGGTTTCTCAAGTCATTAGCTATGCCTTGGGGCCTATTGCAAACATTATTGCCCAGGGTGCTGTGGTCTCGGCAATCTTATTATTGTTGGTTATTGTTGACCCAGTGCTTGCGCTCGGTATTAGCTTAGTATTTGGCTTAGCCTATGGTCTAGTTTTTAAAGCCACTGGTAAGTTATTAAGTCGCATAGGGAAAGAGCGCTTAGAGGCTAATGAGGCACGCTATATAGCTTTAAATGAAGCTTTTGGCGCAGCTAAGGAAGTGAAAATAGGTGGTCTTGAACACATTTACATTCAACGCTTTTCTGTACCAGCTAAAATTTATTCCAAGCACCTTTCTACCGCGACTATCATTGGCAATCTGCCTCGTTTTGCACTAGAACTTATTGCCTTCGGTGGAATGTTACTAGTTATTCTCTATTTAATGAATCAAGGTGGTAATTTCTCCACCACAATACCTATAGTTTCGCTATATGCTCTTGCTGGTTACCGGCTGATGCCGTCGTTGCAGCAGATTTACTCCTCGGCTATACAATTACGATTTGCTGGCTCAGCTTTGGATGCCTTGCTTGTAGAGTTGGATAGTATTCAACCTAAAACGTCCCAAAGTAACAAAATAGCTTTTCCGATTTTGCGAGCTATTACCTTAAATAATGTAACTTACCGTTATCCCAATGCAAGCGATGCTGCCATAAAAAATATAAATCTGACCATACCTGCTAATAGTAAGGTAGGCTTTGTTGGACCAACTGGAGGCGGTAAAACCACTACGGTGGATTTAATATTGGGACTGTTGGAAGCTCAACAGGGTGCGTTAGAAATTGATGGTCAGGTAATTGATGATAAAAATCGTAGAGCTTGGCAGTCATCTATTGGTTATGTGCCACAACATATTTATCTGGCAGATGATTCAGTTGAAGCCAATATTGCCTTTGGTATTTCGCCCGAAAATATCGATCAAGTTGTAGTTGAACGTGTCGCCAAAATCGCCGATCTGCATGACTTTGTAACCAACAAATTACCCAATCAATATAAAACTAAAGTGGGTGAGCGTGGCGTGCGGCTATCAGGCGGCCAACGCCAACGCATTGGTATTGCCAGGGCTTTGTACCTTAATCCACAAGTGCTTGTTTTAGATGAAGCTAC
>Ga0233442_1003086_pt1 | contig 10383 bp, 8 predicted proteins | sample SI_123_September_3_FD_182789 | JGI IMG/M metagenome (GOLD analysis project Ga0233442, IMG submission 182789) | Seawater microbial communities from Saanich Inlet, British Columbia, Canada - SI_123_September2016_150_MG | ecosystem: Environmental > Aquatic > Marine > Inlet | place: Canada: British...
CTACAATGTCTGCCCGATAGTTTCCAACTCGTACTTCTGTATCTTCAAGCTCCAGTTCCATACCGAGTAGCTCACCTAACATGGCAAGTCCTTTATCGCTTGAAAGCCACGGCGTGAAATCACGAGCTTCATCAGCCCATTGTTTTCGTAGTTCAATTCTTTTTAGATTGCTTAGTGTCATTCTTCCCTCACCATTTCTCCCAATTGATAATCGGGGTGCTATCTATATCTATGATTGTTACCTAAGAGTACTTGAGTAAAAAGACTTCGTGCTCTGAAATATTGATATTCTCAACCAAGGCTTTGAATTTTATCAAGAACCTTTGCGATTTCCTCTTTTTCTTTGCTAAGGTGCTTCAGCCTTCCTCTCACATAACTTTTTGTACTCTTATCGGGGACGTCAAAATTGAGCTTGCCCTTAACTTCATCTCGAAAGGTGATATAATGGTTCTTTGTCTCCTTCGCCATGCAATGAGATTTATACTTCTCAATCAACTCCCTTAAAAAGTAGATATCAAGTAGCATTTCCTCTTCATTGACGATTGAGTTTCTCGTTTTGATGTGTTTGGTATAGTAGTAGAAACCAATGAGGGCTGTTAATGCAGGTGCTATTATTAACCCCACAGATTCTATTATTTGGTTGATAGTGGTGGTTTCCATATACTCATCATCTCCTTGATGCTACATTGTCTGTGTATCAGCTAACCTTCTTTAGAAAATTCTCAAACATAATGCGCTTCACATACTCATTCCGCTTCCTGTCCGAAAGCTTCTTATAAAAACCAAGACTCTCATCCACTAATCCCTGCAAGAGTGAATCAAATGCTTTGTCAAATACAAATCGCTTATTGATATCAGAATTGTCACTCTCATGAACTTTCAGTAATTCTTCATCTTCCTCAAGCTTGGTCTGAATCTTCTCCAAATTCAATCGGTCATCATCAGTTAAATCACCACCAAAGCTGTCATTCAAAACTTCAATAATATGTGAGAGTAAATCTTTAGGCTCCTCCGCAACAGCACCACCAACTTCTGTCGAGAATGGCTTCAGCTCGCCATCTTGTTCTTCCAATGAAATGCTTTGAGTGTATTTCTTTTGAATTCTAAAGGAGTCCAAATCTACAAATGAAAATACATCCTCAATGGTATCTCTACCCCTTTTGGGAAGCTTCTTGTTTAAAAATCTAAGGAAGATATATAGCTTCTCTAAATTGATATCCTTAAATGTGATAATTTGAGCGATGTAACCATACAATCTGATGAAACTTTGAATCTGATGTCGGAAATCCTCACGCTCTTCTTCCTCGAGAGTTTTCCAATCCTCAACCACAGTATCAAGAATGGGCTGAATCAATTCATCTGCTACATTTTCATCGTAGAACTTTTCAACCAAGTCATCTACAATTTCAGGATGAAATAAATCGTATTTCTTAATCTCTTGTTCAATGTTATAGAGTTTATTGGGGTCTGTTTCTTCAACAAGTAATGTGCCTTGATAATACGGCTGAAATGACTCTTGAATAATCTTGGGTTCATTCACAAAGTCCATTACAAAGGTATCCGTTTTACTCCGAGTCGTTCTATTCAATCGGCTCAAGGTTTGGACACATTGCAAACCATTCATTCTCTTATCTACATACATGGTATGCAATAGTGGTTCATCAAATCCCGTCTGAAATTTATTATTTACAATCAAAATACGATATTGAGGGTCTTTGAAGTTTTCTTGAGTCAATTTTTCGGAAAAACCATTCAACGATGTCTCGGTATGTTCTATATGTGAATCCGAATCAAGAATAGTCCCACTGAAAGCGACCAAAGCTCTGAATGGACTTCCAATTGCCTTTAACTGTTTATCTATCTCAAGCTTATACTTAACACAATGCAAACGTGAGCGAGTGACAAGCATCGCACGCCCCTTGCCACTGATTTTCTTTGAGGTATGGCTGTTGAAATGCTCCAAGATGATTTTTGACTTTTCGGTAATCGTGTGTGGATGAATATCAACGAACTTCACCAACATCTTTTTGACACGACTTTCAGGTAATTCCTTATCCTCTTCAATCTTCTTATTCAACTTGAAATAGCGTTGATATGTCGTATAGTTCTGCAAGACATCAAGAGTGAATCCCTCAGCTATACTCTGTTTCATTGAGTATGAATCAAAGGGAAGGAATTGACCCACATCATTCTTTCTGCCGAATATTTCTAAAGTCTTGTTCTTAGGGGTTCCGCTGAAACCGAAATAGGATATATGAGACTGACTCCCACGAGTAATAATCTCGTCCATTATCAATTGGTCTAATGCTGTGAGGTCTTCTTTGCCCTCACCCTCTTGAAATTCATCCAAGACAGATTTTGATAATGATTTCTTCAAGTGCTTGGATGTCTCACCGCTTTGGGATGAATGCACTTCATCTATTATCACGCCGAATGATTTGGATTTAAGCTTGGCGATTTCCTCAGATATGACTGGGAACTTCTGAACAGTTGTGATGATAAGTGACTTGCCATCCTCAAGGAAACCTTTGAGCTGTTGTGAGTTCTTATCAACGGCATTGACGACACCCTTAACTTGCTCCAACTGCTTGATAGTAGTTCGGATTTGCTTATCCAAGATTCTTCTGTCAGTGATAACGATAATAGTATCAAACATACGCTTGGTATCTGTGCGAGTTCTGTAGAGGGATGTAAGTAAATGAGCCAACCAACCTATTGAAAGTGATTTGCCACTACCCGTCGTGTGTTGGATTAAATAATTGTGCCCAACATCCTCAGTAATGACAGCTTCTTTGAGGCGTTGAATGACATTCAGTTGATGGAATCTTGGGAAGATGAGTATCTCACTTTTCTTCTCTTTAATTTTTCCAAGTTTAGCATCATACACTTTTTCAATTTCAATACGGATATGAACAAAGCTTTCAATCAACTCTAAGATGTTATTGGGTTGTAGGATGTGTTCCCACAAATAGGAGGTTTTGTGTCCATTTGGATTTACGGGATTTTCAATGCCTCTGTTGTAGGGTAGAAACTTCGTATTGCCACCGCTTAGTCTCGTCGCCATTGATACTTTTTCATTGCCAACTGCTAAATAGACGAGGTTGCGCTTGAATCTGAATAATGGCTCTTTCTTATCACGGTCATACTGCCATTGTTTCTCCGCATTTAAATGGGTCTGACCGGTGAGTGTGTTCTTCAATTCCATCATAACTATTGGGATGCCATTTATGAATAGCCCCATATCAATTGAGTTCTCATTCTGTTTTGAGTATTTCAATTGACGCATGACTGAGAATTGATTCTCTTTATAGAGGTCTTTATGGTCTGGATTCAGTCCGCTCTTAGGTTGGAAATACACTAATGTGAAATTGCAACCTCTGTCCTTGACACCCTTCCGAAGGACATCAATCACTCCTCTGCTTTCAATTTCTGAGGATACTCGTTTAATCAGTTTGGATTCTGTTTCGGAACCGTATTGTAGTTCAAGCTTAGCAAGGGTTTTGGGTTGGGTCTTTTGGATGAATCCAATTAGTTCGGTTGGGATTAGGCATAATGATTTATCGTATGTGGTTGGGTGAGCTGAGGTGTAGCTACTATTGAGAAGGTGTTCTTCAATGTGTTCTTCAAAATCTTGTTCAAGGTAATTTTTCATATAATTGACCATATCTTCAGAGTTGATTTTTTACATCTTGGGCAGAAAAGAGAAATGTTTTCTAAGTAGTATCTTTTTAATGGTCCAACAAGGCAGGTATAGTCGGAGCCGTTAAATATTTTAATTGGGCTATTAATTATTTTACCATACTGGGTAGCTTTCTTTCTACATCTTGGGCACTTATTATATTTTTTTACCCTCAACATTTCATATTTCGTTCTGGAAAAAGCATCTCCACAATGCTTACAGTAAAAAGGCAATTTGCATTTTGCACCGCTTGGTATCATCAGCTCACCCAAACCAAGGTGCTTTGTTTTATAGCCGCAATGACAGTTGAATTGAATATGATTCGTCTTACAATCCTCTCACGTCTATTTTCCCTGTCACAACTTCTGATATTAGGGCTTGGCGGTATTCTTTTAGAAGTTCTATTCGTTGGGATTCTTTTTCAATTGTGGAGTCAAAAAGTCTATTTTCTGACCTTATTGTTTCCACAATTGCAGTTTGCTCCTCAAGAGGAGGTAGAAGAAACGAAGTATCTTCCAAGTCTGACTTAGTGAAGATGGGAAGCGTTACATAATTTGCCCATTTAAGTAGGTCTCTCGTGAAAACATTGGCATACAACAAACAGAAATATGGGTGCAAGCGAGTTTGATTTGGGATGACCGAATTGATTTGCTGATTAGTAGATAATTCTTGACCTGAAATACTATGCTTCCCAATAGTATTTCCAATACAACAAATCATTGTTGAGTCTTTCGGAATTACTCTCGTTGCTAATTTCCCCTCCTCAGTAAGGTGCTCTACTGACTCATTAACATAATTCAATCCCTTATTGAGGCTTGTTGGTTTAACCCACAGAAACCCTTTTTTGGAATCTGTATAGTGAAGCTCCTCATTGGCTTTTGGAGGCGTATTACCTGTGACTATTTCAGAAATGTATTTGAACTTTGAAATATCCCAATCCTTCGGAATCTCCCCAATCCATTCAACGCCACTATCTTTCATTTCCACATTGGGGTTCAATCCTTTGGTCACACATTGATTGATGAGGGCAGTTCGTTGTTCTTTTAGGAGTTCAATTTTTTGCTCGGTTATCTCAATGAGTTTGTCAATCTTTTGGGTTTTGGAGTCAAGGAATGAAACTATTTGGTGCTGTTCGTCTTTTGGAGGATAAAGTGTGTGAATCGGTAAAAAATAATCATCATAAAGCCTCATTCGTGAGGCTTGAATTCCTTTTGATTTTTTTCTGTATTCACTTACATATAATTCCGTTTTTAATAAATATTCCCAATATCGTGGAATATCATCCTCATCAATTATTTCAAAGACCGAATAAGCGGGGCTGACAATACCTTCGTAATCGCTTATACCGAGACAGTAAAACCCCATCTTCATAATATTATTTACAAGGTTCCCCTTTGAACACAGACGATAACCAATAAGTGATTTTGACCGAGTCAAATGTTCCGATTCATCATCAAGGAAAGCTCTTCTTTTGACAACACCTTTTCGTATCAATACTGAGAGCAATTCCTCGTTACCATCTTCAGTTTTTTCATCTCTTGGGTGAAATACATGTTTAATCATCTTGATATTCCAATGACTTGGAACATCATCAAGCCAATTAACATGGGGGCTTATATATGAAGGATAAGATTTCATTCCTCACTCTTCCCCTCAGTTAGATTGCTTCCGATAATTAACCCAAGAATTCCCCCAAGAATGAATAATGCAAAGCTTGAGTCGGCATCTTTACCTTTTCGTATAACAGCAGCAACTTTTTTTGGGGTTTTCCTGCGAAGAGAGATAATAGATACAAGCAATCCACCACCCAATATCAGAGTGGTAATCATAAATTTTATATCATCTGTTAGTAAATTATTCCAATCCATCAGTTCAATATCTCTTTTATCAAACCTTCAGATTTATCATCTAAGTTCAATATATCTTGAGCAATTTCATCTAAGGAGCGGAGTGGTTTATATTTGTAGAAATACTTAGTGAAATTGATTTCATATCCAACCTTATCCTTACTTCTATCCATCCAGGCGTCAGATAAGTGGGGCTGAACTTCTTTCTTGAAATAGTCGTCAATATCATCCAATAATGGGACTCGCTCATAATCACGTTTCTTGGTGTTTGGCTTAGGATTACCTTGTCTATCAGTAACGGTCTCACCATCCTCAATCAAAGGCTGTTCAATAGTAACTTTAGTGTAGCCAAAGAATTCATTCGGATAGATTTTACAAAACTCATTATCTTCAAATGATGTATAGATTTCCAATATTTTTGCCGATTGATTTTCAGATACTTCATATCGTTTGTTGCCAAGATTTTTCTTCAATGGTTTGAAAAATATTGATGCATTGACAAGCTGAACATTACCCTTTCTTCGGTCAGACTTTCTATTGTTCAAAATCCAGACATATGTAGATATTCCGGTATTGAAAAATAGTTGGTCGGGAAGTGATATAATTCCTTCTAACCAATCGTTCTCAATAATCCATTTTCGGATTTCAGATTCACCACTTCCGGCGTCTCCGGTAAATAATGGCGACCCATTAAAAATGATTCCAATCCGACTGCCTTTTCGTTCCATTTTTGAAATCATATGTTGTAGGAATAGTAGTGCTCCATCAGATGAACGTGGAGTCCCCACCGTAAAGCGTCCATATGGGTTCTCTTTCTCGCTCTCAATGAATTCTTTTTCAGACTTCCAACTCACACCAAAAGGCGGATTTGTAATCATGTAATCAAATCGCTCGCCTTGAAATTGGTCTTCTGATAATGATGATAGTGGTCCCCTAATATTGTTGGGGTCTTCATCTGTGATAAGCATATCTGACTTGCAGATTGAATATGTTTGTGGATTCAACTCTTGACCTAATAGTCTCAAGTTTATTTTATCGTTGATGTTCTCGTGGATGTATTCCTTGCCAATGGTAAGCATCCCACCACTCCCACAACATGGGTCATAGATGCTTCTAACTTTTCCCTCGCCTTGAAGATTATCAGTGTCTTCAGAGAACACGAGGGACACCAATAGTCGCACGACATCACGAGGCGTATAATGTTCCCCTGATGTCTCGTTAGACATTTCTGAAAACTTGCGTAATAATTCTTCAAAGATGAGTCCCATATCACGATTGGATATTTTATCTGGATGTAAATCAATTTCAGTAAGTTTATCAATTAGTAAAAAGAGACGGTTGTTCTTTATCAGCTTCTCAATGGGTTTTTCAATTTGGAAATTTTCAATAATCTCAACGACATTCTCGCTGAACCCACCCAAATAGTTCTGCAAATTCATTGCAATATTCTGAGGGTCTGATTTCAATCGGTTCAAATCATACTTGGAATGATTATAAAACGAGGTGCTAATTTTATTCAGAATGATGGGTGTGGGGTCATCAACCTTAGATTTATACTCTTCATATATGCTATATACATCGTCCTTGTGAGGTTCTAAAACACAGTCTAAGCGTCTTAGAATGGTGAATGGGAGTATGACGTCACCATACTCGTGTGGCTTAAATAATCCACGTAGAACATCATCGCAGACGTTCCAAATAAATGAAGAAATTTGAGAGTAAGAGTTTGACATATGAAAACCTTATTCAGATAACCAATTTGCAATTTGTGGAGGAAGCCCCCGCCCAATTTTAGAATATCTATTTAAGATATAGTCTGACAGGATTGCAGACAAGGAATGAAGTTTGGATAATTCAATTCTACATAGTGTAAAACTTGCTTAAGCTAATCCATACTCTTCCTGTAATTATTGAGGTAAGCCTTATAGAGAGCTGTATGCGATTCAAACCCCAATTTTATTGCCACTTCAAAGTATTCATCGTTAGTCTCATTCTCAGCGAGTGATAGAATTATGGCTTTTTTGATGTCTAAAATGGCACCGGCTACAACGCCAGTTTTATAGTAAGAAACCGACATCATGAAATATGGATAACAGTCATCAGGGCGACGAGCAATCACTGTTCTAAAATCCTTAATTGCTAATTCATGATGGTGTAGGAGTTGAAGCGAACAACCACGCCTGAGAAAAACGTCTGTCTTGGTAAATCCAGATTGAATCGCAATATTGAAACACTCAACGGCTTCTTGATGTTGTGATTTAGCGTCGTATTTGAGGCCAGTATTATATGCATTTAATCCGCTTGAGCTTGAGATTGTGTCAGTAGTGATTGATTTCTCCAGTCATTGGTGTTGAGGGGAAAATCTGGAAACGTATTGAAATAAAAAAGTTGAGGATAAAAAATGGCACCTATATGAGGACGAGTAAAACTCAGAAATATATCTTGGTAAAGCCATAGCAAACGGGAAACTGTCGACTTAAATCTACGTCAAGGATAATTGAACCCTCTTGTAGTAAGCCTTGCTGATAATCGACTCATATACATGTGGAACATCACCAAGGTTTTTAATAGCTAACTGTCCGCTATATATGGCATTCTTGAGGATATAGCGTACACGGGAATAATTAAAGGTCGTACCATCTTTCCACGCATAACCTCGCCTGCCTAACTCATACAGAAGTACATGCATTCTTCTTGTGCGATTCAAATCACCGAGTTGCATCCATCTGCGATAGATGAACCGTATCGTACGCTTGTGATTTTTGTTAAGAACAAGGTTATCGTTATCATCAAATTCATAACCAAAGGGAATATTGCCGCACGTTCTATGGCCGTCACTAAACCGGCGTTCCTTGCCACGATTTAGACGCTGAACGATTGTTGATTTCTCATACTCCGCCAGGCTAAGAAGCATCTGCAACATTAAGCGGCCTGAAATACTGTCATCAATTCGCTCTTGGATGCTAATCAATTCGACACCATGAGAGTTTAAGTATTTCAGCCATTTTAAACCATAAAAGAGGTCACGGCTGAACCTGTCGAGCTTAAGCACTATCACACGTTTGACCACACCAGTTTCAACCAGATTTTTTAGAAGTTCTAAACCTTCACGGGTTTCCTTTGCCCCCGATTCTACCTCCTCTATAATTTTGTCAATCGTGATTTCATTGAAGGCGGCGTACTGTTGGATGCGGGTTTTTTGAGAGGAAAGTGAAGAGTTCTGAGCTTGGCTGATACCGGAGACACGGACAAGTGCGATATTCAAATAATACTCCTTTTTGATAAGCCCTCATTGGCGTTGCAATATAATAAAAATAAACATGATTGGCAACAGATAACTTGCTGTTAACCCTGGAGTTAGGGCTATTTCTTGCGTTTTTTCTTTTTCTTCTTTGGGCGGTGTAAAGCAGACATTGTTTCTTCTTTACTTTTAATGGTTGCGTGCCCGTAACGGTCAATCATTTCTAACGTTGAATGTCCAAGAACTTGTCCCACCTCAAAATGCGTTTTGCCGCTATTTAACATGGCTGATGCAACTGAATGACGTAGGCTGTGAATGGTCCAGTTCTCATTTAGGTCAAAATCACGGAGAAATTTTTTCCATAAATTTGCGGCTGTTGTTGTAAGGTGTAAATCATTCGTTCTTTCATTTTCAAAGACGTATAGTTTCCTTCTTGAGGTTTCCTTTCCATTATCCTTAGTTGTGTATGTTTTCGGGATTTTATTGAAAAGGGGCTTTAAGGGCTTGACTGGAAGCTCTCGGTAACCTCTTTTGAAACTGATAGTAAGTAACTTGAAATCGTTTGAGAGGTAGGAGAAAGAGTTGGAAACTCCCTTGTTGATAAAATCAGTATCTCCCTGTTTCCATTTTAATAATAACACCTCGCCAATTCTCATGCCGGTTTTTAAAATTATGAATATTACAAAGGGAAACCATTCGTGGTCGTTCAGCCATTGTTTGTCTTCCTTCTTTTTGAATTTTCCACCAGTCTTTTTTTGGGGTTTTGGAAAGGGTCTTTCAACTAATTCACGAAAGATTTCTACAAGGTTATCAAAATCTTCACCCAGTGGATATGACTTTCGTTGAAGAGATTTTTTGATTTTGATATGTTTAAATGGGTGTTCCTCTATATACTCTTTCTCTATACAGTTTGAAAAGAATGAGCGAGTTACACGAAGGTTCACAGAGACTGTTGAAGGGGAGTTGACCCGCTTGTCAGCTTCTCGGTATACCTTAAATTGCAATATATGCTTCTTGTTGATTTCACGGATGTCTAAATCATCGTAAGCTTCTTCAATGAATGCTAAAAACTGGTTTAAGCTGATGTCATCACTTCTGTAAGTATTTAGACTTCGCCTGTTTGCATCAACTTGTTTTTTCTTCTCCCCGAGATACTCCTTGATACACTTAGATAACGGACGTGGGGGAAAGAGCGAATTGCGAGTATAAATATCATCGTATCTTTTGTCAAAATTTATCTGGCGTTGCTCTGCTTCACCTCTATTTTTAGTGCGTAATGAGCGTTGAATTCGTTTGTCGTTCTTGCCGCTATTTGGATTTTTGACATACCTTTGATACCAATACATTCCATCTTTTAGGAAAATTGAACTCATGCAGAACGCTCCAATCGTTAAGGTTGGTGACCTTGAGGTCTCTATAAAATAAATGGAGGTCGTAGTTGAAACAACTACGATAATAACTACGACGGAATTAAGAGCCGTCGTGATATTGGGTCTTAAGTGTTATGTTTTATTAAGATGCACCGCTGGCTCAATTGGTAGAGCAGTTGACTCTTAATCAATTGGTTCCAGGTTCGAGTCCTGGGCGGTGTACAAAACTAACCCCCTGTAATATAG
>Ga0233442_1003091_pt1 | contig 10364 bp, 7 predicted proteins | sample SI_123_September_3_FD_182789 | JGI IMG/M metagenome (GOLD analysis project Ga0233442, IMG submission 182789) | Seawater microbial communities from Saanich Inlet, British Columbia, Canada - SI_123_September2016_150_MG | ecosystem: Environmental > Aquatic > Marine > Inlet | place: Canada: British...
TTAAAAAAACAAAATAAAACTAAAAACAAAACCAAAACTAATAAATCTGCTCCAAAAAGGTAGGCTATTTAATTATGCAAAATGACAATCTAGATAATAATTTTGAAGATGAAGAACAAGAGTTTGACTTTGAAGATGAAGATGAAGAACAAGAGTTTGACTTTGAAGATGAAGAACAAGAGTTTGACTTTGAAGATGAAGATGAAGATGAAGAGTTTGACTTTGTAGATGAAGAACAATTTGATTTTGACTTTGGAGATGATGAACAAGAACAAGAACAAGAACAAGAACAAGAACAAGAACAAGAACTTGATATTGAAGATGATGAACTAACAGAAGAAATTTCTTCTGAGTATAGCTTAGAAGAAGATAATATTTCTTTTGAAGATTTTGAAGAAGAATTTGAAATTTTACCTGAATACATTGACAACCCTGAATTAAAGTCAAAAGAAATAGATATAGATTCAGAAATAGATATAGATTCAGAAATAGATATAGATTCAGAAATAGATATAGGCACAAAAGAAACTCTTTTTGAAGAAACTGAAGACAACTCTGATATTTATAATTTATATAAAGTAAGTGATTTTGTTTTGCAATATCTTTCTTTGAAGCCAAAAGTTTTTGAAAATGTTTCTAATGAATTAATCTTTGATTTTTTAAAAACTTTAAAAAACAACTGTCCTGCTGAGATAAATACAGCAAAAGACTTATCTAAAAATATGTCTTTAAGACCAATTTTAATTGAAGACTTTGAAGACTCAAAGCACTTTCAAAAACTTTTTTCTTTTTTAGCTTGGATAAGCTCAATATCTAAAATCATTATGGTTCAAGATTCTTATGTTGATAGCAGAGAAACTTTATTTAAAAATATAAATAAAGCAGAAGAAATAAAAGAGAACATTGAAGAACTTCTTAAAAATAAAAGAAATATTATTTCTTTAAATAATGACATAAGTATTTTAAATAAGAAAATAAATAATTTAAAAAAGAGTTTTAAAACTTTGCATTTAACAATTCCAATAACAGGAAAAGACCATGATTGAATTTGAAATTGAAAATAATATTTTTGAACATGTTAATAGAAAAACAGCAAATATTAAAAAAATTGATTTTGGAAATAATGTTGAAATAGAAAAGAAAGAGTCTCTTGAAGAAAATCTTTTTAATGAAAATGAGGATTTTTTTAATAATAAAATAGATGATATATTAAATGATAAATTTTTTGATAAAAACAATACTTTCTTTTTAGAAAACAATATTATTAAATATTTTTTAAAAATAGGTTCTAGCTTAATTATTGACAAGGAATGTTCTACACCTAAGCTTGATAAAGACACTTTTGAAGACTCTATAAACAATATTGGTATCAAAATTAAAAAATTAATTAAAAATAATGACAATATATTAGAAAAAATAGAACTTCTTGAAGATTTAGAAAAAGAATATTCTGAAAAGTACTCTGAAACTTCTTCTATTAAGCAAGAAGAGATAAAGATTAAGAATTTAACCTTAGAAAAAGAAAACTTAGAAAAAAACTATAATAAATTACTAGAAGAGCTTTCTAATCATTATAATAAGTTCAATAAAGATTAAAAGGCTTTTTTTATGGAAAAACAAGATTTCAACCAACTTATTTTAGAAATAAATAAAAAAGTTAGAATTATTGAAGGGCTTAAAGAGCAAATAAAAAACAATAAAGATGAAAGTTATCAGGAATGGCTCAACAAAAGAAAAATAGCAAATATAATAGAAGTATATAAGACACTTAAATCTCAAATAGTAGATTTAGAAATACAAGCTAGAAAAATGATTTAATGGAGGATTTATGTTATCAGAAAAAGATAGAAGTGAAAAAATAAAAAATGTTAGAAAAACAGCTCCTTTAAAATTAACTATTTTTAATTTAAATATTTCTGAATTTGATTACTTAGTTAAATTTTTTGCTTTAACATATGCTATAACTATAACTTTTCAAGGATTATGGCAAATTTTTCTTTCTGAGCTTTTTAATTTTGTAATGATGGATTTGTTTTTAATTCCTTTTTATTTATTACCTTTTGGAGCTATTATGATTAAGCAAATAAATAAAAGAAGCGGAGAAGGAGTAATTTTTTTTAAAATGGTCTCTTTTAGAGATGGAGTAACAAAAACCTTTTTCCCCAACACAAACAAAATAAAATACAGCAAGCATTAAATCAAAGGAAAAATAATGAATATATTTAAAAAATTTTTAAATAAAAAATTAAGCGACAGAGATTTTAAGTTAATCTTTTTAGGCAGTATAGGAATAGTTTTATTTAGTATCTCTATTTTAATTTCAAATGTAAAGACACTTAAAGAAAAACAATATAATCTACAAAAACAACAATCAGTAGTTATTTTAGATGAAAGTGGGAATGTTTATAATAAACTAATTCATAGTGATTTAAGAGAGCTTTCTGTTTTATTTGGACTATCTTACATTAAACAATTATTTAGTTTAGATTTTGCTTTTTATAATAAAAATTTTAATTATTTAAGAAAATACTCAACTTCAAAAGTTTTTAATCAAATTCTAAAGAATACAAAAACTAGCATTAAAGAATTAAAAATAATTCATGGAGGATATAAATCTTTCATTGAAAATTTCATCATTGAAGAAAAAGATAATAAATCATTTGATATGATTTGTAAAATTTCTCAGAAATTATTTTCAGAAGGTAAGAAAGAAAAAGAGAAAAAGTTTTTAGTTAAAATATCTCTTCAGTTTTCAGAGCCATCTGAATCAAATAGCTCTGGTATATTTGTAAATAAATTAAGCTATACAAAATTTAAACATGAAGAACATGAAGAAATATTTGCTAAATAAAAATTATTTATTATTTTTTTCTTTCATTACATTTTTAAACTCTCAGTCATTAGTTGATGACTTAATGGATAATTATGATATTGAAGTTGAAAAATTTGAAAGAAAAATAGCAAGTATAAATAAATCCATTAGTTATGAAAACTATATTAAAGATAAAGCTTTAATTTATATAGAAGAAAACCCATTAGAGCTTAGAAAACTATACAATGAGCTTTCAAGCCCTGATTACAATTGGAATCCTTCCCCCTTAAAATATGTTATTTTTGACAATAGTATTGTTGGAAAAGAATGTTCAGCTTCTTCAATCTTTACTAATGAAGAATGTTCTAATTTTGAAAGCAATAGATTTGGAATTGGAAGCAAAAAAATAAAAGTTTTTATTAATTTTAACAAATTAAATATTTGCAATATTTTTAATAAATCTGAAACTATAAATAAATTATTAATTGACAATTATCATAACAAAATAAATCTTAGAACTTCAAGTGATTATTCTATTTCTTTTAATAATAATGATTTATGTGTTAAATATAAGCTTGATTCAAGTTTAATTAAAGACTCTATAACATTATCTAGAACACCAGTTAATAGAATATTAACTGGAAACATATCTCAGATTTCTGACTTGCCTGATCTACAGAAAAATAATTCTATATTAGTAAATGATAAAGACTCTAATCTACTATTTGTAAGCTGGATGGATTTTTCCACTAGCGAAGGTTATAAAAATATTTCAAACATCTGGCAATATAAAAATGCTCCTAATGACAGACCTGTTGGAAGACTTTTATTTAATGGTAACGAAGCAATGTCAAACCCTGGAGTTTTTGAAAAGGACATTCCTTTTCAGAAAGAATATTTTTATATTTTTGAAAAGGAACACAAAGATTACATTTTTGATGCTTCTTCTAATTCATATGTAGAGGGATTAAATAATTTTTTAAATTATAAAACTTATAATTACAGCCCCCAACCAGATATATCTACTAGCCCTGAAATAGGGTATTATCCTCTTTGCAATAATATAAATAGTAGAGAATTTTGTATAATATCTTCTTCTAGTGTAAAAAATATTTTAAATACTAATTTATTAGTGAAGAGAGAAAACTCAATAGGAACTTGCAAATTTGTAAACTCTCCTTATAAAGGAGGACTTTTCCAATTATTTGGTTATAGTCCTTCTTCTGATTTTTATATTAGTGATTTTAATGGATACAGTAATACTTGTGCTGATATATCTAAAATAAATAATGGGATTAATACTTTTGAAGATTCTTGCTTATCTGATTTTGAAACTAAGCATAGAGTTGTTATAAAATTTAAAAATACTAATAATTCAATAGATAATTTTACTATAAGACTTAAAAAAGAATTTTAAATTACTCTTTTAATTAGAAAACTAAAAAAAACTTTATAATTAAATAAAAATATTTTAAGAGAGCTTTTATGACTTATTTTACTTTTGATATCTTCAAAATTTCCTTTAACTTACCTTCTTCTGAATACTTTGAACTAATGTATTCTTTTAAAGGCATCATGTCTTTAATAGCTGCTTCAATTCTATTTTCTATTTTTTTTAAATTTTATCAAGTTATTTCTGGAAGAATAACATTTAAAGATTATATAAATCAATTGATAGGAGTTGATTTATATAATAATATTCTTAATAAAATATTAATTTCCTCTATTCTTTTATGGATTATGTTATACCCAATTGCTATTATTCCAGTTTCTCCTGTAAATAAAGCACCAACAGAACAAAAAAAATTAGTAGGTTGGGTAATAAATGATGCAAATTTAAAACAATTAAATCAAATAGAAACAACTGATTCTTCTTTTTCTAATGATTTTGAAGTATCTATTAATACTTATTTACCAGCAATTATAGCTTTACCAATGCAAATAATAGAAACATTAGCTCTTGGAATTCCACAAGACCCAAAAAAATACTCTATAACTATATCAAAGTCAGAAAATGATTTTTTTTATAATTCTAATAAATCAAAACTCTTATTAAGCTTTTCAGAAGAATCTAAGACCTCTTCTAAAATATTATATGAGTTTCATACTTTTGACTCATCTGGATTTTTAGAAACAGAGGCTTATAAAGATATCAATGAAGAACAAGGAAATTATTATGCTAAAATTAATTTTTCTCTTCTTGATATCTTTGGAGAACTAATTTTATCAGAGGTAACTTTCGATTCTTTATCTCCTATAAAATCTTCAATTGATTTTTTAAAAAATGTTCATTTATTTGCTGGAATACAAGAAAACTTATCTGGTGCTTTTGACTCTGAACTTTTTAAAACAAATATGGAAAAGGGGTTAATAGTTATTTCAAATAGTAAACAAAGTTTAAAAACAGCTTCTCTTGAAGATTTTAATTTAATAAATAAATCTTCAAAAAACTTAGTTTCTAATGAATACAAAGCTTATGGAACTTCTACTGATTCATTTGCAGATTTAATGAAAGTAGAAGGTCTTGATGACTCTCATAGTGTTTATTCAAAAATTCTTCATGATAAAGTAAATTTATATATAAAAGATTCTATAAAAAATAACTTTAAATCAATTGAAGAAATTTACAAACAATATACTTTTATAACTACTAAGCTTGAAAATGTAAATATAAGCTATGGAGTTAATTCTATTATATATGATTCTTTACTTCAAAATAAAGAAAAAGGAATAACTAGTTCTCAAAATATTTATTTATCAGAATCTTTTGATTCTACAGACACAACATTATCTTTTACTGAACAATTAACAGCTTTAAAAGCAATTGATATAGCTAACATAGCAGATACAGAAGGAAAACATTATATTTTTACAGAAGACAGCTCTTCTTCTGTAACAGCAACTACACCTCATCTTAGAGTAATAGACACTCCCTTATCTGATGCTAATTTAGCTACAAATTTTCCTAAACTTCTTTTTGACACTTCTTCTTTTAATACTTCTGAAATAACAGGATTTGATGACATTGATTTTATTAATATCAGTACTTCTAATGATGGTTTTGTTACTTATTCTATACATTCTGATTTTTCTACTGCATTGGAAGTAGCAAATTTAAATAAGGATAATTTAAATTTAAAATCAACTGCTAAATTAAACTTTCTTAATAATTTATCAAATAATATTATTTATTATAATAATTCTACTGATTTAAAAACTATTTATTTAAATTCAACTATTATTAAAACAGGAACAACTCACTTATATGATTCTTTGGGAGATTTAACTAGCACAGGAAGTCCAAAAAATTATTTTACTGTAAACAAAGAAAATTCTCTTGAACTTACTACTTCTGCTATTAATAAAATCAAAGCTATAGAAGAAACTAGCTATTTTTTATTTTTAGCTGATTATTATGAGAAATATTTTTTAAATTTAAAAAGTAATATTGAAATTGATTTAATTAATCCTCTAAATAATTTAAATGAAACTCCTGTTTCAACTTGGGTAGATGATAATTATTTAACTAACAATTCTAATAAAATTTTAGGATATAGTTTTTATAGATACACAGATTCTACTACTAGCAAATCTTATGTGTTTTTAATAAAGGAAGAAGATAATTCGAAAGGAGAAGACTCTTCTAATTTCCCTTATATATTAAAAAAAATGAATTATAGTCCAGAAAGTTTAAATCTATCTTCTGCTAATGACTTTTCTGATTTTTATAATTTAAATACAAAAGATTTATCAAATGACAAAGCTTTATATAAAAGTATATTACATGCACAAAGTAAATTTATTGCAACTAATAAAAAAACTATTAAAACTATAGAAAATAATAGCAATACCCTCCTTCCATCTGCTTGTAATAAAATTTTACAATTAACAACAACAACTTTAAAAACGAATGAAGCTATTTGTTTAGTTTATCAATCAAACACAGCTTTGAATGCTTCTATAGTTGCTGATTCTTCATTAGCTTCTTCATTAGCTAGCACAACTAATACAAGTAGTAACTCTGATTCTTCATTAATTATGTCAGGTATTAATTTAACTTATTCTAATAAACTATATTCTTTATTGGCAGAAGATAGTGAATATGCTTCTTCTATAATAAAAAAACTTAAAAAATATTATGTTGAAGATAATTTTGATATTGCTTTAAATCAAACTAAAAAGAAATATAAAATTAAAAAAAATATTATAAAATCATTTATGGGAAAAGGAAACTCTATTTTAAACTTTATGGAAAAAAATGGAGAGTTTTTAGCTTTAAAGCAGGAATTGATTGATAAAGTTAGAGATGAAGTTCTTGGAGAAGGTGTTGATTGTTCAGCTTATGTTGCTTCTTCTTCTTCTCAAATAACAAGTGAAGCTAATATTTGTAATATTTTAAATTCAATAACTGGATTAAGCTCAGCTACTAGTCCATTAACTTGGGTTAATCAATTTGAACTTTTATTATTTGCTATTCATAGTTCAAAACAAATTGATGGGTTTGCTGCTTTGTTTAATTTAATAAATGAAAAAGCCATGGAAGTAGTTACAATGATTGGTTTTAATGCACATAGTATGATATCAAGTGCCTTTACTAATCCTAATTTTTATAGAACTATGATGGAAGAAGATTATTTTTCACAGATTTCTACTCAAAATTATTCAGGAGGAATTACTGCCAATAATTTCTTCTCTAAAAAAAATTATTTAGTTGGAAATAAAGATTTTAAAATAAATAAATTAAAAGATTCCAACAATCTTTTTGACAGTTCAATTAAAAATATATTAAGTGAAATACAACAAAAACCATTATTAATTTATTCTCCTACTAAAATTAAAAAAGCTGAAATTATTAATTTTGATAATTTTAATATATCTAATCAAACGCAAAAAAATATGTCAATAACTGGACTTTTAATGGTTTTACTTTCATTTATTCCTATCTTAGGACCATTTTTAATTGGATTGACTGGAACTATGATGCTTCCAATATTAATTAGTACTTTTGTTGGCTCTATCTTATTCTTATTTTTTCTTGCTAAGAATTTAATTTTAAGATTTCTTGTTTTAAACATTATGATATTATTTTTATTTGCTGTTTTCTTTTTATTAAGTAATTTAAAATTTGCAATAGTCAGTATATTATTTTTAATAAGTTCTGTTTCTTTCTTTTCTTTTGTTTCTTTAGAAAAAGGAGAATTTTTACAAAATGTTAAGCACTTTAATATACCATTTGTAGCTAGCTTCTTTCTTTTATCATTAAATTTAGCTTTTATTCTTTTTGCTTTTACTTTTTACTTATTCAACACAGTTTTATTTATGCCTATTGTTGATTCAATTTGGTTTAAACTTTTATTTATGTCCTTAAGTAATGAATGGCTTTTATTATTTATTTCAAGTGGATTACTAACTCTATTTATTTTTGTTTTGAATATAGAATTAATTATTAAATTTATGCATCTTTCTTATGAGAAACTATCTGAATTCTTACTTTTAATTTTAAATAATTTATTTAAAGGTTCTTTAAAAGATAAAGAAAGAATTAAAGAGAGTTTATCTAATATAAAAGACTCTAAAGGGGGAGGAAATGAATAATTTTTTTGGCTTTTCAGAAGATTCTTTTCTTGGAAATATTTTTAATTCTTTAAATTTGATTTTTTCAAATGATAGTTTGAATAGTTTTATAGAATCTTTTTCATTTGCTAATGGTAATAGTCCTTTTGTTATTTTTGGTTTTATTTTTGTTTTTATTATTTTTATTAAACTTATTAATTTATTTTTATTTGATGCAAATAAGGCTGAAAATGAAATTGATCTAAGTTTTTTATTTAGTTCAGCTTTTAAAGCAATAATTATTTCTTTTTTATTAATTTTTCTTTTTACAAAAAAAGATTATTATTATGTTTCAATAAATCATAACAACAATACTTTTAAAATTGCCTCTGAACCAATAAATTCATATAGATTTTTTGGAGAACCTTTTGCTTTATTTTCTTCTATAAGATATGCTACTATTAACACAGAAAGCTCTCCTGTTTTATCATTAGGAGCTTCTTTTGATTTATTTGGTTGGAAAAATGGACAACTACAAGGTTTTACTACTAGAATGTTTACATTACCTGGTATTAGTTCTTATTTTTTACCAGAATTTTTACTGAATTTTAATTTAAGTGAATATTCTGTTCATGATTTATATTCTAGCGCTTTATATTACATTCATAGCAAAAAACTAGTAAATGAAATTCCAAAAAAATCTGATTCTATACATAAAGCTTTATGGGCTGACCATGTTGATAAAGTTTTAAGGACTAGAAATATTTTTTTAAGTAACTCTTGCTCTTTTTCAAATTCTGAAACTTTTGAAACAAATATTAAGAAAAGTATATCCCCTTATAAGAATTTTTTTAAAACTAATGTTGGTACAAGTGGGGGGAGTGAAGATGCAATTTCTGAGTTTGAATCAGCATATAATATTTTCAAGAAAGACAATGTAGATAATTCAGTAAAATTATCAGAACAATATTCTAGAAGCATAAACTCTTTAAGCTTTAATGAAACTAATTTAAAAACATTATTAGAAAGTACATTAATAAATAATACTAACGATGATACTAAACATAAAAACATTGCTAATGTATTCAAAGAAATGGACTTGAAAAGAGAAGAAACTATTGATAAAATTTTTGATTTAACTACCATACCATTATCTGGCTCTTCTACTTCTTCTACCAGTGTTAATAGTGAAGATAAATATTATAAAGCAGGTATCTTTTTATTTTCAAACTTAATTTTACAACAAGAATATGATTTAACAATGATTTATAAAGTTCTTAGCAATTCTAATAAAATTATTAATGAGGAAGTTAGTAATAATAACTATTCTGAAAAAACTATTAATTATATATTAGGTAATTTGAATAGAACTTTTGTTAAGAATGATAACCAAAAACCAACTCCTGACATTATGTTTATTAATTTTTTAAGGATTGGTTTTACTCATGCTTTTTCTTCTTTTGAACAAATTTTTGGAGTTGAAAAAATTTCTAAAAACTGGTCTAATTATACAAATATCTCAAAGGATTTAGCTTATATAAATTCTCCTTTAATTGGAAACTGGGATAATAATATTTTTGGATATAATGCTGGAAGTTCAGTTTCAGCTAATAAATTAGGCCTATATAACTCTCTTTTAATTAGTAATAAAATAACTGATTTAGAAAGTACTCTTATTGAAACTTATAAAAAAAGTAATAAGAAAGTTAATGACCATTACTTTCTTTCTAATTCAAATGGTAATATGTTACTAACAGTTGGAATACAAACCCAAAGTCAGAATGGTAAATTAGAGAGTCACACCAAAGACCTTGAAAAAACTTGGGGAATCAATGGAACTAGTAATAAAGCAATTGAACTAGAAGAAAGTCAAACAGCTTTAGCAAATTATAAAAATTCTTTAGAAGTATTAAAAAACAATTCTGAATTAGCAGAAAAAATTAGTAATCTTTCATTATTTTCTGAACATATTGAAAATAGTATTTCTACAATTAATGGC
>Ga0233442_1003096_pt1 | contig 10349 bp, 7 predicted proteins | sample SI_123_September_3_FD_182789 | JGI IMG/M metagenome (GOLD analysis project Ga0233442, IMG submission 182789) | Seawater microbial communities from Saanich Inlet, British Columbia, Canada - SI_123_September2016_150_MG | ecosystem: Environmental > Aquatic > Marine > Inlet | place: Canada: British...
CTATTCTAGATTAATAAAATGCTAATTAGTATAGATGCCTCATTTTTTGCCGCTAGACTCCATGAAGTCATTTATCCAACGGATAGCATGTGTATAATTTTGGAGAGTTATTTTTAGCTACTATTACTTTTAAGGTTTAAAGTAATAGTGCGGTAGCTATCCTGTCTATGATGAATTCTAATGATAGAGTTTACGTTGCAGTCCATAATGGCATGGTCGGCTCTGCAATTGTTAAAAAATTACATGAAAAAGGTTTTAATGTGATTAATTATCATGAGTAAAATTAAAGGTTATCTAATTAGAATTAAAGGATAGATTTACATGTCAGAAACAACAAGCCATATAACAATTGAGCAAGGTTCAGAAAAGTCTTTCGGTATTGTTTTCTCGATAGTATTTTTAATAGTTGCTTTATATCCACTAATTAATTCTAAGGATTATCATCTGTGGGCATTAATTGTGTCAGGTATTTTTTTATTGTTAGCGCTACTTGCACCGAGAATATTATCCAGCCCTAATAAGTTATGGTTTAAGTTTGGTTTGTTGCTTGGCTCTATCGTTGCCCCAATTGTAATGGCACTCATTTATTTTGTTACTATACTACCTACCGGTCTTATTATGCGCCTTTTAGGTAAAGATCTACTTAAGCCGAAACTAGATAAAAATGCTAAGTCATATTGGATTGAGAGAACTGAACCAGTAGGCTCAATGAAGAATCAATTTTAGGAGTTTAAACTATGTCTTTTATTAAAGAATTATGGAATTTTATGCGCGTTAGAAAGAAGTTTTGGCTACTTCCAATAATACTTATGATGGCATTATTTGGAGCATTGATTGTACTAAGTCAAGGCTCTGCTGTTGCACCATTTATTTATACTTTATTTTAATTTGTGATAATAATATTAGGAATATCAGCATTCTATCACGATAGTGCTGCTGCACTTATTATTGATGGTGAGATAATCGCTGCCGCTCAAGAAGAGCGTTTTACTCGCAAGAAGCATGACCCATCTTATCCAACTAATGCAATTGACTATTGTCTAAAAGAAGCTAAATTGTCATTAGAGAAGGTAGACTATATTGCTTTTTATGATAAACCTTTTTTAAAGTTTGAACGTTTGTTGGAAACTTATGTTGCTTTTGCGCCCAAAGGCTTTCAATCGTTCAGAATGGCAATGCCGGTTTGGCTGCGTGAGAAGCTATTCTTGAAGGACATGCTTATTAAAGAAATTAAAAAATCTGATAGAAGCTTTGACTCTAATAAGCTTATGTTTGGTGAGCATCATTTTAGTCATGCTGCTAGTGCATTTTACGCATCACCCTTTGAAGAGGCAGTAGTATTAACACTCGATGGTGTAGGTGAGTGGGCAACTACTACAGTTGCTATTGGCAAAGGTCATGAGCTCGATATTGTTAAAGAAATTCATTTCCCACACTCACTTGGTCTACTGTATTCAGCATTTACTTATTACACGGGGTTTAGGGTTAATAGTGGCGAGTATAAGGTTATGGGTCTTGCGCCTTATGGTGAGCCAAAATATAAAGATTTAATCTTAGACAAGCTAATTGACTTAAAGGAAGATGGCTCATTTAGACTTGATCAATCTTACTTTAATTATGCAACTGGTTTAACTATGGTTAATCAGAAGTTTTCTGATTTGTTTGGTGAGCCTATTAGAAAGCCAGACACTGATAAACTAACACAGTTCCACATGGATATTGCAGCTTCAGTGCAAGCTGTGACTGAAGAGGTTGTATTAACAATGACTAGGTCATTAGCAAAAGAATATAATATTCCTAATCTGTGTATGGCAGGCGGTGTTGCACTTAATTGTGTTGCCAATGGGAAGATACTCAGAGATAAAGCATTTAAAGATATTTGGATTCAGCCCGCTTCAGGGGATGCTGGTGGTGCCTTAGGTGGCGCCTTAGCGGTGTGGCATAAGGAGCTTAATAGGCCTCGTAAAGTTAATTCTAGTGATGCAATGAAAGGTTCATACCTAGGCCCTATATATGAACAATCTACTATTGAAAAAGAACTATCAGATTGTGGCGCCAAATTTGATTCAATTATTGAAGATGAGATGATTGAACAGACTGCACAAGCATTAGCTGATGGAAAAGCAGTAGGCTGGTTCCAGGGTAGGATGGAGTTTGGACCTAGATCATTAGGTGGTAGGTCTATTCTTGGAGACCCCCGATCAGAGCAGATGCAAAGGATACTCAATTTAAAAGTTAAGTATCGTGAAAGTTTTAGACCATTTGCCCCCTCAGTACTAAGAGAAGATATGGCCGACTGGTTTGAGTTAGATTATGATAGTCCGTATATGCTTTTAGTTGATTATGTGAAAAAAGATAAACGCATAGAAATGACCAAGGAAGAAGAATCGTTATTTGGCATTGATAAGCTTAATATTAAACGCTCAAGCATCCCAGCAGTTACACATGTTGATTATTCAGCAAGAATACAAACTGTACATAAAGAAACTAATCCAAAATATCACGCTTTAATTTCTAAGTTTAAAGAAAAAACTGGATGTTCTGTTGTGGTAAACACGTCGTTTAACGTTAGAGGCGAGCCTATTGTCAATACCCCAACAGATGCTTATAAATGTTTTATGGGGACCGAACTTGATATGTTAGTAGTTGGACATTGTATTCTTAGAAAAGAGCAACAGGATCCTTCCTTAATTGGAGATTACAAAAATAAATATGATTTGGATTAATTTAAATCATATTATAATTCACTACTTTGATTTTTATTAAAAACATACTTTCCTTTATTGATACTGAATTCTATCGATATATTATAGTAGGAGGGCTAGCATTTATAGTTGATATATTTTCATTATATATCTTTACAGAATACTATCATATCCATTATCTAATATCTGCGATAGTATCATTTATATTTGGCATGCTTGTGAACTATTTTTTAAGTGTAATATGGGTCTTTAAAAATCGATCAATAAAATCAAAACATATGGAATTTGTTATTTTTGTATTAATTGGAATAGTGGGTTTATTTTTAAATGAGTTTGTTATATGGATCTTTACAGAGGTTATATTCATGATTCATTATCTATACTCGAAGGTTATATCAGCATTTTTAATTTTTTTATTTAATTTTTATTTAAGAAAAAAGATTTTATTTAGCCCAAATATATAGGGCTTATAAAGGTAATTTGTTAAAATAATGTTGTTTAATTCATATAGTTTTCTTTTTATTTTTCTTCCGGTTGTTCTAACCGTTTTCCATGTTTTGGGGAGGGCGACATATAGAGTCGTTTGGTTAGTTAGTGCGTCATTCTTTTTTTACGCTTGGTGGAATCCTTCTTACCTTGGTTTAATTCTATTTTCAATAGCATTTAACTACACTATTGGCGTTTTGTTAGAGCGCTCACAAAAGAAAAATGTACTAATATTTGGAGTGATTATAAATTTATGTGTCCTTGGGTATTTCAAATATACTAACTTCTTTGTTGATAATATAAATTCGTTTTTTAATGTTGATATAAATTTTGAATATATTATTCTCCCATTAGCTATATCATTTTTTACCTTTCAGCAGATTGCTTACTTGGTAGATGTTTATTTAGGAAAAGTAAAAGAATCTAATTTTCTTGATTTTTGTTTGTTTGTAACGTTTTTTCCACAATTAATAGCGGGCCCAATTGTTCATCACAAAGAAATGCTCCCTCAATTTTCGCGGAATTTTTCACAAAAAATAAAAGTTCAACATTTCGCAATTGGCTTGTCAATATTTATAATTGGCTTAGTTAAAAAGGTAGTTATTGCAGATGGAATATCGGTTTATGCAACCCCCATATTTGATGCTGCCGAACAAGGAATGGTATTGACGTTATTTGAATCTTGGGGTGGAGCTTTGGCTTATAGCTTTCAATTGTATTTTGATTTTTCTGGATATTCTGATATGGCGATTGGTATTGCAAGAATGTTTGGCGTTAAGCTCCCTTTAAATTTTAATTCCCCGTATAAGGCCACTTCAATAATTGACTTTTGGAGGAGGTGGCACATCACCTTATCCAGGTTTCTTAGAGATTATGTCTATATACCACTTGGTGGTAATCGACAAGGATACCGGAGAAGGTATTTAAATATTTTTATCACTATGTTGTTAGGAGGTATCTGGCATGGCGCAGGATGGACATTTGCCTTGTGGGGCGGACTCCATGGATTATTATTGGTCGCCAATCAATTTTATAGAAAGACATTTAAAAGAAAGATGTTAAATAATTTTTTCTCGTGGTTAATTACTTTTGTATTGATAACTATTTTATGGGTACTTTTTAGAGCCCAAAGTATCGATGGCGCAATGGCTATGTATTATGGGATGTTTGGTTTTAATGGAATCTCATTACCTCAGTCATTATTGTTACACGTAAGAGAGTTCCAGTTTTATTTTCAGGGTTTTAATATTGTGTTTAACGGAATGTTTTTTAACGGAGTGTTTGATGCAAATGGCGTTGTATGGATTGTTAGTATACTACTAGTTACAACATTTCTACCTAATACGCAACAGATTATGTCCTACCGTGGACCCATCAATGAAATAGATAAGGAAGACTCATTATTAAAATTAAAATGGCTGAAATGGCAACCAAATCTCCCATGGGCTATGCTGTTATCTATATTTTTTGTTATGGCAATTCTTGGGATGTCAAATATCAGCGAATTCCTATACTTCCAATTCTAAATTAAAATGGCATACTGTAATTCATCATTGCGATATATATTAATCTTATTATCTATAACCGTCGTATTATTAATTTTAGCTTTGGTTACCAATAGAGTAGTTGATCCATATTCGTTATTTGAATCTGATAGTAAGAGCTCCTGGAATTTTACAAAACCTCAATTTCATGCTCAAGATCGTCTTGGCAAAGCATTTGCAATAAGAAACATTAAACCTAATGCAATTATTTTAGGAACGTCTCGATGTGGGTTTTCTATGGACCCTAAACACCCGGGATGGAAAGATCTGCGTGTTTACAATCTTTGTGTTGGTGGGGCTAGTATGTATGAGGCTTTTCGATTCTTGCAACATGCCCATTCATTTCAACCAAAGTTAAAAGTTCTGTTGTCGTTGGATTTTTTAATGTTTAATAATAATGTCAATCCTAAAGGGGCCGGGTTTAGGGAAGATTATATGTCAGTTGATTATCAAGGAGTAAAACAGGACATGGTTAATCCATATTTATTGATCGCCTCTTTTGATATGTTGAAAGCAAGTATAAAAACTGTCTTTTCACAAAGTGTTGAAGATTCTCATCTAGCGAATGGGATGAAGAACCAAGACTTTATTAATAATCAAATATATAAGAACACTAATGTCAAATTTTATTTTTCAAGGGTTGAAAAAAACTACCTATCTAAGTACTATCATAATTTTTCCTATAAATCAAAAGAAGGTGATGCATTAGATTATTTTGAGAAGATTATTGATTTATCTTATAAGAATAACATTGACTTAAAGATAATGATCTCCCCAATACATGCAAGATTGATGGAGGTTCTGTTTATAAAAGGTCTATGGGACAAATATGAAAATTGGAAAAGGAAAATTGTGAATATTAATAAAAGGGCTGCAAATTGGTCTAATTTAAACAGCTTCCCAGTTTGGGATTTTTCTGGTTATAGTAATTATACAACTGAAGATTTACAATCCGTTGCAAATAATAAAAAGACATTAAAATGGTTTTGGGAGTCTTCTCATTTTAAAAAGGAAGTTGGAGATATTATGTTAGATCAAGTTTTAGGTTGCAAAAAAAATAATAGTTCTGTGTATAATAACTTTGGTATCAAAATAACAATTGAAAATATTGAAAATCATTTGAAAAATATTCGAAGAGGTCGTTTGCAATGGAGAGAGAATTCATTTATCGACTATTCAGAAATACACGAAATGTTACTATGAAGATGAGTAATTATTTCTGATGTCAGAATATCTTTTTTTTTAAAAACCCTAAAGAAATATGGAAAATAATGTAAATAAAGAAATAGCAGTAATCATTGGCGCTGGGCCAGCTGGGCTTACTGCCGCTTATGAACTTGTCAATAGAACAGATATTATTCCGATAGTTTTCGAGCTGTCTTCAGATATTGGTGGAATATCAAAAACAGTAAATTACAAGGGAAATCGTATAGATATAGGAGGCCATAGATTTTTTTCTAAATCAGATAGAGTAATGGATTGGTGGAAAGAAATAATGCCTATACAGGGAAGACCATCAAAAGATGACATTATTCTCAAAAGAAGTGTCCCGCTTTCTAGAAAAAATTCTGCCCCAGATCCAGAGAAAAGTGATCTTGTCATGCTCATCAGAAGTAGAATTTCAAGGATTTTTTTTCTACGCTCTTTCTTTGATTATCCTATTTCTCTGAAGTGGGATACATTTAAAAATCTTGGCTTGGTAAGAGTTATAAGGATTGGAATTAGTTATGTTGCAATACAAATTTTGCCAATTAAGAAAGAAAATTCTCTTGAAGAATTCCTTATTAATCGATTTGGCAAAGAGCTATACCTTTTATTTTTTAAAGATTACACAGAAAAAGTTTGGGGTGTTCCGTGTAATAAAATTAAGCCTGAATGGGGAGCACAGAGAATTAAAGGTTTGTCCATTACTAAAGCTTTAATCCATGCAGTTAAACACTCCTTTTCCAAGGATAAATCTATAAGTCAGAAGAAAATAGAGACATCATTAATTGGTCAATTTCTTTATCCAAAATTTGGTCCAGGACAGTTATGGGAAGAGGTTGCAAAACAGATAAAAGAAAAAAATGTTGATATTTTCATGGAGAGTATTGTTATTGGAGTTGATACAGATAATGGGAAAATCACAGGTGTTCGTGTCAAAGACAAGAAAACTAACCTCGTAACTAACTATAAATGTGATTATGTTTTTTCGACCATGCCAATTAAGGAACTTATTCCAGCAATAAGACCGGAACCGCCAATTAATGTCCAAGATGTTGCAAAAAAATTACAATACCGTGATTTCATAACAGTAGGATTGTTGTTAAAGCAAATGAAAATTAAAAATACTACAGCAACAAAATCTGTTGGAGGAATTATTCCTGATAATTGGGTATATATTCAAGAGAGAGACGTTAAAATTGGTCGATTGCAAGTGTTTAATAATTGGAGCCCTTATTTAGTCAAAGATCCTGACACAATTTGGGTTGGTTTGGAATATTTTTGTAACGAGGGGGATGACTTGTGGAGTATGCCAGATCAGGACTTTATAACTTTTGCTATAAATGAATTAGCACATATAAATATTATTGAGAAAGACTTTGTTCTTGATTCAACTATTGTTAGACAGCCAAAAGCATACCCAGCGTATTTCGGAAGTTATGATAATCTTCATATAGTAAAAGATTATGTTAATCGGATTGATAATCTTTTCTTAATTGGAAGAAATGGTATGCATAAGTATAACAATGCCGATCATTCAATGCTGGCAGCAATGACCGCAGTTGATAATATTATAAACGGTGTAATATCAAAAGAAAATATCTGGGAAGTGAATACTGAAACAGAGTACCATGAGACAAAGAAATAGCTTGTCTCTATTATTAAGACCTTCCCCAGTATATGTATTAATTGGTCTATTTTTTTTAATTTTTTCTTATAATTCTGTCTATGGAAAATTCAATCATGATGAATTTGAGGCAGTTCATTCGGCTTGGAAAATTTTTAACAACGAAGCCATATATGTAGACTTCTTTCAGCACCATCATCCCTTTTTCTATTATGTATTAACCCCAGTATTTAATTTATTTGACGATAGTAGTAGCACTCAATTATTAATATTTCTTAGAATAGCAGTATTGTTTATTTTTAGTTTATTGTTATTGATTGTATACAAAACATCTATTGCCTTATTTGATAGAAGAAAAATAGCAGTTGTTAGCCTATTGCTTCTTTTATCCACAACTATGTTTATGAAAAGCATAGAAATAAGGCCAGATATTATCCAGACTTTATTTGGTTTAGTAGCAGTGTATTTCTTTGTTATTCAATTGAAGGAAGATTCGACTAAAAATGCTATTTTAGGCGCTATATCGTTAGGTATTTCTTTTCTATTTTTACAGAAAGCCATATTTCTTATCGCTGGAATTGGTTTTCTTTATCTGTTAAGAGTCTACTTTAAAAAATCATCATTTAAAAATTACGTTATTTATTGGTGCGTTTTTCTTTTGTCGATATCGCCATATTTTATTTATTTATTTATAAACAATCTTTTTGATACGTATATTTTCTGGAATTGGACTATAAATATGGAATTCTTAAGAGAGTTTTCAATTCTGCCAAAAATAAAGAATTCTTTAGTTGAAAATTATTTTGTGTGGATATTTTTTGCAATTGGATTATACAATTCAAGGACTTATAAACAAAAAGAATTTAGTTTACTTGTTGTTATTCTCTTACTTTCAATTAGCACTGTAAAAACTCCGTATGAACAATATTACATGCTGTTTTTTCCTCTAATGTCAATAGTTTCAGCCCAAGGGTTTGTGATGTTTTTTGGGAATAACTATATTGCCCATGCTCTTTTTTATCTAGCCATAATTTACTCATTAAATAAGTATTATTTGAGCTCTATTAATGGACCAAATAACATTAAACAGCTTGATAAAATTAAATACGTTGTGTCAAATACTACGAGTAATGATTTTGTTTATGACGGCAATATAAAATTCAATGTATTCAGGAGAGATATTGACTATTTTTGGTACAGTGTGAGACCCAAGAATGGGGCTCTTGCAACCTATAAGTTTTTGCATCCATACACGTATAATGTATATAATTTAATCGATCAGTATAAACCTAAAATTATTTCTAATTATTATATTGATGACATGAATCATAATGCAATTAGTAAACACTACCAAGTCTCTAATCAGTATTCGGATATTTATATTAGAAATGATTAGTACTATCTTACTAACTGTAATTATATATTTAATAATCAAGGGAAGAATTAATGCAACAACATGAAAAAGAGATAGAAACTGCAATTATCATAATTGTTGATAGCGTTAGATATTATAGGTCCGGTGTTGATGATAGAGATAGGCTAGAAATTATGGACCAATTTTCTCAAGACGCTGTTGAGTTTACAAACGCATTTACATCAGCACCAAGCTCAGTTATGTCTGCTGCTGCGATGTTCACTGGCATGGACTCGTGTTTCTTGGCTAGAAACTACAATGATTGGGAGTTTGATAACCGTAACGTTGTTTCATTGCAGCAAGTGCTTGAAAAACATGATTACGAAATTTATACAATAGATAATTCTAGGGTAGGTCGAGAAATTAAGCGCGATCTAACTATGCCAATTAATAAAAAATATTATCCAAAAGGTATTAGTCACGCTAACTTTTGGACTAATTTAGAGTTAACCAGGATCTTGAAAAATGTCCTTGAGATGGGCGTTAAAAAGAAGTCATTATTTATGTTATGGTATGACTGCAGAAACGACCCAAATACTTCAGTTGCAGTTGAACAGGCGCTCGACTTGTTTAAAGAGCATGGGTTGTATGACGATAGTGTTATGATCATGACATCTGATCACGGCTACCCAGACCCTAGAAGTGGCCTCAATAAAAACACAATGAGAAATATGAGACATGATATGGTTGTAACTGATGACAATATTAAAGTCCCGCTGTTCATCAAGAGCCCTGGGGCAAGCGCTTATAAAAGTAAAAACACTGTAAGTCTTGTTGATTTAACGCCAACAATACTTGACTTGTTAGATGTTAATGATAATGATAATGATGCCAGGCTTAAAAATATCACAGGTAAAAGTTTAAAGAAGAAATTATATAAAAATGACAATCAAATAAAAGATCAAAGAATTATAAGGTCCGACACTCGGTTATTGTTACAAAAGGGAAGAATTACTGCGTTGCGAAACAATCAATACAAATATGTGATTTATCATGATGAAGATAAATTTGAATTATTTGACATTGAAAAAGATCCTAATGAGTTAGCCCCTCTTATCGTGGATGACTATCAGGATATTGTTGAAATTTTTGATTCTTTTTTTAAAAAACAACAAAGTGTTATAGATAAATTTCATATTGAAGATCTAGAGTCAAGAGTTGTGCCTTTAATAACTTATATACAGAAAAATAAAATTAAAAGAGTTTTAATTTCAACTGAAGCGCCTAAAATAGTTTTAGATCCTATTGTCAATAATATTAAGAGTTGTGATAATTCGATAGTTATTGATTATTTATCTAAAAATAAAGTTCAGCATTGCGAACATATATTTAACAAAGTCTTTACTATCGAAGACACTAAAAAAATGGAT
>Ga0233442_1003097_pt1 | contig 10349 bp, 8 predicted proteins | sample SI_123_September_3_FD_182789 | JGI IMG/M metagenome (GOLD analysis project Ga0233442, IMG submission 182789) | Seawater microbial communities from Saanich Inlet, British Columbia, Canada - SI_123_September2016_150_MG | ecosystem: Environmental > Aquatic > Marine > Inlet | place: Canada: British...
CGGTCAGACGCGGCTCCACAGCTAGAGCTTGAGTGAGGGCGCTTTCAGCACCAGTCGAGTCCTTTAACCATCTCAGACGCAGATAGCCGACTGTGCGCATGGCCCAGGCAAAGCGAGGATCGGCCTTGTAAGCCGCGAGACTGTAATCGATTGCTTTGCGCGGCTGCCCTTTTTTACCGTACACGGCAGCCACGACAAAATTGTAGAGCGCCTCGTCAGCCGGGTCAGGCTGACGCACTCCGGCAGGGAGTTGATTTTTGATATCGCCCGGTATCGACCGGACGATGGCTTCGGCTATATCAGTCTTGTTGAGAGCGATATCGGCAAGAGCCTCGACTGCTTTACCATTAGCATAGAGGATCGCATCCTCATAGGTTTTGACGTCAGCAATCGCCGGTCGCCTTTGCTCGACCTGTGCCAACAGAGCGACGCACTCATTTTTTTGAGCATTGTACATATAGGCAAAAGCCAACCAGGCCTCGACATAAGAGCGTTCGACGCGGCCGCGCATGTCCTTGCCAAATTTGCCTTTGGCTAGCCGCTCTTTGAGATGCACTGCCAACTCTTTCCATTTGCCCAGATTGATCAAGTCCAGAGAGGTCTTATCCAGAGCGGCATTGCCGAGCGACTGACTGCCACCATTTACAGTGGCGTCACTCTTGGCGCCCTTAGCTTTGGCCTCAGCCGGCATCGTTACTATGACATTGCCAGCGATCATTAAAGCTAGAGAGATAGCCAAATTGCAATCGGATTTTCTATGTACCAATTTTTTCATCCTTGTTTTCTAGAAAGAGCGAAAGCTGCATCACTTCGTCCATGGGTATATTGCGCAACCTGGGACCATCGAGGATCTTGGATGCGACACCACGTTTTTCCATCTGATTGATGAGATAGAGTGCGCGATCGATGATGGTCTGCGGCAAACCAGCCATCCGTGCGACTTGCACACCAAAGCTACGACTGGCACCACCAGGCACCACCGAGCGTATAAATTCCACACGACCGTCGATTTCTTTGACCAGGACCTGATAGTTGGCAATCTGGGGGAAAAAGTTGGAGAGGCCGTTGAGCTCATGGTAGTGAGTGGCAAATATGGTGCGAGCTCGAACGTCGCGCGCTAGATACTCGGCCACGGACCAGGCGATCGATACTCCATCATATGTGCTGGTGCCACGTCCGACTTCGTCTAGCAGGATCAGCGAACGACTGGTGGCCGACAAGCAGCACTGAGTCGTCTCCGACATCTCTACGAGAAAAGTCGACTGCCCCTGGGTCAGATCATCCACCGCGCCTATACGAGTAAAGATGCGATCGACGAGACCGACGTGCGCCTCCTTTGCAGGCACATAAGAACCAATCTGCGCAAGGATGCAGATGAGAGCGGTCTGCCTCAGATAACTCGACTTACCGGCCATGTTGGGACCAGTAAGGATGATGAGCTGGTTTTCGGCGGACTCTCCCCTTAGGTCGACGTCATTGGCGACATATTTGCCCATGGGCAGGATCTTTTCGAGGACAGGATGGCGGCCCTGCTTGATCGACAGGATACGCGAATCATCGACTTTAGGACAGACAAATTTTTTCTCCAGAGCCACACGAGCCAGGGAAAGCAAGGCATCCAGATTGGCCAATTGATTGGCGGCCTTGTGCACGTCAGCACCGACCTGAGCCAAGGACTTGCGCAGATCCAGATACAGTTTGTACTCGAGATCCGATTGATTTTTTTCGGCGTTGAGTATCTTGACCTCGTACTCTTTGAGGTCGGGAGTGATATAACGCTCGGCATTGGTGAGGGTCTGCTTGCGGATAAAGTCGGCAGGCACCAGCGATTGATTGGCGTTGGAGACCTCGATATAGTAGCCAAACGAGCGATTATAATTGACCTTGAGACTCTTGATGCCAGTGCGTTCTTGCTGGGTCTTTTGAAACTCATCGATCCAATCACGCCCACCGCCAAGCAGGGACCTGACTTCGTCCAGCTCTTGATTGTAGCCGTCGGCAAAGATACCGCCCTCGGTGAGCTCCCGAGGTGGCTCAGCCACCAGGGCCTGAGAGAGCTGCACGGCCAGGGAGGAAATGGATTGCGGTATGGAGCGGAGAGCATTGAGATAAGGGCTGGAAACATCGTCTAGCAAGGCGGCCAGCTCGGGCAGCACCGCCAGCGATGCTCCCACGGCTGCGAGCTCGCGGGGATTGATGGTGCCTGATGAAAGCCGAACAGCCAGGCGCTCCAGATCACTGAGGCGAGCAATGGTGTTAGCGATCTCATCGCGTCTGTGTCCCATTTGCAAGAGCTCGGCTATGGCCGTTTGCCTCTGCTTGATGATATCGACCGACAAAAGAGGCTTTAGCAGCCATTTGCGCAGCATACGACTGCCCATGGCGGTTTCGGTCTGATCGATTGCCCAAAGCAATGAGCCATTAAAAGACCGATCGCGACTGGTTTCGGTAAGCTCGAGGTTTTTGCGGGTATTAGCATCGAGCACCACATAGCCATCGACTGTGTAAGTCGAGATGCCGTCAAAAAATGGTTTCTCTTCGCCTTGTGTACGCTCTAGATACTCGAGCACCGCGCCGGCTGCAGATATGGCCAGTGGCATGTCCTGGCAGCCAAATCCCTCGAGAGTAGAGACTTGGAAAGATTGTTGGATACGACGTGTCGCAGGTTCGCACTGAAAAAACATGGCAGGACGACCAGTCAGACGATACTGAGCCGCCACCGCCTCCGGTGCCTCCAGTACTTCTCTAGGCACGACTTCGTCCCCAGTGGGCTTGACCATGCGCACGGGGACGAGAACCTCGACTGGACGCAATCGCCCCAATTCCAGCATCAGACTCTCTTCGTCTAGCTGAGTGACAAAAAACTCGCCACAACTGGCGTCGACAAAAGCGAGACCCCAGCGATCCTCTAGTTTTTCCTTGGCTGTACCTTTGACTATGGCGACTAGGTAATTGTTGTCGCGAGCTGGCAAGAGATGCGATTCGATGATGGTGCCTGGAGTCAACACTCTCTTGACCTGACGTTCGACAGGCCCTTTTTCGGCTCCAGGGATACCTACCTGGTCGCAAACAGCCACCGAATACCCCTTGGACAGCAGTTTGGCCACATACATCTCGTAGCTACGAACTGGCACACCGGCAAGAGGCACGCGACCGGAGGCATAAGACGAGTCAGGGCGGCTGGTCAGGGTGATATCGAGCTCACGTGCAGCGACCTGTGCGTCCGAGTCGAACATCTCAAAAAAGTCGCCCACGCGAAAAAAGAGCAGGGCTTCGGGGTATTGAGACTTAGTATCCCAGTATTGCCTCATCATAGGAGTCAGTTTGTTGGCCGGCTGGGCGCCTGCCTGATCTGGGCGTGATATTTCGGCTGTTTCAGTCATTATGGGTACTACCGGCGTTCTGTGGTCTAACAAAAAAATACCAACAAATATTACCGTTCCAAAGGGCTTCATAGCGCAGGTGATCTGATTAAGCTTCTGGTAACATGAGTATCTTTAAGAGATCTCGGATATTTCAATATATGCAGATAGGCAATATGGGCACAAAACAGCAAAACCGTTTTATCTTTAATCTCGAGGCCGCTACACTCGCCGTTCTGGCCGTTTGCACCTCGAGCACGCTCTGCTTGGCAGCTCCTAATGTAGCAGCCGACAAAAAGCCGGCAGAGACCAAAGACTCTAAAGACGGTAAAGAGACAAAAACCGAAGAAAAAACCAAAAAAGAAAACCTGGTCAAAGAGTACAGGATCGGTGCCGAGCCTGCAGCCGACCAGATTGTCTCGCTGACTCCCGAAAAGCTGGTCGACCAGGCCAATAGCTACCTCAACAAAAATGTGCGCTTCAATGCCACTTTTTACGCTTATTCCAATTTAGCGCTTGACTACAAACCTCTCATGCGCAGCCACACGACCCACCTGTCTTTTTTGGTCAAGCGCAACAACTCCCAGGTACCGCTCTCCGAGCTCAAACTGGCTATGAGTATTCCCAAGGATGAGCGTGGCCCAGAGTCCAAATTTTTGCAAGATCTACGCGAAGGCGATCAGATCGAGGTGATCGGCAAGGTCGCTGGTCTGCCCCTCGATGAGCCCTGGGTAGATGTCATCAAGCTAAAACGCACCAAAGCTGTCAGCGAAGACAAAAAATCAGGCGATCAGGCCGCACACTAAAGAGGAAATACGGAAAAAATGGTCACTCCCGAATCCGCAGCCCAATTGAAAACATTGCTCAACTCGCTCAACGGCAAGCATGGCATCCTCGGTTGCTTGCTGGTCGGACGTGATGGCGGTGTCATCGCCACATCCCTGCCAGCCGAAGTCGACATCCAGACCATCGGTGCCTTGTCGGCGACTTTGTTTTCCAACAATGATGTCTCGATCCAGCGCATGAACCGCGGCAATCTCACCCAAATGACCCTCCTTACAGATCAAGGCATCTTGCATTTTCTCGAGGCCGCCAATCACTTTCTCGTGGTCTTGACCGCTAAAGGCCAGCGTATAAACCTCGAAGGCCTGATCAGATCAGTCGAAGAACAGGGCAAGACCCTCGAGGGCATGCTCGGCTAAATGCACATCGTTCGCAAGCGCAGGCTCGCGAGCAAGACGGCGAGTCTGCGGTCCTTGTCTGTCTCGGTCTCGGTACTGCTTGCCTTGCTGGGGACTAGCCACCCGGTTTTTGCGGCGCGCTTTGTCGACATGGACGGTCTCTGGTCGACGAGGGCTGTAAACAACCTATCGGATCAAGGCGTGATCCCAGCTGCCGAAGATGGCCACTTTAACCCCGATAGCCCGCTCAACAGAGCGACTATGGCCAGATGGCTCAATGCAGTTTTTAAGCCTGCCCTGACAGAAAGAGCAAAGGCAATCGCCTTTGCCGACGTCTTGCCAAATAACGATCATCTTGCAGATTTCCAGGCGGTCACGGCCGCTGGATTGATGCCGACAACCAGAGATAAAGATGCATTTTGCCCCAACGGCATGGTCACTCGCGAGCAATTTATAAACATAGTCACCACCGCCCTCAAGCTAGGACCAGTCGACTCGGCGACAGCCACAAAGGCTCTCGCCATCTATCCGGATCGAGCGACATTTGCCGAGGATGCACGAGATCGCATTGCGCAAGCTCAGGTCAATGGTTTGCTTGCACTACCACCAAAATCGCAAAAACTGGAGCCGACAAAGGCCATATCACGAGGCATTGCCGCTGTTTGGCTGGAGCGGGCCTCCACCTATAAGGACAAGAGAGAAATAGCCATGGCTCTGGCGGCACGGACAGGCGGTTTTAACAATTTATCTATCCCTCAGTCTATGAATTTATCTATGCCTCAGTCTAGCTTCAGGCCAGGGCCTGCTCCACAAAGCGCCTTTGCACCTGGTCCTGCCGCGCAGAGCGCATTTATGCCCGCCTGGTCAGCACAGGCAAATAATGGCATGCAATCAGCCTTTCAGCCTGTCTATGGGCAAACACCCCAGCCAAAATTTCTACCTGCCGACCAAGTAGCCAATCTAGACACTGGCACTAGTTTTAAGGCCAACCTCGAAGGCGACGCATTCCAACTCCAGCCCGGTCAGGATATCAATGCCACACTCCAGACACCTGTATTTAACGGGCCGCGTTTAGCCATACCGGCAGGCAGCAGATTGACCGGCAAGGTCACAGGCACTCAAAATGGCATGATCTCGATGACATTTACGAGACTGCTGACTCCAGACGGCCGCCAGTCATCGCTGTTAGCCAGCGCAACACAGGCGCGCAAAGCCCCCAATACCGCCAGTGGTGCACGACCGGATGCTTTCACTGCCAACGATATAGATATAGCACTCGATCAGCCTCTACTTTTGTATACAGGCAGACGGGGTTTTTGATCGGCCCTGGATTTTAGTCGCCGCCCCAGCGTCTCTGACGGCCGACAAACTCATTGATGGCTTGATCAAAATGCTCAGGCCCAAAATCAGGCCACAGAACAGGCGTCACATACAGCTCTGTATAAGCTTGCTGCCAGAGCAGATAATTGGACAATCGCATCTCTCCACCTGTGCGGATCAAAAGTTCGGGATCGGGCATGCCACAAGTGTAGAGGCTATCGGATATGAGGCCCTCGTCTATATCATCTGGCTTGAGCTCGCCTCTGGCCACACGCTCGGCGATCTTGCGCATGGCCTGGGTCAGCTCGAGTCGCGAACCATAATTGATGGCCACCTGCAATTTGAGTCCGGTATTATGGGCGGTGGTCTCCATAGCCTTGTCGATGGTCTTGCGCAGGTTTGCAGGCATTTTGTCGAGCGCACCGATAAATCGCAGCCTGACTTTATTTTCGGCAAGCTCTCTCAATTCTTCGGCCAATACACGGCCAAAGAGCTCCATCAGATAACTGACCTCATCATTGCTTCGCTGCCAGTTTTCTGATGAAAATGCATAGACGGTCAGATAATCAAGTCCAAGCGCACCCACATGGCGCACCAGACGCTTGAGACTTTTGACACCTTCCTGGTGTCCTTGCAAGCGCAGTATCTTTTTTTGATCGGCCCACCTGCGGTTGCCGTCCATGATGATGGCCACATGCTTTAATGGCAGAGCATGTTCTGATTTTGAGCTCAAATCTGTGCCTTTCTGCCCCCAAGTGACCTTATTCTAAACTCTCGGCCGACGATTGTAGTGTTAAATGGCTGTGTATTTGTAAAGCCGAATCCATAGATGTTTTTAAAACCTGACTACCTCATCGATGGCGACATCACCGACATAGACCTGGACCGCCTGGCAGCCGACGGCATCAAGGGCTTGATCCTGGATCTAGACTCCACCATCATGGCTCCCAAGTCGGGGATCATCACCGACGATGTCGCAGACTGGCTTGCACGTGCTCAAGCGCGATTTGCCATGGCTGTAGCAAGCAATAATAAAAACACGGCATACTTAGAGAAAGTTCAGCAAGTATTGACCATGCCGATTATTTTTCGCGCGGCAAAACCCAGTCGCAAGGCTTTTCTCAAACTCGTACTGGATTTTGATCTCAAGCCCAGTGAAATAGCAGTCATTGGCGATCGGCCCCTGACCGACATCTGGGGCGGCAAGCGAGCAGGGATGAAGACGATACTGGTGCGCGTGCTCAAGACCATGCAAGAACCAGTCTGGAAGTCGCGTATGCGCAACATGGAGCGCATTTTTATTAAAAACCGCTAAGGCGCAAATCGCCCAAAATAAGGCAAAATTGCTTTATTTGCCCCAATCTCGCCTATAACGCCATCAAATTGAACAAGCACAAAAAAACTACTGCTTTGATGGGCTTAATGGCCGCATCCACATCGATATTTTTGACTGTCGGATCGCAATCTGCTTTTGCGCAAGGCACCACAGGCAGTGAGCTATATCGTCAGGGCATGCAGCTCAAGGTATCAGGTGGCAAAAATGCCAGGGATCAGGCACTGGTAAAGTTTATCGATGCGGTGAGACAAAACCCACGCGACCGCAACTCGCTCTACCAGCAAGCACTGCTCTTTAGAGAAAAAGGATATAGCAAGCTTGCCGTATCCGCACTCGACCGCATCCTCTCGATAAAACCAGATGATCGCGAAGCTCGCCTCTTGCTTGCGGCAATCAAACTCGAAGCAGGCGATCATCAAGCCGCAGCTCAACAATTGTCCAGCAGCCTCGGTCTCTTGCAGCCAGCACCAAAAACGCACAGTGCTATAAAAGAAAAAATCCAGAGAGCAGACACGACTCAATGCGTTGCTCCTCGTGGTATCACTTTTACTCCTGACGCATCTGCCGAGACCAAGACTACGGCAAGCCAGATGGGTATCACCTCCGTGCTGCCCGTCAGCGCCAGTCTGCCCAATCTCGATCAAGACGAGTGGGCGCAAAGAATGCGTTATCTAGCAATCCATGGCACCGGCTCTCTCCAGGCTGGGCAGGCTTTTATGTTTTCGGAGGATTCTGGCGAGGCAGTCATCATCCTCAATAATGGCGAAAGGATAAGACGTCGCATCAGCAAACCGAGAGATGCACAGGCTCTAGTCAAACAACGCCGTCCCGATGTCCTGACAGCCGATCTGACCTACAAGCTATCCACACTAGGCAAACTCGTGGGCAATGATCCTCAAAAAGCTCTGGACATGGCGACCGAGACAGAGCTAGAAAAAATCACCCAGGAAAAAGACCTGCACGATAGACGTGACAGTAAAGAATACGGCGACTATCACGACAATGGTTTTCTCGAACAGGCTTATCTGACCGAGACCGAGCTCGACCGCAATTCGGCTCAGGCAGTCGATGCCAGACTCGAAAAAGCACCAGGCGAAGTCTCAAAAATCCAAAACGAAGAGATCCAGGGCGAAAAACGGATCGAGCAAGATGTCCTAAAAGAATTTGAAAACGAATTGCCTGCCGAAGGATTTGTCGAACGATCGCAAAAGTTTTTCAACTGGGTAAAGAAGAGCTTGAAGCTGCCTTAGACTCGAGATTGTCAACCAGCCACTTATTGAAAGACTTTGGATGCGTATCCATAAAATTGTGGCCGCCCATCTCAAATATCTTGAAGGTGCTATTGGGCATCGCCTTATGCACGCGAGCAGTGTAGATACATGGAGCGACCGGATCAAAGCGCCCGGCAGCAAAATGCACAGGGCAGTGGAGCACAGGAGGACTCGTGACAAAATCGAGGCCTTGAAAATTTTTGCAGATCTCTTCTAAAGCATGACGCCTGGTCTCTATCAGTGTGCGAGGACGGAACGACCAGTTGGCATGTATGCCTGAAGACTTGATCCGATCATAGCTGTGCCTCAAAAAGAGCTTAAAGAAATAAGCCATAAATCCAAGGACACGGCCAGGCAAGCCTGCAGCAAATATCCGCTCAAAAAATTCTGGATGCTCTTGTGCAAGAGTGACACTGATGATAGCGCCTAGCGAATGACCAATCCAGATCGCAGGCATACGCACGCCATAGTGCCGGACAGTCTCCAATACATCGGCATTGTGTACTGCTATGTCAGTTGGTTCTTGTGGTTCGTCCGAATCGCCGTGCCCACGCAAATCGATGACAAAGCACCGATGACCCAGATCTGTGAGCAGATCTATTTGAGCCTGCCACATGGCACCTCTGGAGCCGGTACCATGGATCAGCACCACATCTGACTTGCCGTGGATGCCGACTTTCCCTTCAACGATGTGGCAATGCAACAACATAGCGCAACTAGAGCAATTGCTTGGTCTCGACCACAGCCTGAGCTGGGGTTGCGCATCCGGCCAGTCGCAAAATCGCGCGAGCTACTTCAAATACTGCACCCGTCTTGTCGAGCTGATGGTTGCGAGGCAAAAGCTGCATACGGCCCGAAGAGGCTTGAAAATCTTGATCTGGCGAGCGCACCGGCATCTGCTCGACTAGAGCGATGATGTCCTCGGCATTGTAGATGGCATTGGCGAGACCGTTTTCGACTAGCATGCGCCCAGTACCGATCTCCTGAGGCATAGGAACAGTGATCATATCGATGGCCATGGGCAGGCGGCGAGCGATGGCTTCGAAGGTGGTGAGGCCACCAGCCTTGGTGACCATTAGATCGCAGGCGGCCATGAGATCCGAGAGCTTGTCGTGGAATGGCAGCACCGCCGTCGGTACCGTGGTCTGAGCGGCCAGGGTCTTCATCTCATGATATAGATCGCGATTGTGACCACATAGAAACACTACTTGTATCTTCCGCTTGACCTTAGCCAGAGCCTTGTAGATAGCGATCATATTGCCACCACCGGCCCAACCAGCATTGACGCAAATGGTGGGTAGATGAGGATCGAGGCCGATTGAAGCCTTAAAGTCTTGAGGCGAGGTATGGGGCGGCAGACAAAAATCAGGATGGACAGGCATGCCCATGATGGCGATCTTTTCGGGATCGACTCCAAGATGGATCAGTCGATTTTTGGCCAGATCATTGGGCACTATGGTGAGATCTGCATCCGGACAGGACCAGCCACTCCAAAAATCGCCATTGGGATCGGTTACGACCGTGACGAGCTTGGTGCGATGCCTGAGACCGGTCTCGTGCAAAGCCCGGGAAAGATACTGATTGGACATGGGATGCACAGACACCACCACTCTGGCATCGAGCTTGCGCATACAATCCAACACATAGCGGCGGGTCATGACCCAACCCAGCTCGCTGCTATTGGGCTTGAAAGTCTCGATAAACCAGTAGTAGTAGCGCATCGCATACTGGTGTCGGCGCAAGAGATAGTTGTAAAACATGACAAAGTAACGATTGATCCAGTGGGATCGCTCTACTATGGCCTCGACGGACACAGAGACCTTTTTATTGGGAAACTCATCAGCCAGGATCTGTTTGATGGCTGCTTCGATGGCTTCGG
>Ga0233442_1003104_pt1 | contig 10330 bp, 10 predicted proteins | sample SI_123_September_3_FD_182789 | JGI IMG/M metagenome (GOLD analysis project Ga0233442, IMG submission 182789) | Seawater microbial communities from Saanich Inlet, British Columbia, Canada - SI_123_September2016_150_MG | ecosystem: Environmental > Aquatic > Marine > Inlet | place: Canada: British...
ATAGATGGCATTGGAGGCGTTGAGTTCAATGATCTCATCATCCAGCTGTGTGCCGAATGAGCGCTGGTCAGATGCAGCTACTGCAGCACCGCCTGCGGTAGAGGTGACCGTGGTTGCAGTACAGCCCATCAGCTGTGAGAAGAGAGGAAGAAGGGCGGTTAAGAGTAAAATTTTGCGCATGAGGTAGTCCGTAATCAGAAACAGGAAGATCCAAAACCGAGCAGTATAGCTAATTGTCACCCGGCCAGAAAGCCTCCTTGAACCAGTTAAATTGATATTGCTGACCATCATGTGTTGCAGAGAGCACATCAAAGCGCAGATCATAAGCGTCAAATTGAGGGTGCCGTTGCAGATAGTGGAGCGCTGTTCTGGATATGCGCCGTTGCTTGGCATAGGTGACAGACTCTGCGCCATCGCCATAATGCGGGTTGTTGCGCATCCGCACCTCGGCAAAAAGGAGCCGCTTGTTGTTACGCAAAATCAGATCAATCTCTCCCCCCTTAAAGCGGTAGTTCTGGTCGAGTAGGGTATACCCCTGCTGTTGCAGGAACAGAGAGGCGGCCTGTTCAGCCTGCTGACCTGCAATAGAGGTTTGCTCTGCTTTCTGTTTCAATAGTGGTCTCTATAAAGGGTGAATCAATAGTGGATGGAAAGATGAAAGGGATACTCTATATCGTAGCGACACCGATTGGCAATCTGGAGGATCTCTCTCCGCGTGCGCAGCGAGTGCTTTCTGAGGTGGATCTGATTGTGGCAGAGGATACCCGTCACAGTCGTCCACTGCTCAACCACTTTGGTATCCAGACACCGATGCAGTCGATGCATGAGCATAACGAGCAGGATCGTGTCAGCGCATTGATTGAGCGGCTTCATCAGGGCGACTCTATTGCGCAGATCAGTGATGCGGGTACCCCATTGATCAATGATCCGGGTTATCGATTGGCAGCAGAGGCGCGGGCAGAGCGGATTACTGTATCGACGGTGCCCGGCCCCAGCGCACCGATTGTTGCACTCACGCTCTCTGGGCTGCCGGTTAGCCGTTTCTGCTTTGAGGGTTTTATCCCCGTTAAACAGCAGGCACGGCAACAGTACTTGGAGGCGTTGGCAGCTGAAACCAGGACCATGATCTTCTTTGAGTCACCGCGCAGGGTACTGGATACGTTGCATAGCATGATGCACTGCTGGGGGGGGCAACGCAGGGTGTCGGTGGCACGTGAGCTGACCAAACTACATGAGTCGATTTATACCGCGCCCCTGTCGGAACTAATTCCTTGGATAGAGGCCGATGCAAATCGTCAACGGGGGGAGTTCGTGCTGGTGGTTGAGGGGGCTGTAGAGCAACAAGATGATACCGAGGCGTATCGGATGGTGAAAATTCTGGCAAAAGAGCTGCCCCCACGTAAGGCCGCAGCGCTTGCCGCAGAAATCACTGGGGTAAAGAAGAATCAACTCTATCGCTCCTTGATGGAGTGAGTTATGCTTCGCGCCGGAAGCTGGCCAGGCAATCGCTGTGTCGCGTATCTATGATAGGTGATACAGAGGAAAGTCCGGGCTCCGTAGAGCAGAGTGCCAGATAACCTCTGGAAGGTAAAAATCAGTGGATGAATGTCCACGGACATAAGCCTATGGAAAGTGCAGCAGAAAACAGACCGCCTACGTACACCTCGGTGTGCCGGTAAGGTTGAAATGGTGCGGTAAGAGCGCACCGCGCAGCAGGTAACTGACTGTGGCAAGGTAAACCCCACTCGGAGCAAGACCAAATAGGGGGGCAATGGAGCGGCTCGCTCTGTCCCCGGGTAGGTTGCTTGAGGTGCATGGTGACGTGCATCCCAGATGAATGGTTGTCCACGACAGAACCCGGCTTATCGGCCAGCTTCCCCTCTATTTCCTGTTTTTCTCAAAAAAAATAACATCTCCCCCCTGTTTGTTCTCCTTTCCTCTTTTTTCGTGGGAAAGAAAGGGCTATTTCTCTATTAATTCTTTGAAATATAAGCAATCTATGGTGTTCTCTAAGTAATTTTATAAGTGGCTGTTGTGGTTGGGGTTTGTGGAAAACAGTGTTGAATATGGGGGAAAGTGGAGTATAGTGGGGCGTTCTGGAGAAAGGTGGCTTCTCCAAAGACCGTTAGCTGAGGGAGTAATATGTTTGAAGAGGTAGTCGATTCATTTGCCGATACCGCGATTATTCGTGTGATTGGTGTAGGGGGGGCCGGTGGCAATGCGTTAGAGCATATGGTGTCGTCTGAAATCGAAGGAGTCGATTTCATCTGCGCGAACACCGACTCACAGGCATTGGGCCGTTCAACGGCAGAAACTGTAATACAGATTGGTGCACAGACCACACGTGGTCGTGGTGCAGGTGCACGCCCAACAGTAGGGCGTGACTCTGCCTTGGAAGATCGCGAGATGATCCGTGAGGCGATTGAAGGTACCGAAATGCTGTTTATTACTGCGGGTATGGGTGGCGGTACCGGAACCGGTGCGGCACCTGTAGTTGCAGAGGTGCGAGAGAGATGGGTGTGCTCACTGTTGCAGTGGTCACCAAACCCTTCGAGATGGAAGGCAAAAAGCGCATGTCCATCGCCAAAGAGGGTATTGAGGAGTTGAGTAAGCATGTCGACTCCATTATCACCATCCCCAACGAAAAGTTGATGACGGTGTTTGGTGAAGAGATGACACTGAAAGATGCCTTCCGTGAGGCGGATGGTGTACTGCACGGTGCGGTACAAGGTATCGCCGAGCTGATTACCCGTGAAGGTATGGTCAATGTCGACTTTGCAGATGTGAAGACGGTGATGTCCGAGATGGGTATGGCAATGATGGGTACCGGTTACGCGACTGGTGAAAATCGTGCGGCTGAAGCGGCTGATGTGGCACTGCATAGTCCGCTGTTGGATGATATCGATCTGCGTGGAGCACGTGGTGTGCTGGTCAATATCACCTCTGGTTACGACCTCAGTATGGGGCAGTACAAGGCGGTCGGTAGTGCAGTTCACCAATATGCTTCAGAAGAGGCCACTATTGTGATTGGTACTGCATTTGATCCAGAGATGGAGAATGAGATTCGTGTCACCGTAGTCGCTACCGGTCTGGACCATGTGAAAGAGGAGCAGCGCCAACAACCTTCACTGGTTGAGGTGGAGACGATGCAACGCACGGGTACGGATGACTATATCCCCAGCCCCAGTCGTGGAACCGGAGATCTGGATCGCCCTACCTATCAGCGCAATGAGGCTCCAGCACAAGGTTATGCTGGTGGCTCTAGCACTGTAGCAAATGGTGCTTCCGGGTTGAGTGAGGACTACCTCGACATTCCGGCATTTCTTAGAACACAGGCTAACTAACGTACATTGATGGCCAATGTTCCGAGGTAACAAGACAGTCAAATTGGATGGTAAGGGCCGGGTTTCAATCCCGGCTCATTACCGTACACGGCTGTTAGACACCTCGGGAGGCAAGGTGGTGGTCTCCCCAGACCACCTCTCGCCTTGCCTCAATATCTATCCACTCTCTGAGTGGGAGCATGTTGAAGAGCAGATTGGAAAACTTCCTGGCCGCCAGCAGTCTAGCTTACGTCGCTATGTAATCGGTCGTGCCCAAGAGTGTGAGATGGATGGCAGTGGACGTATTCTCCTCAATCAAGAGTTGTGTGAGCATGCCAATCTTGGCAAGGCAGCTGTGCTGGCAGGGGTTGGCTTTAAGATGGAGTTGTGGGATGAAAGTGGTTGGAGTTCAGTCTCACAGCCTGATGAGTTGAGTGAAGAAGATTTAGATCAGCTTCAAGATGTCTACTTCTGATCGGAAGAGCAGTGATCACTTTTCAGTGATGCTGGAGGAGGCGATCAATGGCCTCCATATTCAACCCGATGGATTCTATGTTGATGCCACTTTTGGCAGAGGCGGTCATGCCGCAAAAATTCTAGAACAGCTCTCGCCCGAAGGAAGACTACTGCTGTTGGATCGTGACCCTACCGCTGTTGCCGTTGCCCGAGAGAAATACCAGGACGACGCTAGGGTTACCATTGTTCATCGCCCCTTTTCAGCGCTGCAGGAGGTGCTGCAACAGTTAGAGATCCACTCAAAAATAGATGGCTTGCTGCTTGATTTAGGTGTCTCCTCTCCGCAACTGGATCAATCTGAGCGGGGCTTTAGTTTTATGAATGATGGGCCGCTTGATATGCGGATGAATCCTCAACAGGGAGTTAGCGCAGCAGAGTGGTTACAGCAGGCGGATCAACAGGAGATTGCCCGTGTACTGTGGGAGTATGGCGATGAACGTCACTCCAGAAGGATTGCGCGAGCCATCGTTAATGATCGAGTGGAGACCCCTTTCAGCTCGACCACCCAGCTGGCAGAGCTGATCAAGCGGGTGGTCCCTGGCCACTCCAAAAAACATCCAGCGACGAAATCTTTTCAGGCCATTCGTATTGAGGTTAACCAAGAGCTGCAGGAGTTGCGGCAGATGCTGGATCAGTTGGTTGATCTGCTACAAGCGGGTGGACGTATTGCGATCATCAGTTTTCATTCTCTTGAGGATCGCATGGTAAAACGCTTTTTCCGTCGTTGTGAAAAAGGAGAGCAAGATTTTCCGCCTGATATTCCACTCCGCACGGTTGAGTATCAGGGGGAGATGAAAACGGTAGGTAAGGCGCAATTTCCTTCATTGCAAGAGATTGAGCAGAATCCCCGCTCCAGAAGTGCGGTGCTGCGTGTGGCCGAGAAGCGGGCATAGAGGTAGGGGGTGATGAAGAGCTGGTATGAGACCGATCCGCTGTTCCGAGGATTCGCTGTCACCCTGATGGTGTTAGTGGTGGTGGTTAGTGCTGTCAGTGTCAGCTATCAAGAGCACCGTGAGGTGCAGCTCTATCGAACTCTGCAGGGGTTGAAAAAACAGTATGAGAAGAGTCTAGAAGAGCAGGGGAGGTTGCGGCTGGAAGAGGCGGCATGGGGCAACTTGGCAAAGATAGAGGATCGTGCGCGTGCAGAGTTGAAGATGCAGTATCCAGAGCGTACACAGCGTATCGTGGTGCGTCGATGAGTGCCCATACCATGAGCCATCAAACCATGAATCATCAAATATGAGTCGCCTTCCTGAAACAGGTGATACACCCCTGCGCAGAGGTATCGTGGTTGTGCTGCTCTCTGTTGGCGTACTGGCTGTGGTGGTGCGTGCAGCGATGCTCCACCTGTTTCCCGAAGTGGTGAGTGCAAAGCTGCCTGACCGTGCCAACCGACAACATGTAGGGGAGATGTTGATCCCCGCGCGGCGGGGTGAAATTGTAGACCGCAATGGTGCTGTATTGGCCTTGAGCACACCGATGGTGACGGTAGGCTGCAATCCCAGAATCTTTCCAGATGATCCAGCACAACGTGCAACATTGGCAAAGCTACTGGGGAAAAAACAGAGCTGGTTAAAAAAGAAGCTCTCCCGTTACGCAGAGCGCTACTACATTCCGCTAAAGAAACAGGTAGAGCCTGCCGTACAGCAGCAGATTGCGGCACTGCAGATACCGGGAGTTGAATTCCGCCGAGGCAGTCGCCGTTTCTATCCGGAAGGGGAGGCGATGGCCTCCTTTCTCGGCTTTACCAACTCCAAGGATGAGGGGCAGGAGGGGGTGGAGAAGGCCTATGAAGAGTGGCTGAACGGTGCGCCCGAGCGGGTTAGTGTAGTACGGGATGCAGCCAGAAAGGCGATTGAGACACTGGGGTTGATCGAGCGTGGTGAGGCGGGAAAAACCCTACAGTTAAGCCTGGATCGCAGGCTACAGTTCCTCGCTTACCGCTCTCTGAGTCAGGCGGTGAAAAAATTTGATGCCGCCTCTGGTACCGTAGTGGTACTTGATTCGGATCGCAGTGAAATTCTGGCGATGGTCAGTCTCCCCTCATTCAACCCCAATGACCCGGCGCAGCGCAAAGGGGGGGCGCTGCGTAACCGTGCAGTAACCGATGTGTTGGAGCCGGGGTCAACCATGAAACCCTTTACCATCGCAGCCGCACTGGAGAGTGGCGTAGTCGATAGCAACACCAAGATCGATACTGCGCCGGGACGATTACGCATTGGACGTAGCACCATCAGTGAATATCAGGGCCATAACTATGGCGAGGTTGATATGGCCAAGTTGATTCAGAAGTCCAGTAATGTGGGTTCTGCAAAAGTGGCGCTGATGATGGAGCCCAAAGATTTCTGGCGTGTACTGGACCTGATTGGATTGGGAGAGGAGACCGGCAGTACCTTTCCAGGAGAGAGTGTCGGTGTATTGAGAGACTATGCGCGTTGGCGCAAGATCGAACAGGCAACGCTCTCCTATGGTTATGGTATGAGTATGACCCCGCTACAGCTGGCGCGTGCCTATAGTGCGCTGGCAGAGGATGGGGTGATTCGTCCCGTCACCTTCCTCTATCAACCTGAAGGGGTAGAACATACAGAAGGGCGGCGAGTTGTCTCATCAAAGACCGCGCATAGCGTACGCAAAATGATGGAGAAGGTGACCCAACCTGGTGGTACAGCAAAATTGGCACGGGTTAAAGAGTATGGAGTGGCGGGTAAAACCGGTACCGTCTATAAACTGGTGGGGGGGCGCTACAAAGACAGTGACGGTAAGCCCTTTGGTCATGTCGCACTGTTTGCCGGATTTGCCCCAGTGAATGACCCCAAGATTGTGGTGGTGGTGATCGTAGATGATCCCAAGGGCAAGCGTTATACCGGTGGTGCGGTAGCGGCTCCGGTATTTTCTGAGGTGATGAGTGGTGCCTTGCGAGTGATGGGAATTGCCCCAGAAGGGCGTGCTGAAGAGGGTGATGGGCATGGTTAGCACAGTATGGAAGCTAGAAATCCTACTAGAGGGATTTGCCAAGGTGCCGGAAGCGTTGCGTAACTGTGAAGTGAATGCACTGATTACCGATAGCCGTCAGGTTGAGCCAGGTGCGCTATTTATCGCCCTCGCAGGGCAAACTCAGAATGGGGCTGATTATATCGATCAGGCGCTACAGCGGGGGGCGGTTGCGGTGCTACAAGAGTCAGGGTCCATAGTGCATGAAGTTGTGATTGCTATGCCTCAACTTCGACGGCAGCTGGGGCAAATTGCCAGCCGTTTTTATGCCCACCCTTCACAGCAACTAAAGATTGCTGCAGTGACTGGAACCGATGGAAAGAGTTCGGTCAGCCACTTTATCGCTGCAGTCATGGAGCGGCTAGAGGGTCGTGCTGCTGTTCTTGGTACGCTGGGAAACCGAATGTGTAGTGGAGTGTCACTCTCTGCTGCAGGCAGCCACACCACCCCACCTCCGATTGAACTACAGAAATTGTTGGCTGAGGTGGCGGCTGCTGGTGGGCGCAGTGTCGCACTAGAGGCCTCTTCGCACGGTATTGAGCAGTCCCGTCTAGCGGGTACAAAGGTGAACTGTGCGGTATTGACCCAGTTGGGGCGCGACCATCTGGATTATCATGGAACCATGGAGGCGTATGCCGCAGCCAAACAGGCGCTGTTTGAAGAGCCTGGCCTGGAGTCGTTAGTGCTTAATCTGGATGATGCATTGGGGCGTACCATCAATGCGCAGGTAGCATCTTTGAAAAATGTCATCGGCTATAGTTTGAAAGAGCGTTCAGCAGATCTCTACGCCCAGTTAGTGACCCAAGATCAGAACGGTTTGCAGCTGGAGTTTCATTACCAAGGGAGCAGTGAACGCTGTAATAGCCCACTCTATGGCCGTTTTAATGGCAGCAATCTACTGGCAACACTGGGTGTTTTACTCTGTTGGAAGTTCCCCTTCTCACAAGCGGTTGAAGCACTACAGCAGATCCCAGCAGTGGATGGACGGATGGAGCCCTTTCATCCCCGCTCTGTAGCAGATCCCATCTTGGTGGTTGATTATGCCCACACCCCCGGAGCACTCAACTCTGCACTACAGGCTACACGAGCACACCTACAACAGCAGGATGGAGAGCTCTGGGTGGTGTTTGGGTGTGGTGGAGATCGGGATCGCGGTAAGCGCCCCAAAATGGGGGCGGTAGCGGAGCAAGGCGCAGAGCGCGTGGTGGTTACCAATGATAACCCCAGAACCGAGCCTCCTGTAGTGATCATAGAAGAGATACTGACGGGAATGAGTACGCCTCAGCAGGCGCTGGTGATTGAAGATCGGGCTGCTGCAATTCGCTACGCCTTTGAGCACGCCGCTGAAAATGATGTGATCCTAGTTGCAGGTAAAGGGCATGAGACTACACAGGTTGTTGGCGAACGGACGATTGAATGGAGTGACCGTGTGCTGGCAGCCGAGCTATCTGGGCAGGAGCTAAAGGTATGAGTGGAACCATTCAGTTAACTTGCCTGCAGCGAGTTGCAGATCAGCTCAAGGTTCCGCTACAGGGAGAGGATGCGCCATTTCAGGGGGTGAGCAGTGACAGCCGCAGCGTGCAGAGAGGCAACCTGTTTGTCGCACTCAATGGCCCCAACTTTGATGGCAGCCGTTTTCTACAGATGGCACAGCAGCGTGGTGCAGCAGGAGCCATTGTGCAGCAGCACCAGCCCATCGATTTTCCACAAATTGTGGTTGAAGATACCCTGCAGGCGCTGGGGCAGCTGGCTCAGGCATGGCGAGCACAATTTGTTCTTCCACTGTTAGCGATTACGGGCAGTAATGGGAAAACCACGGTAAAGGAGATGGCCGCATCGATCTTACGCCAGCTGGGTCCGGGAACGGTAACTCAAGGTAATCTCAATAATGAGATTGGTGTGCCGCTGACCCTGTTACGTATTACTCCGGAAGATCGCTGGGCAATTGTCGAGATGGGTGCCAGTGCGCCGGGAGAGATTGCACGACTGATGGTAATGGCTCAACCCACCGCAGGGTTGGTAAATAATGCGGGTGCTGCCCACTTGGGTGGATTTGGATCACTACAGCAGATTGTGGAGGCGAAGGGGGAACTCTATGCAGGGCTGGGGGCAGAAAGCAGCGCACTGATCAATCGTGAACTACCGCAGGCAGAGCAGTGGAGAGAGATGGCTGAGCAGAGTCCTAAAAGTCCCATTGTGGAATATGGGTGCTACAGTGGCTCGACTGCAGATCTGTTGCAGGGCGAGATGAGGCCAGAGTTGCCCTTTAGCTTGTATGCTCAGGGTGAGCAGCAGCAAATTACGCTGCCATTGATGGGGCAGCATAACCGTTGCAATGCAGTGGCAGCAGCGGCACTGGCAAAGCAGGTTGGGGCAACCTTGCCACAAATTAAGCAGGGGCTGGAGCAGATGAAAGCGGTGCCGGGCAGACTACAGTTTAAAACCGGACTGATGGGATCGACATTGATTGATGACACCTACAATGCCAGTCCAGAGTCGATACGCAGTGCGATTGAGGTGCTCAGCAGGATCGATGGAAGCCGGCTGCTGGTACTGGGTGATATGGGGGAGATGGGGCCTGAGGCGGCACAGCACCATCACCAAGTGGGCGCGTTTGCAGGCCGTGCCGGTATCGATCAACTGTTCGCACTGGGTGAGCAGGCAAAACAGTATGTGGTTGGGTTTGGGGCAGGCGGCCGCCACTTTGACGCGCTGGAGCCACTGGTTGAAGCGATCAAGCAGCAGCTGAGTAGTGACCAGACCCTGTTAATTAAAGGGTCACGATTTATGAAGATGGAGCGCGTAGTGGAAGCCCTGCTCGATCACACTTCAGCAGTAGACGAAACAGTAGACGAAACAGTAGAGGGAGAAAAGAGACCATGATGCTTTATCTAACCGAGGCGTTGCGGGCACTCGATCCCGCCTTCTCGGTATTTCAATATCTCACCCTGCGGGGAATTCTCAGTGCATTGACTGCGCTGGTGCTCTCCTTTCTGATTGGCCCGATGATGATTCGCAAACTGACCCAATACAAAGTGGGGCAGGCGATACGGGATGATGGGCCAGAGAGTCATCTACAGAAAGCGGGCACCCCTACCATGGGGGGCGCGCTGATTCTGGTTGCGATCACCTTCTCTACCCTGCTGTGGGGCGATCTCAGTAACCATTATCTCTGGGCCGTATTGCTGGTAACCCTCGGCTTTGGGGTGATTGGCTGGATCGATGATTACAAGAAGGTGGTCTACCAAGATCCCAAGGGACTCTCTGCACGATCTAAATTTCTGGGGCAGTCACTGGTTGCTGCGGTGGCGGTGGGGTGGGTCTACTCTACGGCGATGTTACCTGCAGAGACTGAGCTGATCGTCCCCTTCTTTAAGGATGTGGTATTTGATCTGGGGTTGCTCTATCTGCCTCTGGCATGGGTGGTGGTGGTGGGCTCCAGTAATGCCGTGAACCTGACTGACGGACTGGATGGGCTGGCAATTATGCCCACGGTACTG
>Ga0233442_1003111_pt1 | contig 10308 bp, 8 predicted proteins | sample SI_123_September_3_FD_182789 | JGI IMG/M metagenome (GOLD analysis project Ga0233442, IMG submission 182789) | Seawater microbial communities from Saanich Inlet, British Columbia, Canada - SI_123_September2016_150_MG | ecosystem: Environmental > Aquatic > Marine > Inlet | place: Canada: British...
GTATCACTTTTCAATGGATATTAATGGAAGTTATAATTATCCTTACTTAAGTTTAAAAGGTGATTTAAATGTTAAAAGTGCGGAAATACGGTATAAAGCCTCTAATGAATTGGATGCTTTAGATGAAGATATTGTTGTTATTCAAGAACGCCAAAAAGAGAATCATTTTAAAGAGTTTTTAGCATTAGACATTCATATTCATAATAAAGAAGCTTTAGTGTACAAAGATGAAGATATTGAAGTAAGTTTTAATGTTGATGCTGACTTGTATAAGTCGTTAAATGAATCACTAAGTGCAACAGGAACACTAAATTTACTTAGAGGTTACTATGATGGTTTTGGACGTACTTTTAAATTACAACCTTCAGAAGTTGTTCTCACTGCAGATAGAGAGTTTAACCCTTATCTAAATATTAAAGCCGAAACTAAAGCTAAAAATGTCTCTATAGAGATGGCAATACGAGGACGTCTTAAAGATCCTGAAATCTTTTTTGCATCTTCTCCTGCACTATCAGAGACAGATATCTTGTCGTTAATACTTTTTGACTCTACCGCAGGTGAATTAGCTTCAACAACGTCAACTGAAAATAGTAGTGTTAGTTACTCACTACTTTCAATGAGTACAGTTTTTGCAGGAGACTTAGGAAAAGCGGTTGGAGTAAGAATTAATAGATTGAACATGATTACCACAGAAGATGGAAATTACGGTTTTGAAGTAGGCGCACGAATTAGCTCAAAAATTAGTGTCTCTTACATTACTTCTGATACGTCAAGAGTGAGTATTCAGTATGAACTCACCGACCACTTTGCAACAGAAGTTCAAGTGGGTAAAGAAGATAACTCGATGGATTTAATTTATCAGACGCAGTATTAAAATATTTTAAATAAAATTTATCGTTGGTTTAACGCTTTAGCAAAGGTAATAAGATGATGGTTAAGTTCATGTTTAGTAGTTACAACATCACTGAGTTTCTCTTTTTTAAAATGACTGTCACTATAGCAAATGGCGAAGTTATTGTGATAATCTAAAAGCCCATCAATAGCATGGGTAATAAACTGATACGCCATCAGTCGGTCATAACTAGAAGGGTTCCCTCCACGTTGAATATGACCCAATGTTGTGACTCGTGACTCAAAACCTAAACTGTTTTCAAACCAATCTGAAATCTCTTTAGCATTGTCAAACGATTCGCTCACAATGGCAATAAAGTAGTTTCGTCCTTGTTTTATTTGCTTTTTAAAATTGATTTCATATTCGTTTAAATCATATTCAACTTCAGGAATCAGACACATCTCTGCACCTGAGGTTAATGCTGAGGTAATAGCCAAGTAACCACAATCTCTTCCCATAGTTTCAATGACAAAAGCTCTTTTAAACGAAGAAGCTGTATCTCGAACCGCATCAATGGCACCTTTAATAATATTAAGTGCCGTATCTACACCTAAGGTATAATCAGTTAAGCCAATATCATTATCTATAGTAGAAGGAATACCACAACATCTAATGGAACCCTCTTTTGAAAACAGGTCTAAGCCTTTAAAGCTTCCATCTCCACCTAAAACAATGAGGGCATCAATATCTAAAGTTGCAAGATTTTTTTGAGCAATGTCACGATATTTTTTCTCTATAAAACGAGAGGAACGTGCAGAGTGAATTTTAGTTCCCCCACGAGAGATAATTCCTGAAACATCTTTGAAGTAGGCTTGACTAATTTCATTATCAATTAGCCCTTCATAACCATTTTTTACAAAATAGGGAACAAGATTTTTAGCATAAGTATACTCAACAAAACGCTTTAGTGCAGGATTCATTCCTGAGACATCACCACCTGAACAGAGTATTGCGATATTTTTTAGAGTTTTCATAATGTTTATAACTTTATTGTAATTTTGTTTTGGGTAAAATTCCACAAATATTATAGCCATAAAAAATAAAAGGATTGCCATGAAACGTGCACTCATCAGTGTTAGTGATAAAAACGGTATCGTAGAGTTTGCCAGCTCATTAGTTACTTTAGGATTTGAAATTATTTCAACTGGAGGAACTTTTAAGTTACTTAAAGAGTCGGGCGTAGCTGCGATAGAAATTGATGAAGTGACCAAGTTTCCTGAATGTTTTGAAGGTCGTGTTAAAACATTAAATCCATTTGTACATGGTGGAATTTTACACCGTCGTGATAAACAATCACATCTTGACCAAGCTAAAGAGTTAGGTGTTAAAGCTATTGATTTAGTATGTGTTAATTTATATCCATTTAAAGCAACCATTGAAAAAACGGATAACTTTGAAGATATCATTGAAAACATTGATATCGGTGGACCGGCAATGGTACGTTCAGCTGCAAAAAACTTTGACAGCGTAATGATTGTTACTGATGTTGAAGATTACAATGTAATTGTTGAAAATATTACAAATGACACAAACACTGTTGAGTTCCGCCGTGATTTAATGATTAAAGCGTATGAGCATACAGCAGCTTACGATAGTATGATTGCAAATTACATGAATACACGTTTTAACAAAGGTTTTGGAGCAAAACAATTTATTGTAGGTTCTAAAGTTATGGATACCCGTTATGGTGAAAACCCTCATCAAGATGGTGCTTTATATGAGTTTGATACGTATTTTACAAATAACTTTAAGACACTTAAAGGTGAAGCAAGCTTTAACAATTTAAATGACATTAATGGGGCTGTTAAAATTGCAGCAGGTTTTGGTAGTGAAGGTGCTGTATGTATCTCTAAACATGGAAATCCATGTGGTTTTGCAATTCGTGAAAACCTTGTTGAAGCGTATGAAGAAGCACTTAAATGTGATCCTGTTTCTGCTTTTGGTGGTGTTGTAGCTGTTAATGGTGTTGTTGATGCTGCTCTAGCTGAAAAAATGAATGAAATCTTTTTAGAAGTGGTTATCGCAGGTCGTATCACTCCTGAAGCTCAAGACGTTTTTGCTAGGAAAAAACGTATTAAACTTTTTGAATATGGTGCAGATAGTATTGTACTTTCAAACGATACTAAAGATTTTAAACATATTGATGGCGGATTTGTATTTCAAGATGCTGATAGTGTTGCAGATGATGAAGTGGCAAATTCTGAACTTAAAACAACACGTGTTGCTAACGAGCAAGAGTTAAAAGATGCAAAAATTGCATGGAAAGTAGCCAGTCTTACAAAATCTAACTGTGTTGTTTATGTTAAAAATTCAGCAATGGTAGCTGTGGGTATGGGGATGACATCTCGTGTTGATGCGGCTCAATGTGCACTTAAAAAAGCAAAAGATATGGGTCTTGATGTGACAGGTGCTGCACTCGCATCTGAAGCATTTTTTCCATTCCGTGATTCAATTGACGCAGCAGCATCTGCGGGTGTAAAAACCGTAATTCAACCGGGTGGCTCAATTCGTGATGAAGAGATTATTGACGCGGCAAATGAACATGGAATGTCACTATATTTTAGTGGTATTCGTCACTTTTTACACTAGGCAAAGTATTATCATGATGAAAATTAAAACACTACTTTTAATTTCATTATTACTTTTATCTTCTACACTTTGGGCAGAACGCCCAAAGCTTCTTCTTTTAAAAAACTACAAAATATCATCTTCAAACGATAAAAATATTAGTAACTGGCTCATGAGCGAAAAACTTGATGGCATTCGTGCGTATTGGGACGGTAAACAACTTTTAACACGTAACGGAAATATTATTCATGCTCCAAAGTATTTTACAAAAAATTACCCTTCATTTGAAGTGGATGGTGAACTGTGGAGTAAACGGGGTGATTTTGAAAACATCGCTTCCATTGTTTTAGACAAAACACCTTCAAAAAATTGGAACCAAATAAAACACTATATTTTTGAAGTACCAAACCAAAGTGGAGGTATTTTAAAACGCTTAGAAATAGTAAAGCCTTTTGAATCAAACATCTTCAAAATTATTCCCCAAATCAAAATTAGAGACAAAAAACATCTGGATACTTTTTTACACGAGATAGAATCACAAAAAGGGGAGGGTGTTGTCATTCGTGACCCAAAAGCACTTTATATTAATAAACGCACATCAAAAGTATTAAAGGTGAAAACCTTTCATGATATGGAATGTAGAGTGATGGGCTACACCAAGGGAAAAGGTAAATTTGAAGATGTTATTGGAGCGATTAAATGTCAGTTAGAAAATGAAATAGAATTTAAAATAGGAAGTGGTCTTAGTTATCATGATAGAAAATACCCTCCTAAAATAGGTACGTTAATTACTTTTAAATATAAAGAGTTCACTAAGTATGGCAAACCTCGGTTTCCGGTTTACCTTCGAGTGGCAAAACAGAAGTAAAAATGTGTTAAAATTCAAATAAAAAGATAGAAATATGATTTTAATGATAGATAATTATGACAGTTTTACTTATAATATTGTTCAGTATTGTTTAGAACTTGGTGCGGACTTAAAAATTATTCGTAACGATGAGTGTACACTTGAAGAAATAGAAGCACTTAATCCTGAGAAAATTATTATCTCTCCTGGCCCTGCAACACCAGATGATGCTGGTGTAAGCTTATCTGTAATTGAACACTTCAAAGATAAACTTCCTATTTTTGGTATCTGTTTAGGTCACCAAAGTATTGCTCAAAGCTTTGGAGCAGATGTGATTCGTGCAAAAAACATGATGCATGGAAAAACTTCGGTAATGGTTCAAAGTGAAGAATCAAAAATTTTTAATAACTTACCAAAAAAATTCACAGCAACACGGTATCACTCTTTAATTGTTGATAAAAACTCACTTCCAAGTAGTATTGAACCCCTTGCTTATAGTGAAGATGATAACGAATTAATGGCGCTAAAAGTTAAGGACTTACCAATTTATGGTGTCCAATTTCATCCTGAATCAATTATGAGCGAATATGGGCATGAAATTTTAGAAAACTTCATCTCTTTATAGACCCTATAAATGTCAACACGTATACTTTTTTTACTACTGCTGACATTTGATGCACTTATTCTTTTTTATGAATCTAGTACACTTTCAATCTCAATTCATGAGGTGAAAATTTTATCTCACAACAGTAGTTTCTTCGCACAGTTTATTAATACTTTTTTAGATACTTTTTCACAAAATGATTTTGTACTTCGAACGCCTATGATTATAATGCATCTTATAAGTGTTACACTCATTTATCTAATTTCTAAGACATATCTTTTAAAAGAACGCGATGCTCTTTGGAGTACATTAATTTTTGTTTTACTTCCCGGAATTCATAGTTCAGGGCTTTTGGTAGATGCTGCAGGTTTAGTTTTGCTACTATTACTTGTCTATATTTACTATCATGATAAATCTATCATGATAAGATATTTTTTGTTATTTACTTATCTTTTTATTGATGCTTCATTTTCATACTTGTATTTAGGGCTTTTCTTTTTTGCTCTTATCAAACGTGATAACCTTTTACTGATTACTTCATTACTTCTTTTTTCTATATCAATGTATTATTTTGGATTTGATGATGGGGGTGTTCCCTTTGGATACTTCTTAGATAACTTAGGCATTTATGCTGTGATCTTTTCACCGCCTATTTTTATTTACATGATTTATACTTTATATCGACGTTTTATTTTAAGAGAAATTGAGCTATTATTAATTCTCTCCTCAACTGCACTAGTCCTATCACTTCTTTTTTCAATTCGGCAAAATGTTCATGTTGAAGTTTTTGCACCTTTTTTAGTACTGTCACTTCCTTTAATGGTTGGGACATTTTTAGTGTCCTATCGTATTCGGTTAAAACAGTTTCGTAAAAACCAAAAGTATTTTTTTTATTTTACATTAGTATTTTTAGTAGTTAATTTTTTAGTAGTACTTTTTAATAAAGAAATTTATCGATTTTTAGGTGATTCACAAAAACATTTTGCTTATCGTTTACATATAGCAAAAGAGTTATCACAAGAGTTAAATAAAAATAAAATTGAATGTATTTCTTTAAATGATACAAATATGCAAAAGCGTTTAAAATTTTATGGAATTGAAAAATGCCATAAATACAAAGAAGTACACTATATTAGTGAAAAAACTATCAATGTTACAATTAGTTACAGAAAACAAACAGTATATACGCTATATGTTTCTAAATGATACATATACTAATGAGATGAAGCAGTAAATTTTATTCATATATTTAGCTAAGATTTTTAATGATACAATATCGCTTAAATATTTTATAAGGAGTTGCAATGGCTCAAAGAGCGATTCGTGAATACGACGGTAAAGCAATTTTCTCAAAGCATTGGGAAGAGTATTTCAGTGGTTTCCATTACAGTTTTAAATCAGTTTTGGTTACAAGTGGTAAAGAACTTTTAGAAAAAGCTGAAGAACATGGTTTTGAATGGTTAAAACAAGAACCATTAGTTGCTAAACCAGATATGTTGTTTGGTAAACGTGGTAAAAATGATCTTGTACTTTTCAAGACAAACAAACCAGGTGATGTTACATTAGCAGAAGCTGCTACATGGATTGATGAAAAAATGGCGCATACAACTACGCTACTTTCTGGTCAACATGGAACACTTTCTCACTTTATTATTGAGCCATTCACTCCACACTCACAAGAGCAAGAGTATTATATTTCTGCAACTACTGTTGGTGAAGATGACGTACTTTATATGTCAGCTGAAGGTGGTATGGAAGTTGAAGAGGGTTGGGATGATAAAGTTAATGAAGTAACTATTCCAATTAATATGTCAGATGCTGATATGGAACATGCTGTTAAAGCAAATATTCCAAAAGATATTCAAGCAAAAGATAAAGAAGCATTTTGTTCATTCGCTATTCAATTTTTTAAATTCTACCGTGACATGAACTTCGCATATTTAGAAATTAATCCAATTGTTATGTTAGAAAATAATGATATGGCAATTTTAGATATGGTTGCTCGTTTAGATGACACTGCTGGATTTATGATGGTTGATGAGTGGGGCGAAAACTCAAACTACCCAACTGCATTTGGTATGGAAGATCAGTCTCCAGAAGAAAAAGCAGTTGCAGAAGCAGATAGCAAATCTGGTGCTTCATTAAAACTAACTATCCTTAATCCACTTGGTCACATCTGGACAATGGTAGCTGGTGGTGGTGCTTCAGTTGTTTATGCTGATACTATTGCTGATTTAACGGGTGATGTTTCTCAACTTGCTAACTACGGTGAGTACTCTGGTGGTCCAACTACTGGTGAAACAAAATTTTACGCAGATACGTTAATTGATTTAATGACACGTCACAAAGATGCTAAAGGTCGTAATAAAATTATGATTATTGGTGGAGCAATTGCGAACTTTACTGATGTTGCAAAAACATTTACAGGTATCATTCAATCATTTGAGCAAAACGTAGATAAAATGAAAGAACATAACGTTCAAATTTATGTACGTCGTGGAGGACCTAACTATGAAAAAGGTCTTAAAGATATCAAAGAAGCAGCAGATCGTTTAGGTCTTTATATTGAAGTTTATGGTCCAGAAACACATGTTACAGACATTGTGCGTATGGCAATAGACGCACAGAAGTAGGGGAAACAATGGCAGCATTATTTACTAAAGATACACAAGCAATTTTTTGGAATAACAATAAAAGCGCTATCCAAAGAATGTTAGATTACGATTATACAATTTCTCGTACAACAACTTCAGTTGCAGCAATTGTTGCTCCAACTTCAAGTAACAAATTTGAAAAATTCTTCTTCGGTCCTGATGAAGTAATGATTCCAATTTTTAAAACAACAGCAGACGCAGCAGAAGCATTTCCTAAAGCTGATGTTTTATTAAACTTTGCATCATTTCGTACTGCATACGATGTTACAATGGAAGCAATTGCTATTGAAGGTCAATTCAAATCAGTAATGGTTACAGCAGAAGGGATTCCTGAGCGTTTAGCACGTAAAATGAATCAAACTGCACGTGACTTAGGTGTTACTGTAATTGGGCCTGCTACTGTTGGTGGTATTGCTCCAGGTGCATTCAAAATTGCTAATGTTGGCGGTACTATTGAAAATATCGTTAACTCTAAACTTCACCGTGCTGGGTCTTGTGGACTTGTAACACGTTCTGGTGGTTTATTTAATGAACTTTCAAACATCATTGCTATTAATGCAGATGGTATTGCTGAAGGTGTTGCAATTGGTGGAGACCGTTTTGTTGGTTCTGTATTCATTGACAACCTTTTAAGAATGGAAAGTAATCCAGAAGTTAAATATATGATTCTTCTAGGTGAAGTAGGTGGTACTGAAGAGTACAAAGTAATTGAAGCTATTAAAGCGGGACAAATTACTAAACCAATTATTGCTTGGTGTATTGGAACAATTGCAAAAGAGTTCTCAACTGGTGTTCAATTTGGTCACGCAGGTGCTTCTGCAAATGCTGACGCTGAAACTGCTGAAGCAAAAAATATTGCAATGGCTGAAGCGGGTATTTATGTTCCTGCATCATTTAATGACCTTCCAGGTACTATTAAAGAAGTTGTAGCTAAATTAACTGCTGAAGGCGTTATCACTGAAATCGCTGAACCAGAATTAAAAATCGTACCAAAAGTACGTAAAGCAAAAGAATTTATTTGTACTATCTCTGATGATACAGGTGAAGAAGCAACGTATGCAGGTTACCCAATTTCTGCAGTAGCAACTCCTGAAACTGGATTTGGTATTGGTGATGTTATCTCATTACTATGGTTCAAAAAACGTTATCCAAAATGGGCAACAGACTTTATTGAAACAGTAATTAAAACAGTTGCTGATCATGGTCCTGCTGTTTCTGGTGCTCATAACTGTAAAGTAACTGCTCGTGCTGGTAAAGATGTAATCTCTTCACTAGTAACTGGTTTACTTACAATTGGTCCACGTTTTGGTGGTGCTATTGATGATGCTGCACGTTATTTCAAATATGCAGATGACAATAGTATGACTCCAAAAGAGTTTATCGGATACATGAAAAAAGAAGGAAAAACTATTTCTGGAATTGGACACCGTGTTAAATCGGTTCGTAACCCAGATTTACGTGTTTCTGGTCTTAAAAAATTTGCAGCGGAAAATTTCCCTCAAACTCCTCTTTTAGACTATGCACTTCAAGTTGAAGAGCTAACTACTAGTAAAAAAGACAATCTTATATTAAACGTTGATGGTACTATTGGTATCTTAATGGTAGATATGTGGAGAGCTCTTGGTTACTCAGAAGAAGAAATTAACGCATTTATCGACGCTGGTGCATTAAACGCATTCTTTGTTGTAGGTCGTTCAATCGGTTTTATTGGTCACATCTTAGACGAAAAACGTCTTGGTATGCCAATGTACCGTCACCCAACTTCAGATATTCTTTACAACGTAGAAAAAGCAGAAGAGATTTAATCTCTTCTCTTTACTACCTTTTTTAAATTTCCTTCTCTTTTAAACTCAAAACTTTTTATATAAATTTTCGCTACAATAATTAAAATAAACTTATTAGGCGTATTATGACATATAAACTTAAAAAAGCATTTACAATGATTGAACTAGTGTTTGTTATTGCTGTTATCGGAATACTTTCATCTTTTATGTTACCAAGTCTAACAAGTATGATTCCAGGCATGAGTAGTGAAGGAAAGTTAAGAGAAGCTGCGGTCCAGGTGATGTCACATATTAGGTATACACAGCATTTAGCGATGATTGATAATAGATTCGATAAAGAGAATGAAGTCTGGTTTAAAGAAAGATGGCAAATAAGATTTTACGAAAATGTAAATTCTGAACTAGAATGGGCATATACGATATTCTCTGATAGAACTAATCAAGATTTGGAGCCAAACATCAATGAAATTGCAAGAAATCCAATTAATACTAATGAATACATGACTGGTGGGTATCCAGGGAACGTAATAGATGTTAATAATTCCAGAAGAACAGAAAAAATGAAATTAAATAATAACTATGGTGTACAAGATATTGATTTTTCCAATAGTTGTACATCATTTAACAGTAGAAAAATAATTTTTGATAACTTTGGACGACCCTATTGGCGTTATGATGATGATGACACAGATTATGATGTTAATCTTTTATATACTGCTTGTCAGATTGATATTTGTTCTGTACCAGACTGTACAATAGCAAATGCTAATGACATAGTTAGCATAGTTATTGAACCTATGACAGGATATACTCATTTCCAATAAAAATATTTAGCCCCTAAATCCGGGCTTTCCCTTCTATAATCCCCGCAATTCCCCACAAATTCCGAAATTCTTTTCACAAACCCTTGACAACGCAAAGATAATCTCCTATAATTCCCATCCACAAACACAGAGACC
>Ga0233442_1003137_pt1 | contig 10240 bp, 10 predicted proteins | sample SI_123_September_3_FD_182789 | JGI IMG/M metagenome (GOLD analysis project Ga0233442, IMG submission 182789) | Seawater microbial communities from Saanich Inlet, British Columbia, Canada - SI_123_September2016_150_MG | ecosystem: Environmental > Aquatic > Marine > Inlet | place: Canada: British...
ACCAAACACTTGAAAATGCCATCTTAAAATTATAGACAAAATAAATCCGATACCTATATTTCCCAACAATGGCACTATAGCTAATGGATCACTACTAACCGACAAAATACTCTCAATATTCACACCTGCTCCTTATTTTTTAATTCTCTATCTTCAAACTGTGATAACATTTTAGGAGTCATTAGTGAATGGTAACTCCCTGCATCAATTTTAACTGGAATGATTTTTCTTTCTTCTAATATTAGTTCGTTAAATACAGGGCAAACATAATACACCCCCTTCAAATTAGATCCTTTTAGGATCATCTTTTTTGCCCCCTCAATATAATATTGTGCCTTTGTAAAATAATAAAATCCTGCTGTAGCCAGATTACTTATAGGATTTTTTTCTACTGCCTCTATAACATAACCACTCTCATCACATTTTATATAAGACCATCTTGGGTGTATAGAATTGAATACAACCACTCCAGCATCATATTGCTCCATATTTTTTATAAGTTCCAATGGATTTTTATCTATAATCTGATCACCATTTAAGATTAGTAAAGGGTCATCATTATTTATTTCTTCAACTGCAAGCAATACAGATACCGCTGCCCCAGAGACACCATTTTGAATTTGAATTATTTTTGATTGAGGTACAAGTAATTTCAATGTGCTATCTAAGTAATATTTTTCAGAATCCTCTTTTTTGATAACAAATATTATGTTATTTTTATTATTTATTATAGGCTTAAGACTTTCAACAACATATTGAGCTATAGTTTTATTGCCAATTTCTATTTGTGGCTTTGGAAAATTAAATTCATTTTTATTAAATGAATCATTATCGCCAGCCATAAGTATTACTACATTCATATCACTTTTTCCTCATTAATTGAGTTAATCCTATTATACAAATTATCAATATTGACCTCATCAACCTCTTTTACAGCCATCAAATGAGCCCCTGAAGCTTTTGCAGCAGCAATACCGTTCTCATTATCTTCAACGATTAAACACTCTTGAGGCTCTAGACCTAGAGACAGTATTGCCTGATCATACATATCAGGTGAAGGCTTAGGGTTTTCTACATCTTGGGCGCTATATATAACATCCATATATTCGTATAAATTACTTTTGCTTAACATGATATTAACACTATCCTTGACAGAATTAGATGCGCACCCTATTTTATAACCATCAGCCTTCAACCTTGATAGCGCATACTCATGATTAAATCTAGGCTTGCAGTTGATATGAACAAGCTCTAAAGTATATTTTTGCTTTAATTCATTTATAAAATCATGCATCTTTCTAGGTAAACCCCTTTCCCTAGTAAGCATATCAAGCTTTATAATTGTTGGTAATCCATCATATGTAACAAGATGCTCATATCTAGAAATGTTATGACCAAATACACCAAGAGCTCTATTTAGAGCATCATAATGCCAGTCTTTAGCCTCAATAAGAACTCCATCCATGTCAAAAATAACCCCTTTAATCATTAAATTACCCCAGTATTAAAAAAAAAATCTGCTTTCTTTGGATGATCAGTGCATAGGATTAAATTCTCTTCACCTGCCAAAGGAAGTAACATATTCCAAAGATCAGTGTATTCTCTCCCATGCAGTTCTGAAGAGACAATACATACTCTTTTACCTTTACTAATCAAATCTTTAATTAACTTTAAATCGTACCATTCATACTCAAAGCTATCCAGCCAAACCCCTTTAGAATAGTCAAGCCATATTGGTTGACTCTCAACCTCACTCATTCTTGAAAAAACAGGATTTCCACAATCAATATGTGCCTTCATATCAGGTATCGACATATCAAAAACAAACCATTTTTTTTTATTATATTTACTCATCTTTTGACTAATTAAATCAGACATTCCATCTGATTTAATATTTAGTGCAATAAGTAAATCATTATCGGCAAATAAAGAAATATAGTGAGAAAGGCTCATTTCACCACCAAGTGGCATATCATGTGATATTACAAGCTTGCCAGCACAATCCCTAACATCTGTCTCGGTACCAAATCCAAATTTAAACGACCTGTTGAAAGCTTTTTCAGTATTTTTCTCATCTATACTATTCCAAAACCCTCTATGGCTAATAATAATCATATTATAGATACCTAAATAGTATCAGATACTTTATGATTCAGAAAACTCTCAAGATCATCTGGAGTGCCCAAGCCATGCATGCCAGAACCTACACTTCCAATGTTATATATTCCAATTTTATTACCATTGCCAATCAAAACATTGTATACAGGTGCTACATAAAACTCACCATTTACCCTTTCATTATTTATTATCATTGTCTCTGCAGCTTTAACAAAGTCACTACCTTGTGCAAAGTTATATATTCCTACAGTTGCTTCATTTGAAATAACTTTTTTTTCAACAACCCGATTTACATTATTACTATTATCAAAACCTACATAAGACCATTTTGGACTATCTGCTGTCATTGTCATTATTAATCCATCTAGCACATCCTCAGCAACAATATCAAGGTACTGATTGATATTGATATCAACAAACTGATCACTATTTGCTATCATTAACGGGTTATTATTATTGATCAACAATTTAGCCTTAAGCACTGTAGATGCAGCACCATCTGTCAAGCCATCAATCTCCACTAACATACTATTTGGCGCCCACTTTAACAACTTTTCACGTAACTTATAAATCTCCACATGTTTACGCTGGCAGATAAAAATAAAGCGATGATTTTGTTTTGGGCTTAAATTTTCTATTACCACCTGAATCATGGGCTTTCCACGAACTGGAATCAATGGCTTTGGATCTTTATAGCCTTTTTGTGCAAACCGGCTTCCAGCTCCTGCCATTGGAATTACTATATTTAACATAAAATATCCTTTATTTTTTAGTTAGATCTGTCCAAAATACTTTCATCAATTAACAAACTATTCATTGATGAGTGTAACAAAAGCCAGTCATTATGACTCATTTCTGGATTAAATTGGCCAAATCTTTCGGTCTTTTCTTCGTTAAATGTATATTTGTTCCAAAATAATTTAACAGCAGACTGATCAATCACAATAAAATGGTCACGGAAAATACTAAAACTATCTTTAAGTGAAAAATCAATATTTCGCCCTATTTTTTTAAGAAACTCTGTGCTTAAATATACTTCAGCAATACGATATTCTGAAAACTCCCGTAAAGTTTTCCCACTTTCTTGACCAAAAGACGGGTGACGCTCATCTAATGGAGCGTTCCAGTATCTGGTCATATCGTCAATTTCACCAAACAAAAACATGTCTGACACACCATATAACCTGTATTTAAAAGTATTCAAAGAAGCGGCTACTAGACGTTTATTTTGGCCTTTAATATGACTAGGTAAGGGGTATATATCAATCAAACTAAACAAATACACGTACAAGCTTGGATGGTATATACGTTGATCAGTTCGTGTTTTTAATACATATTCCGCACCCATATCTTTAGCTTTTAATACTCCAGATTTTGATGTGACTATTTGCAGATTAATATTTGAAATTCCGGAATTATTGGGCCTATTATTATAAATAACATGAACATCTATTAAACTCATTCTGCTTGCTGCCATACTCGATACATCCCAGGTAGAAAGAATTAATATTGCATCTGGAAAGTTCTTTCGATAGATTTCCATAGTATTTACTGTAAACAAATCTTTATCTACCATCAAACCTTGCATAACTATTGCAAACTTTTTTTTATTATTTAATTGTAAGCCACCCTCAATCTGAACATCCTCGTGATATTTTTCGTACAGGCGATAATTCCAGAAAAACTTTCCTTTTAGGCAAAAGATAAATAATTTAATAAAATTTTTAAAATTTAAATAGAACATATATCATATGCCTCTTATATGTCGTTTTACTGACAGTAATAATAGTAAATAATATGAAATAGCATGCACTAAAAGAGAAAGTACTGCGCCAAATGTAGAGTAAAAATATACTCCTAAATACGCACTAAAAATTCCAATAATCGAACTCCCTATGGAAGCAAACATAAGTTTATCTGTCAACATGAATGCCATCATCTTTGATGCATATAATTGAGCTATCGAAAAAACTCCGCCAGCCAACACTACATATGGCAAAAAGTGTGATGCCATCCAATAATCTTCATTCACAAATAATTGAAATATATACTCATGAGAAAAGCTTGAAATTGCAACTGCACAGGCTATAATTAAAAATCCAAAATAAACAGTTTTCCGAACTAAATTAATAACATTTTCTTTACTATTTTTATCGGTTGCACCTCCAATCATAGAAAAGAATATTGGGGAGATAAAAGTTGTCATCATTGATGCTAATATCACCATTGGCATATACCCAAGTTGAGTCACTACAGCAAACAAACCTACCTCATGAGAGTCTTCGAAAAATTCTAATGCCCAGCGCGTTGAACTTTGTTGCAACCATCCAAAAATACCCCATATTGCAAATGGCCATGAATATATCCATATCTTTTTTATCCATGGGTCAATATTTATTCTATTACCCTTATGCTTTAAAGCTAATCTATGCAAAAAAATAGATTGAGACGCAAGAGTGCACAATGCTGCGATCGTATAGCCCGCTATAACAACAACACCAGAAACTCCAAATAAAGTAATAGTCACTAGTGCAAATATGATTTTCAACCATGACTCAAGACTAATATGTAATGCCACAATTTCTCGTTTTCTTGCAGCATTATGAATGCTATTTATTATTGAATTATAAGCACTAAGTGCCGCAAATACGAATGCTGAAATTACCAGCCACGCCCATTGACTCTCTTCTATCGAAGATAACCAAAAGAACAATAAAATACCAACAACTATAATTATATAGGTGGCATAAGCCACCATCTTCTTTATAGCATATAAATATCCAATCAAATCTTTCTTTCTCTCAGCAATTGAATAAAATCGTCCAGCCCCACTACTTAATGGCCCCATTACAACTTGTATTATTAAATTTGCAAATGTCATTCCTATAGCTAGTAAACCATATTGACTTGGGTTAAGACGAGGAGTGAGGATCATAACTAAAATTATAGCACCGGCAATAGAGCTCACCTGTCCTACAAATACCCAGCCGCTTTCTTTAAATAGCCTAAAAAAACGCGGACTTATAGCCTTATAAATTTTCATCTCATCAAAGTGTCTTAATAATACTTTCTAAAGTATTGAAGAATAATCTAGTATTTAACTTATTTTTGAATTTCTTATCACTAGCAATCAATATTGACGGGTCGCCATCTCTTCTATCCTCTTCCAACACTTTAAAATCTTTGTTGGTAATATCGTGTACTTTTTGAATTACTTCTTTAACACTAAATCCATTGCCATTACCAAGATTAAACACTTCACTCTGTAAATTATTATTTAAATACGAAAGACCTTCCAAATGTACATTAGCAAGATCTTCAACATGAATATAATCCCTTATACATGTTCCATCTTGCGTGTCGTAGTCAGTGCCGTAAATACTAACATGTTCTCTTTCCCCTTTAGCCGCTTGCATAATAATTGGTAATAAATGTGTTTCAGGATTGTGTCTCTCACTTAACTCACCCTTTGGGTCGTGACCTGCCGCATTAAAGTATCTAAAGGACACATACTTTAATCCATAAGCAGATTCAAAATCCTTTAAGATCTCTTCAACCATTAATTTTGACCTTCCATATGGATTAATAGGTCGTTTAGGGTGCTCCTCATCAATCGGAACATAATCTGGATCACCGAAGATTGCAGCACTTGAACTAAATATAAGTTTATTGCAATTATTATCAATCATAGACTTAAGTAGACTTAGTGTGCCTGAGACATTGTTATGATAATACTTATGCGGACTAGTAATTGATTCACCTACTAAAGAATAAGCACCAAAGTGCATTACAGCATCAGGTTTATATTTTACAAATAATTTGCCAAGATTCACTGTATCTAAGATATCACAAAATTCGAATTTACCATATAAAACTGCATCCTGATGGCCTGTTGAAAGATTATCGATTGTGATTACTTCATGGCCTGCTTTATGAGCAGTTTTTACCATATGTGAGCCAATATAACCCGCACCTCCAATGATGAATAGTTTCATATTAAACTTCGCTCAAATACCAATGATAAGTTTTGCCAAGACCTTTTTCTAGATTTATATCATATCTCCAGCCCATTTTTGATAAACGTGATACATCTATAAGTTTACGTGGAGCGCCATCAGGTTTTGTTGCATCAAAAGTTAGCCTGCCTTTGTACCCAACTACCTGCTTCATTGTTTCTGCCATTTCTCTAATAGTTGTATCTTTACCTGTGCCAACATTAATATGCGATAGCATTGGCTGAGTATTGGCTTTATAGGCTTTTTCATCCAATTCTAATACAAATAAAGATGCTTGCGCCATATCATCCACATATAAAAACTCTCGCATAGCATTGCCTGTGCCCCATACTACTACTTCAGAGTCATTGTTTATTTTTGCCTCATGAAATCTTTGCATTAGTGCTGGAATAACGTGTGAGTTTTCTGGATGGAAGTTATCATTAATACCGTAAAGGTTAGTTGGCATAACTGATCTAAAATCTGTGCCATGTTGACGATTATATGATTCACAAAGCTTAATACCTGCAATCTTAGCTAATGCGTACGGCTCGTTAGTTGGTTCAAGCACATCTGTCAACAATGCATCTTCACGCATTGGCTGCTCAACTGCTTTAGGGTAGATACAAGTACTACCTAAAAATAGTAAGCGTTTAACTTTATTCTCGTAAGCCGAGTTAATAACATTAGCCTCTATCATCATATTTTGATAGATAAAGTCTGCAGGATAAGTATTATTAGCATGAATACCACCTACTTTGGCAGCTGCAAGAATAACGTAATCAGGCTTTTCTTGTTTGAAGAAGCCTTGTACTTGTGCTTGATTAGTAAGATCCAACTCTTTATGCGTGCGCATTAAAAGATTGGTAAAACCTCTAGACTCTAATTGTCTAACAATGGCAGAGCCTACTAAGCCTCTGTGGCCTGCAATATAAATTTTGTCGTTAAGATTCATTGCTAAATTAATTACTCGTTGAAGTCTGGCGCTTTAAAGCCGTGCTCTTTGACTAATGAATCACGCTTAGCAATGTTAATATCGTTTTCCATCATCTCATATACCATCTCTTCCAATGTAATCTTTGGTTCCCAGCCTAATTTTTCTTTAGCTTTAGATGGGTCGCCTAATAATGTCTCCACTTCTGTTGGTCGGAAATATCTTTTATCAACGGCTACGATCAAATTGCCTGTTTCAGTATCATATCCTTTTTCATCCATGCCTTTACCTTCCCAGCGGATTGTTTTGCCTAGATGGCCCCATGCGAAGTTGACAAAATCACGTACTGAATATTGCACGCCGGTGGCAATACAAAAATCATCTGGTTCGTCTTGTTGTAGCATCAGCCACTGCATTTCTACGTAGTCTTTGGCATGGCCCCAATCACGCTTGGCATCCATATTGCCTAGGTAGACGGTATCTTGCAGACCTAATGAGATTCGAGCTAGTGCTCTGGTGATTTTTCGGGTTACGAAGGTCTCTCCTCTAACTGGAGATTCGTGATTAAACAAAATGCCGTTACAGGCATACATGCCGTAAGCTTCACGGTAATTAATGGTTATCCAATAAGCATATAGCTTGGCTGCTGCGTAGGGAGAGCGTGGGTAAAAAGGGGTAGTTTCTTTTTGTGGAGTTTCTTGCACTTCGCCGTATAGCTCTGAGGTAGAGGCTTGGTAGTAGCGGGTTTTTTTCTCAAGACCTGAAATGTGAATAGCTTCTAGTACGCGTAGCGCACCTAGGCCAACTGTGTCTGCTGTATATTCAGGAGTTTCGAATGATACCGCAACGTGTGATTGTGCACCAAGGTTGTATATTTCATCAGGTTGGATTTGTTGAATGATACGCACTAAACTCATTGAATCAGACAGATCTCCATAGTGGAGTATAAGCTTACAGTTAGCTTCATGAGGGTCTTGGTATAAATGATCAATACGATCCGTGTTAAATGATGAAGATCGACGTTTTATGCCGTGCACTTCGTAACCCTTATCTAGTAGAAATTCTGCTAGGTAGGCGCCATCTTGGCCTGTGATGCCGGTGATTAATGCTACTTTAGTATTCATAATTCATTTCCAAAAAATATCCTATAAATTTTATATAATAATTGAGATCAATTTAGTCTATTATTTAACTTTTAATGCGTCCATACATATCTTCAAACCTAATAATGTCATCTTCACCCAGATAAGTACCACTTTGCACTTCGATGATTTCTAGTGGCTCATTGGTTGCATTCTTTAGGCCATGGGTAACGCCTAGTGGGATATAGGTAGATTCACCTTTTTCAAGGCTGAATGTCTGCTCGCCATTAGTAACGATTGCCGTGCCACTCACCACTATCCAATGCTCTGCACGTTTATGATGCATTTGTAGTGAGAGCTTGGCGCTAGATTTAACATGTAATCTTTTTACTTGGAAGTACTCACCCGATTCAATAGAGTCATACCAGCCCCAAGGGCGATAAACTTTACGATGTGCGCTACTCTCACACCGACCACTGGCTTGTAAGGATTCAACAATACTCTTTACTTCTTGAGCTTTGTCTTGGGTGGCAATAAAGGTGGCATCAGGCGTGTCTATAATAATTAGATTATCCACACCTATGGCTGCGACCATATGATGATCAGCATTAATGTAAGTATTAGTAGTACCTTGAGTGATAACATCACCTTTGATAACGTTACCTTGACTATCTTTTGTACCGATATCATATAATGCTGGCCAAGCACCAATATCATTCCACTGGGCGTCTAATGGCACAACAACGACATTATCACTTTTCTCCATGAGTGCGTAATCAATAGAGTCAGATGGAGATGATTCAAAGGCTTGTTTATCTAATCTAATAAAGTCAAGATCTTGTGTGGCGCTATCAATAGCATTACCGACCGATTTAACAATATCTGGTGAATGGATTATTAGCTCATCAACTAGTGTAGTAGCCTTAAACATAAACATGCCAGAGTTCCAAAGGTAGTTGCCTTGCTCTAGATAAGATTGTGCAGTTTTTAAATCTGGCTTTTCAACAAACTTTTCAACTTTGTATGCGCCATCAATATTATCCTTAGAGGATTCAATATAACCGTAGCCCGTATTAGCATCAGTTGGCACAATGCCAAAAGTTGCTAATTTGCCTGCTTGTGCTTGATTGCTTGCAATATTAATAGCTGCATGGAACGTTTTAATATCCTGAATGACATGATCAGCGGACAAGACTAGCAAGACCGCATCGTCTTGAATGTTTAATTTTGAATTTTGAATTTTTAATGCTTGGAGTGCTGCGGCAGCAATTGCAGGAGCTGTATTTCTACCAACAGGCTCTAGTAGAATTGTTGGATTTTTAATATCAATTTGTTGGCATTGTTCCGCCACTAAAAAACGATGATCAGCGTTGCAAATAATAATTGGATCTGCAAGATTATCCAATCCTTCTAAACGCAGGATGGTCTCTTGAAGCATGGTGTTATCACCCACTAATGGTAGATACTGCTTTGGATACTCTTTACGAGACAGTGGCCAAAGGCGTGTACCTGAACCACCTGAAAGGATAACTGGGATTATTTTAGACAATGCTTTTTGATGTTGGTTTTTGTGTCAATTGTACAACGGCTACCGCACCGCAAACCTTTAAATGTTGGTTAGCAGCACCCCTCAAGGGGGTATTAAACAGAATAAGCAATTTTATTAATATAAAAAGGGTTATTTTAGACTAATAATCACGCAAAAAAAAAAGCGTTTACAAATAGTTTAATTTGATATGTATTTTATTTTGCATGGATTTGGAGTGAAAAATGGAGGGTAATAAATGCCAAGAAGGTCAACGCAGTTGACTCTTCTCTTGGCATTTTAATTGGTTAATAACTCGTTAGCTAGCTTCTCATCTTCTTTGTTCAGAATGTCTATATCTGTATCAGTTGTGTCTTTAATATCTTTCAGCTCACTGTCAGTATCAATAGTTTGTTTTGTATTTTCAAGCTTTACAATATCGGCTTGGTTTTTCTGAGAATTTTTCACACCTTCAAATCTAAATCTTAAAAACACTTGATAGCTCGAGTTATCATCATCAACCTTGCCTGGTAAGAAATAACTTAAAAATGGAATGGTTTCTTTGTTTGATTTGGAGTTGAGCAAG
>Ga0233442_1003166_pt1 | contig 10156 bp, 14 predicted proteins | sample SI_123_September_3_FD_182789 | JGI IMG/M metagenome (GOLD analysis project Ga0233442, IMG submission 182789) | Seawater microbial communities from Saanich Inlet, British Columbia, Canada - SI_123_September2016_150_MG | ecosystem: Environmental > Aquatic > Marine > Inlet | place: Canada: British...
ACAGGTTTGAACTTGTCACGAGGATCACGCATCTCATCAAGAGGCTTTGGTAAAAGTAATGCCTTAGGTTTTGTAACAATAACTGCATCACGTTTTGCAACAACAATACTATTTTCTTTTTTGATGGTACCATCAATGAGTATAATATTTGCAGTTTGTCCCAATCCAACTTCATCTTTTACTTCAAGAACAATGCCACGAGGTTCCTTCTCTTCTTGATCAAGTCTTTTTTGGAGATATTGTTGGGTTAATCCTACTAAAACACTAAGAAGTTCAGGAATTCCTACTCCAGAACGAGCAGAAATTGGAACTATGGCAATTTCTGATTTAAAATCCTCTATACGATAGAACGCTTCAGATTTGTAACCTAAAATAGATAACGTACCTACAACATCATAGAGTTTTTGATCTAAATCAGTTTGGATTGATGCGTCTTGTTCTTTGATTGCTTGCGATATGAATTTTGTATCAGATTTTCGCCATCCAGGAATTTGATCACATTTGTTTAGAGCTACAACAAAAGGAACTTTTCTACTTTGTAAGATTTTCAAACTTTCATTTGTTTGTGGTTGAAATCCTCGATTAACATCAACTACTAAAATTGCAATATCTGCTGCTGAACCACCTCTAGAACGTAAATTTGTAAAGACCTCGTGTCCAGGAGTATCAATAACTAACAGTCCAGGAACTTTGTTTTCTGCTTGTTCTAATTTTTTGTATAGTGGACCACACATTTCTTTGATTGTTTCAGTTGGAAGAAAACTTGCACCAATGTGTTGAGTAATTCCACCTGCTTCTCTACCCTGAACACCTGTTCCTCGAATTCTATCTAAAAGAGATGTTTTTCCAGAGTCTACGTGACCAAGAACTGCCACTATGGGCTGACGAATTTGCAAATCAGATCACTCAAATGCTACCCTCGATTCGTGATCAAAACTTTCTTGTGAATCTGATGCATGAATAATATTTTCACTAAATCCCAATCCAAAATCACCTCTAATAGAACCAGGATCTGCTTCAAATGATTTTGTTGCTCCAATCATAATTCTAGTAGTTGCAATTGCATTATTACCTTCAATAATTGCTGCAACTACAGGTCCTGATGTGATAAATGATGTTAACTCACCAAAGAATGGTTTGTCTTTGTGAACACCATAGAAATTTTCTGCTTGTGCTTGAGTAAATGTAAACATCTTTAGTTTCAAAAGTTTGAATCCTTTTCTTTCAAATCTAGATACAACTTCTCCAACTAAATTTCTAGATACAGCGTCAGGTTTTACAATGAAAAGGGATTGTTCAGTCAATTCTAATTCTTTCTAATTCCGCCTTTAACGTATTTCTTTGTCCATTTGTATTTTCTTGGATCACGTTTTAGCACTAAAGCATTTTTTTTACATTTTGCAGAACAAAACCATAAGACAGTTCCATCATTTTTTGCAAGCATTGTACCAGAACCTTTTGCAACAGGTCGGTTACAGAAATTACATGGTTTAACTAAAAGACTCATTCATCATTCACCTATTTGATTTTCTTTGCTTCTCTCTCTGTTTCTCTTAGCATTAAAATTTCTCCTTGTCTAACAGAGCCTTTAACATTTCTAGTAAGAATTCTTCCTTTATCTTTACCAGTAAGAGCTTTTACTCTAACTTGAATAACTTCACCGGCAATACCAGTACGTCCTACAATTTGAATAATTTCAGATTGAACTACTTCGTCAGATGTAGCACTCATTCTTCAGTCTTACCGCCTTTAATTTTAGCAATGGTTGATACAACTTGATCTATAATGTGTTGTGCATCACCAGCATCCAAAATTGCTGCAGCGGCAGAAGTAATGTCAATGCCTAAGGATTTACCCAATTCTTGTTTGCTTGGTACAAATGCAAATGCTGCACCTTGTTCCTCACATAGAATTGGAAGATGTGCTACTACCTCAGGTGGTTCTACATCTTCAGCAATAACAATTAGTTTACTGGTACCACGTTCAATTGCCTTTGTTGCTTCATTGGTTCCTTTCTTAACTTTGCCACTAGTAGATGCAACTCTAACAGCTTCTAAGATTGGACTAACAAGGTCCTCTGGCGTCTCAAATTTAACATAATATGGTTTACTCATATTTCGTCACCCTGGGGTTCATTCTCCATTCTCTGAATCCGCCAGTTTGGTATTAAAAGTGTTATCTGGTAATGATTGATTTTACTTTTTGCACATATTCAGATATTAGTTCATTCAATTTCTCTGAATTTTCAGATTCTGCATAAACTCTAACAATTGGTTCAGTTCCACTAGGTCTAATCATTACCCAATTTTTGGGATCAATTGTAATTTTGATGCCATCAGTTGTATCAGAATTTGGAAACTCATTTTTTAGAGATGAAATCAATTTTGGGACATTTTCTGAAGGACATGCCACTTTATCTTTTGTAGTAAAAGAAGGAGGTAAACTAGTAATATTTTCATATAATGATTTTTCAGAGGTTGCCAAGAGTTCAAGCATTAAAGCCAAAGTCATACAACCATCTCTAACTTGATTGTGTTTTCCATACATAAATCCACCATTTTCTTCAAATCCAATTAATGCATTAGTTGGAACCATTTTCCTAGACACTTCAACACTGCCAACTTTTGTACGAATAACTTTTGAATTAAATTGATCAGCTAAAACTTCAGTGTTAGAACCAGAGTTTAAACAAGTAACAACTAAAGAATTAGGATTTTTCTTTAAGATGTGTCGTATTAGTACAAGTGCAGATTTATCTCCAGTTAGAATATTTCCTTTGTTATCACAGAAAATACTTCTATCACCATCACCATCAAATGCAATTCCAATATCTGCATTATTTTTAATTACAGATTTTGAAAGTTCTGAAAGATTTTGTGGTGTTGGTTCTGAACCACGTCCAGGAAATGAGCCATCAATGTTTTGATTGATAAGAAATGTATTACACTGTAACATTTTACAAAAATCTGGTGCAGATACTGCTTGTGCACCATTCCCCAAATCTAAAACAACTTTGAATTGTTTTGATTCTATGAGTGTGGAATCAATTTGTGAAATAATTCCTTTAACATAAACATCAATTGCTCGTTCTTCCTTACCAGTAGTACCAAATTTAGTACAATTTTTTATCCAATTTTTTTGTAAATAAATATCTTCAATTATTAATTCATCATCACGTGAAATCTCAACCCCGTCATTTGCAGCAGGTTTTATTCCATTATATTGTGGTGGATTATGAGATGCGGTGATCATTATTCCTCCAGAATAACCTAATGTTTTTACTGCAAATTCAAGACAAGGTGTTGGAACTATTCCTGCAACATTACAATCAATTCCCATTGAATTCAATGCAGCACTTACAACTTTACAAATTACAGGGCTCGAGTCTCTACCATCATATCCAATCAGTACAGGCCCTTTTTCAAAATAAGTTCCAATAGCTAAAGTCATATCATGAACGAATTCCAATGTAAAATCTTCAGAGAAAACTCCACGAATTCCATTTGTGCCGAAAAATTTTGCCATAAAACTATTCAATAATAGATAAATTTGTGTTTAATGGCAAATTCGTTGCGGGAGTCGCCCAGCCTGGTCAAAGGCGTAGGGTTTAGGACCCTATCTCTCAGGAGTTCGTGGGTTCGAATCCCACCTCCCGCACCATATGAATTTCTGTGAATGATTAATAATGAGAAAATATACAATAAACAAAGTCATGGGAAAGACGGTAGTAGGAATTACAGTAGTAGGAAAAGACAGGGAAGGGATTGTAGCTACATTTACAAATTTTGCATTCTCAAAAGGGGGAAATATTGAAAAAGTAAATCAGAATGTTATCAAAGGCCTCTTTGGAATGTACTTGGAAGTATCTTTTTCAAAAATAGTAAACGTAGAAAAATTTGATACAGAAATTCAAAATTTATCTAAAAAGGAAAAAATGGATGTAAGTACACATCATGAAACAAATTCAGAAAAAAATATCGCGGTACTTGTAACAAAAGAACCACTTTGCCTTGAAACAATTCTAAATAAGGCAAAATCACTAAAAGGAAAAATATCAGTAATTATCGGTACAGAAAAAACACTTGAACCATTAGCAAAGAAAGCAAAAATTCCATTTGTGGCAGTAGAAGAAAAGAATCAACAAAAAGCTGAGGAAAAAATTATTGAGATATGTAAAAAATACAACATTGATCTAATTTCACTTGCTAGATACATGAGAATTCTTAGTCCTAATTTTGTATGGAGGTATCCAAATAGAATTATTAATATTCATCCATCACTGTTGCCTGCATTTCCTGGTGCATCAGCATATGCACAAGCATATGAAAGAGGTACAAAAATTGTGGGTGTTACATCTCATTACGTTACAGAAAATTTAGATCAAGGACCAATTATTTTCCAAGATTCTTTTAAAGTGGATCCAAATGATACATTAGAGAAGATCAAAGCAAAAGGACAAAAATTAGAAGCTGAAACATTACTCAAAGCTACAAAAATGCATTTAGAAAATAAGCTTGAAGTTCGTTGGAGAAAAGTTCACATTAAATCAAAGTGAATTAAATGACAAACATCAAAGATCAATTTGATCCAAATCTCAGACAATCAATTAAAAAGAAAAAACAAATTGCTGTAATTCCAATAGGTTCAATTGAACAACACGGTCCACATTTACCAATTTCAACTGATTCAGATATTGTAACTGAAGTAGCAAGAAGATTATCAGAAAACAAAAAATACCTGTTGTTGCCAACAATTACTTTAGGAGTGTCATTTGAACATGCACCATTTTTTAATTTGAGTGTTAGAGAATCTACTCTACGTAATATTCTAATGGATTTGTGTACATCATTATTAGAAAATAATATCAAAACAATTTTCATAATTAACGGTCATCATGGAAATCAAAAGGCAATGAATGGTATTGATGTAAAACTCAAAAAAATCTCAAAAAACAAGCTCAAGGTATTCCCATTATCTTATTGGCATTTTATGAATAGAGAATTTGATCATGCGGGGTTTGTAGAAACTTCATTAATGATGGCAATTTCAAAAAATCTCAAAATAAAATTAGCAAAAAAAGGACTGATCACAGACAATATGACAGACCAAGAAATAAAGAAGATCGGGAAATTAGCAAACAAATCATTTCCAAAAGCTACCAAAAATGGAATTTGGGGAGATCCCACAAAAGCTACAAAGAAAGACGGACAAGAAATTTTGGATGAAATTATCAAAAATATAGCTAAAAAGTGTCAAACTTGCCTCACTGGGCATAGCTTATAGTTTCACCAATGGAAATTTAATATAACGCCTCAATATCCAAGTCAATAAGTGATTAATGATGTCCCTTGATATGGCAGTAAAAGTATTGGATGAGAGTATTGATCAAGTTGTATTGATCAAACTCAAAGGAAGCAAAACAATTAGAGGTACTCTTCTTGGTTTTGACCAACACATGAACCTGCTACTCGACTCTTCAGAGGAAATTCCTGCTGAAGGCGATTCTAAAAGCCTTGGAACCATCGTAGTTAGAGGAGATAACGTAGTTATGATATCCCCTCCACCATCACAAAAATAGGTGATTTTGAATGGTAAAAGGCACAACTTCTATGGGTGGTTTTACAAAGAAGAAAGTTCACATCAGATGTAGAAGATGTGGTAAAAACTCACTTCACAAACGCCATCACCAATGTGCAAGTTGTGGATTCCCAGAGGCTAAACGCAGAAAGTATTCCTGGATTAAATGGTACACTTAGATGCAAGAAATTGCAATTATTCTTAGTTCATTAGTAGGTGTAGCTACTGCTGCGGCAGTACGTAAAATGCCAAGAGACAAAAATCAATTACTCAGTCTTGGCGCTAGCTCTCATATTAAAAATCAAATCAGTACACTAAGAATTGAAAAAGATATTCTAACTAAAACAATTTCAAGATTATACCAAACAGAATCTGAATTTTCTAAAATTCAAAAAGACAAATTATTATTAAAATATCAACATCAACTAGGAGTTATTTTAGCTAAATTAGAAAAATTAGAACAAGCAAGTAAACATCCAGACTTGGGCCCAGTAGGAGATGGTTTGATTACTTTGATGGATCAAAAATTATCAAAATTAGATGATAGATTATACGAATTATCATCAAAGATGATAAGTTCCAAGAATCAAGTATCAGAAATTAAAGAATCAGAAATTAAAGAGCCCCAAATTAAAGAAGTAAAACAGAAAATTTCAGAGTCAATCAAAGATACATTCAATTTTGAAAAATCAAAAGAGTCAAAAATTAGACCTGTTGAAATTCCTGCAACAAAATCAAGACAGTCATTTGAATTAACTACATTAACAAATATCTCAAGAAAAGAACCAAGATTCCCTTCATTTGAAAAAGAAATGAAGACAAAGATGAAACCAATGCCAGAACCAAGAATTGTTCAAACAGAATTAATCAAACCAAAAGAAGAGATAATTCGAGAGATTGTTACACCAAAATCCAAAGTTGAAGATAAAGATGAAATCATACAATCAGTTGTACCAAAAATAGAAACAAAACCTGACATCAATAAAGAAGTTGCAAAAATCACAGAACACAAAGCACTTCCAGAACCAAAGATTGTGCCACTAGAGGATGATTTTGATAATGATAGTGATGATTTAGATAAAATTAAAGGAGATATTATGAAAGTACTCTCAAAGCTTGATCAAGCAGAGGTAGAATAATTGACGTATGATGATGCCATTAAGGCATTATCAAGTGATGCATTAAAATTTGTAAAAGATGATTATGTCATTGGATTAGGTAGTGGTAGAGCAGCAACTGCACTTGTAAAATCACTTTCAAAACTAATCAAACTCAAAGGATACAATATTAGAGGCATACCAACTTCATTACAAATTAAATTAATTGCAGAGAAGGGTGGCATACCACTAGTAGAAGCTGATCAAGTTGATTTCATCGATATTGTATTTGATGGTGCAGATCAAATTGATTCTCAGAAATATGTTATCAAGGGTGGTGGCGGAGCATTACTACGTGAGAATATTTTGTTTAGTCTTGCAAAAAAAGTTGTAGTGATGGCAGACAAAACAAAATTTGTAAAAAATTTCACAAGAACAGTTCCAATAGAAATTCATCCACTTGCAAGAAATTCTGTTACTAAATCTATTAAGAAACTAGGTGGAGAGTCACAAATTCGTTCATTAGATAGAGGATATCCATTTTTTACAGAAAATGGAAACATAATTTTGGATTGTGATTTTGGAACAATAAAAAATCCAAAAACATTAACTCAAAAAATCAAACAAACACCAGGAGTTTTAGAATCAGGAATATTTTTGAGAAAACCAGATATTATTTACAAAGCCAAAATAGATGGCAAATTTGATATTTTATAATAAATAGTTATTTTTTAAAATTAGATTTTTCTTTCAACTAGTTTACCATGACCAAGTTTACCAATCACTTCAAACTCATCTGCAACAATTTCTCCTCTAACTATTGTTTTGACAGGCCATCCCTTTAGATTTCTGCCTTCATATACAATGTAATCAGAAAAACCACCAAACAAATCTGATGTAACTTTTTTCTCTTTTTTCAAATCAATCATAGTAACATCAGCATCAGAATTTTTCTCAAGTGTTCCCTTTTGTGGATACATTCCAAAAATTTTAGCAGCGTTAGTACTAGTGAATTGAACAAATTGTTCTAATGTAATTTTATTTTGATTTACTCCATCATTAAGCAATATTGGAAGCACAGTACCAATTCCAGGAAATCCTGCAAGTGCACCCCAAACATCATCCCCATCTAGTTTGAGCTTGAGTTGATTTGCCACATGATCTGTGCCTATAGTATCAATTTTATTTCCAGACAAAGCACGCCATATTGCTTTTCGGTCATTTTCAGTTCTGATTGGAGGCATTACTTTAGCAAGATATCCTTGCTGTTTTTCATAAGACAGTGTGAGATAATGAGGACATGTCTCTACAAAAATTTTAGTTCCAAGTTTTCGTTCCTCTTCTATTTGTAATAATGCTCTCTCTGAACCAATATGAACAAAATAGATTACACAATCATAATCTCGTCCAAATTTAGATACAGTCTTTATTGCTTTTGCTTCAAATTCAGGGGAACGGCTTTCAGACCAAGCAGACAGTCCATCTTGTTTCTTTTCTCGGGCAGTTTTAATTCCACATCCACATGATTCATAATCTTCTGCATGAACCAACACTGGACAGCCAAGTGAAGCTGCAGTTTTCACTGTTTGTTCAACTATAGCATCTGTAACATCTACTTTAGCTGCAACAAGACTAGAAGAATTTGGTGGCATGTCCATGTATACATGTCCCACTTCACCACCAAGGTTCATGTAAATTTTAAAAGATGTGATTCCTTTTTTAACACAAAGACTCATCTCATCAATTTGTTTAGGTGTAAAAATAGATGCGTGTATTGCATAATCAACATAGTGATTCTGAGATGCAGAATCAAGTTGAGGTTGTAATGAACTAGAAAAAGAATCTCCTAATCTGAGCATTCTCATCATGGTAGTAATACCACCTATTGCAGCAGCATGAGATTCAGTTTTTGCTGCTTGATCAATTGGGGAATACACACCATAATGAACATGTGTGTCAATTGGACCAGGAATACAAATTAATCCTCGTCCATTAATTTTGTTATCACAAGCAGGAACATCATTTGTCAACCCAATTATTTTACCATCATTAATTATGAGATTTTTATCAACCATGCCTTGTGCAAGTATAATATGAGAATCGATAATTACGGTATCATATGTCATTTAAAAAATTTTATTTCTGCAGTCTATTATGCGTTCAGGTAATGCATCAAAAAAGAATCTAATAAAATAAACAACGGGGAAAATATGGAAAACAAAAAACGAACTTTAGATGCTTCCACCTTGTTCTACGCTTTCCTTTTTTGCTATCTATCTACTTCCTCAAAGACTCTTCTTTGAATTTCAGCAGGTCTGATAGTTTCCTCGTTGTAATTCATAGGTAAAAATGAAATTTAAGTAGATCCTCTAAAAAATCAAATATTCATTTGAAATCTAATCTAAAATTGATACAAATGTATAAGATTCATGATTTTAATACCAAAAATTTAAACAAAATTACGCACAAAAAGTATTTTCAAGTCTGAATAAATAAAAAAATTAAAATCCAAATTCAACAAAATTGAGGATAAAACAAATCTCTTCAAATATATGGATTCAAAAATCTCATCAGAGTTATAAAAATGACAGATGTATGTGATTTTTGCAAAGGAGTAGGTTCAGGAACATCAAATGTATGCGTATATTGTAACGGTACAGGAGAATGGAATCAAGCTGCACAAGCATATGTTAAAAATCACATTTGTCAATGTATTGTACTTGATAGAAAATTTTGTCCTGTATGTAACAAAGCATGTCATCACGACACTTCATTAAATCCAAAACAGAAAATTGATCCAGGTTATGGAGGAATGTCATCACCAGAAATAACAGTGGTAATGTAAATCATGAGAATAACTGTAAAAGATGGATGGAGTAAACAAAGTAAAATGGCAATTGTTGCAATGGGAATAAGTGTATTAGCAATTATTGCAGCAGTGGTATTTGATTAAAATTAATTTTTTCTAATTCAAAATACCTTAAGGATCTATTTGTTCAACAAAATGTTTACCATCAGTGGTTCTACATTGTCGTGGATGAGATTCCATTGCGGGGTTCCCAGCAGCAAGACATTCATCAAAATTATTAATTTCAAGAGATTGTATTTGTAATGATTCGTAAATAGTAATTTTAGGCATTATGCATGGTGTTGTAATGCAGTTAAATGTTTCAAATTCATCAAGTATTGGAATAAAAAATATCACAATCAATACAGAAATTATCACTATAGGAATTATTATCAAATTTTTATTCATAAATTTTCTTTTTAAAAACAGCAAATATCTGTATTGTTTAAAAAATAATCATTAGAAAATATGGTACATACTTGAAAACTAATGATTTTAAGAAAAATCAAGTTCATTTTTTGGTAAATAAATAAAAAAGCAAACTAAAAGAAGTAATCAAGGGCCGGTGGTTTAGGGGTATAATGCCTCGTTCGCAACGAGGATGTCGAGGGTTCGATTCTCTCCCGGTCCACCA
>Ga0233442_1003167_pt1 | contig 10156 bp, 18 predicted proteins | sample SI_123_September_3_FD_182789 | JGI IMG/M metagenome (GOLD analysis project Ga0233442, IMG submission 182789) | Seawater microbial communities from Saanich Inlet, British Columbia, Canada - SI_123_September2016_150_MG | ecosystem: Environmental > Aquatic > Marine > Inlet | place: Canada: British...
TTCTTTCGTGAGTTGCAATCTGGACCTATGGGAGATAGGAGATTTGAGTACATTATGCAAAATATTGGCAGTGATACTACTCGCAAATACATCAAAGAATGGGATAAAAACCGAGAAGTTGCTAATGGAATTTGGAGCACAGTAAAATGTGGAAAGATTAAGAAGGAAGCAGAAACTGTGTAGTTTTTCAGATTTTACCTAAAAGGGAACTTCGGTTCCCTTTTTTTATGCGCGGCTTGAATTACCTATATATAATGGTATGAAGTTGCAAGTTACATAATAGGAGAACAACGATGCCAAATTTAATACCAACAGTAATTGAAAAAACAGCAAACGGAGAACGTGCGTACGACATATATTCACGCTTATTAAAGGATAGAATTGTGATGTTAGACGATGAAGTTAATAGCCATACTGCTAGTATTATCGTATCACAACTGTTATTTTTAGAAAGTGAAAATCCAGAAAAAGATATTCTATTTTATATCAATAGCCCTGGTGGTAGTGTGACGGCAGGAATGGCAATATACGATACCATGAACTTTATTAAGTGTGATGTTAGTACGATTGTTATGGGACAAGCATGCAGTATGGGAAGTTTGCTATCGATTGCAGGTTCAAAGGGCAAGAGATATATGTTACCAAACGCAAGACACATGATTCATCAACCACTTGGTGGTTCTTCTGGACAAGCAACAGAAGTTGAAATCCAGTACAAAGAACTTCAACGTTGGAAAGAGGTTCTTACTAGTATGTATGTTACACATACAGGAAAGGATTATGCTACGTTAGAGGCAGACATGGACAGAGATAATTACATGACTGCACCAGAAGCACTTGATTATGGTTTAGTTGACGAAATTCTAATAAATAGATAAATGTTCTTTTTGGTAACCGACAATACTCATACCCATCATGGATTTTCTGCTAACCACAAGTTCGGAAGTTTCAACATCTATTGTGATAATGGGTGGAAGTACGCACACATAGATAATAAAAATATATTATTCAAAGGTTACGTAAATGATGCTGATTTAAATGACTTAGTATTGGGAAATGACCTTTCTGATAGATTAGGGAATTATTGTGTACTAATAGAAAATAACTCAACGATTGAGATTAGAACAAGTCTATATAGGTCATTTCCGATTTATTACAACAGTACAACCATCACGAACTTTTCACCATCTGATGATAGTCATGAAGTGTACGCAGATAGCAAAATCACAATTAACAAGGATTTATCCATTACTCAAAATGTCGTTGATATAATCGGGGATTGTGATTTGGTATATAACCAAACAGACCAAACAATCATCAATAATATTGATAGGATAATTCGCAGTAGTATTGAAAATTTCATCAAGCATAATAAATTACCCTTAAAGGTATTTTTGACTGGTGGATTGGATAGCATGCTAATATATAGTTATATTAAACAAATCACGTCCGATTTTGAGATGCTAACTTACCACCACCATGATTACGACACATTTTGGTACAGTAAGGGACAACGGATAATGAATGATAATTGGTCATATCTTCAAATCCATCATTGGAATGAACCATGCGTCTTAATGTCAGGTGCACCTGGTGATGAGTACACAATGCGCAATCCAGAAATTGCCAATTTATTTATGCGATATCATGGTGTTGATGTTATTGAATACTTACAGAACCAAACAACGCAAATGTATCATACCAAGCACTTTACTAAACAGAGTTATATTGACAAGTTGAATAAACAGCAACCTATGATTGATAATATTAAAAAGATGAATCGAGAAGATATGGTGTATTTCTTATGCAACATGTTAGTAAACGATTACCAACATTACCATTTGGGAAATACATTGACATTTACTCCATTGCGGGATATCAATATAGTTAAGCAGTTTATGAGTTTATCGAACGAAGGTATTCTCTCACAGGTTATAAATGGTGACATAACTCGTGAACTGATTGGCATGAATGATTCTACGTTACTGCAATACATCTCGGATGATAAGAATTCAGATGAATACATGTCTAACATCCCTAAACTTTTTGCCGTTCTTGGATTATAGGTAGAATACAAATTATACAATGTCATTTGTACTATATTATATGCAGTGTGGTTATAAATCATAACTAAGGTTTATACCATAATTAAAATAACATAAAACAAATGACATTGTATAATTTAACAGAAGAACATTTACAACTAATTATAGATTCGGTAAAAACAAACCCAAGTATAAAACCACAGTTAGTAGAAGAAATTCTAAAACCTATTAGATTACAATTTAATGAGCAACTTAAAGGAGGGGCATGGAAAAGAAGAATGCGAGAGCAGGGACACGTAATATAAATAAAGAAACTAGTGACGGGTCAACTGCCAACTATTACGAATTACCAAATGATGCTACAGAGTTACAGCACCTTATTAGTTACAAGAACATGAACGCACAGATTGGTGAGATTGTCAGAGCATGTTATCGTTATGGTGAAGTAGAACACTCGCCTAGATTGCGGGATGCTAAGAAGATTAAATATTACATCGATGCAGAAATTGCACGTTTAGAAGAACATGGTGATTGCTAATGGCAAAGCGTGGTACACAAATTGAGGTAACAAAAATATTCGGCAATGGTGAAGAAATAGTTACGCTAAATAAAAATAAAATGAATGCGAAATTATGCAAGCAAGTGGTGGAGCGACTTACTAAGGATTGGGAAAATTTAAAGGACGATAAGAACAGTGACATCACAGATATTAAATTTAAGTGTGTAGGGTAAATTATGAATTTTACAAGTAAAAGAGTTGATTTTAAAAAATGGTTATTCCCAACTATGCCCGAAGCGGCATCAATGGAGGAATGGGCAGAATGGAATAAGACCGCTGAACAAAGCAAACTAAAGTGGTTTATTGCTGATACTGTACCTACGTGGTTTGCTGTTACGTTTCAATACAGATACGAAAATGTAATTGGTAAATTAAAAAGTAAGTACATTCGTAAACACAATTTAATTAAGATTAACTCATTAAAAGATGATGAGTGGTACGACACTGATACACGATTAATGCACGGTATATTTCAGTTACTTGTTGACTTTGTTGAGTTGGAAAAGGCACACATGGAAATTATGTTTAACATGGACAACCCACCTAGATATATGCGCAAAGTAAAATACAGAAGTGCCGAAATGGGGATTAAGTACTTGGATTGGGAAATTTCACTAGGCAAAGAAGGTGGAACAAATCAATCAAAGAACGCTAAAACAATCAAAGAGTTATTCCTATGGTGGAAGTACGATAGACCGTCCCGCATTGAGTTAATGGATGTTAAAGGTTCAATGGGCACAAGTTCAAATGAATTCTATAGTGATATGAACGATGATAAGAATGATAACGAGCGTATAAGTTCTATGTTTGCAAGTATAGACCGCCGTAAAGATAAAGAGCCTGAATTGTACAAAGATGTAAACAAAGCATACGAAGATGCGGAAGCAAAATACAATAAAGAAGATGAAAAAATGCTAATTAAATTAGTTAAAATACGCAAGTCTTTATGGACATAACAATTTTAAATTAATAAGGAGTAAAAAAATGAGTAAGACCACAATTGATGGTATTAAACGCAAAACAGATGCAAACGGTAATAAGATTAGTAAGAAAGCAACAAGCCACGGTTCGTACCGATGCAAACGTAAGCCAAATTCAAAACGTTGCAAACAAGCAGTATAGTGGGATTTGGGGGATGAAACAAACTAAAAAAACAAATTCACGATACGTTCAAATGATTAAAATCCAAAAAGATGTTAAAGACAGAATTGATAGTGGGCAATACACGTCTAATGTTGTGGGGGGATTATATGAACTTATCCAAGAAGAAACTAGTCGCTATACATCCAAGTTATAAGGTATATATTCACAAACTGTAATAAAAATATGTTAAAATACTAACATTATTATAATAATGGAATAAAAACATGCCTAAAGGAAATAAAATAAACAACGAAGCAATTGACTTAGTTAAACGTCTAGGAATAATGCCTGCCAATATATTGACACCCACTCAGATGGTAGTTGAAGCAAATGACTTACATAAAGACATCAAGGTGATTGACCTTAATGAAGAAGCACTAGAAAAACTAGGTGCTAACTTACTACTAAGTGTTGGTCAAGGTTCTATTGAAGAATCACATATGATTGTCATGAAGTATTTCGGTGAAGGTGCAAATGTAACTGATAAACCAATCGTACTAATTGGCAAAGGCGTTACATTCGATACAGGTGGGGTTTCCATTAAACCAAGTAACAAGATGCATCAGATGAAGATGGATATGTTGGGTGCTGGCACTGTTATGGCAGTTATACAGGCAGTTGCTAAGTTGAAACTTCCTATTAATGTAGTTGCTGTTGTCCCAACTGTCGAGAACGTGGTATCTGCTAAGGCAACTAAACCTGGTGACGTATTTACTAGTATGAATGGATTGACTGTTGAGGTTCTAAACACTGATGCAGAGGGTCGTTTAATACTTGCAGATGCATTGACATACGTTGAGAAATTTAACCCCGAGGTTGTTATTGATATTGCTACGCTAACTGGTGCGGCACTGTATGCACTTGGTTCGTACGCCACCCCTGTTCTTGGTAATGACCAAGAGTTGATTGATGACTTAATCAAAGCAGGTAAGAAATCCAAAGATAAAGGCTGGCAATTGCCATTATGGGAAGAGCATTGCAAGGTAATGCAGGGTCAAGAAGGCGTTGCTGACTTACGTAACATTGCTAGTAAACCAGGTCCTGGAACCACAACAGCCGCCGCTTTCTTATGGGAATTTGCAGATGATTATAAATGGGCGCATTTGGACATCGCTGCAACTGGAAGCAATGGTGATAAACCAACGGGACGCTCTGTTAAGATGTTGATTGAATATATTAAGCAACGTACAGGGTAACATAAATATTGTTTAGTATTCCAAATAGGTAATAACCCACCATGATTGAAGATATATCAAAGAGTAATTTCAAATACATCTACCAAAATGATGAAAGTTATATTTCATATGAATTATTAGAGCAAGTTCAACCATATTTTGAGGTAGATTTACCTAATGCAGAAGCAAAGGAAAAGATACAGTGGTTTAAAAATATATTTTGGCTAACAACTGAATTAGATTTGGGGTTAGCACACGCAATTCACCACAATCAAGCGGGAAGAAACTACATCGAAGTATTAGAGGATGAAGAGTTAAAGAATAAAATTTTTAATTCACCTTGGGCGACCACCATTGGGTCAGATATCGATTTGAAAAATAGCAGTACAGTTACCATACGTGAAGTGATGGATGGATATATACTGAATGGCGAGGCGAATTGGCTATCCAATGTTAATGTCGCAGATTATTCTACAATACCTGCGTTAGATTTCGAGGGGAATAAATTCAAAGTGGTTATTGATTTGAATACTGTCGACCACACTATTAACTCTGATTGGCCATTAATTACAGGAATGAGAATGGCTAGACCAGGAACAATTGTGTTGGATAATGCATTAATTCCGAAAAATCATTGTTTGGGTGCGTACGGATACCCAAACAAGTTTCATTACGTAGAAGCATTGAATGCAACTACATTTATGACAAGCATGACTGCTAATATCGTTGCATTGTGGAAAGAAGTGCATAGTTTTGCAAAGAATATCGGGAGAGGTAGAGATTTACAATTGATTGATGCAGAAATTGACGTATTCACTATGCTAAATCGTTGGATGGAACGCTTGAATCAATACACATTGGGGGAACATGAGCATCCTAGTGAAGGGTATTGGATTCAACATTTACATTTGTACTTATTTGGCAAAAAAACATTACATAAGGTGCTGAATCTATCTAGAATTATGGGAATCCAACCGCATATACTTCGTGATGGGAAGAGTAGTAGGGTATTTAGAAATGCACTTACCTTTTCATCAAATATGTATAAATTCCAAGATTATGAGAATCTATGGGGGGATGAGAACCATTCCGAAATTGATATGGATTTATACATTCAGTATAATTTTGATAAAATAATACACAATACCCCAATTCCAGAGACATTTTAACGATGTCCCCACAGGAAATATCTGACCATAAACGTAGGTGGAAAATGAGCAGTCCATGTGTAGTCAAAGTACACAGCGATTTATATATTGCACACAAAGATTGGTGCAGGCGTAACACAGATAGACACCAATGGAGCATGGATGCATTTACTGCGCCGTATGAAAACACATTTTTCTTTGAGTTTAATGCACACGCAATAGCATTTGCTTATGCATTTAGTAGGAACGTTATAGAATAGAGTAAGCACAGTTTATGGAAGATTCGCATAATGGTATTGCAGCAGTTTGCTAAATTGCCGACCGAAAGGTTGTAATGGTTCGAATCCATTATCTTCCACACTTTTTAAAGCACAATTTTTATTGTGCTTTTTTTATGTATTTGATTGTATTGTTTTATATATTCTATGTTATAATTTTGCGAATATCTTTTATATAATACGAGGGTATTAAAAATGGGGTTGAATTAATAATCAAAGGGGAGTAATAAGATGGATACAGTAATTTTTATGAAATGGGCACTATTGGTTTTTGTATTACTAATGGTATGGCAGATGTACAGTTTTTTTAAACAAAACAAAGGGGAGTAACAAGATGGATACGGAAACAAAAACAGCAGTTAAATTATTGATAGAACATAATAAATCACAAACAGAAAAGGTTCTTGGTGCGTTACACGAATTAACTAATTGGATGAACACAGTACAACAGTCAATCGACAACATCGACCAACGTCTTAGACTTGCAGAAAAAACAAACGAGTACCAAGATACAGAAAGTGAATTTTATGTAACTAAGAATGATTTTAACAAAGGCATGAAAAAACTACATAAATTTACAGAAGAATACTGCACACAACAAAGGGACTTTTACAACTGATGTCTGTATGCATAGGAAATAATTGTTATGATAAGATAACAAAAAACGCAACGGTTTATTACATTAAGTGTTCACAGACAGTAGATAATAACAACGAAAGTGAATTAACCAATGCGGCGGAATTTGTGTTTGATATAGTCAAGCACAAATATGGGGTTGACGAAATGATTAAAAGAAGCACATGACACACAAACAAAAAGAATCTTGTAGAATATATATTATTCTAGGTATTGTAATCGCATTTGTACTCGGTGCAGTGTTATCAACTTACTTCGGATAATAGCATGACAATATTTGATAGAATTATAGAATTCAACGTACAACGGCACTTACTTAAAGAACCTAATTGGCAAAAGGAATTCAGTTTCATTGCCGAAGAAATGTCAGAAGGACTACGTGCCAATGATGTTGAAGGTAAGATAGATGCACTAGCAGATATTATCGTGTTTGCTACGGGTGCGATTAAGAAAGCAGGATACAATCCCAATATCATCATGGAAGAGGTGCTACAGCACATAGAGTCTGACAAAGGTTACTTTGACGAAGAGCAAGGTAAGTGGATTAAAACAGAACGTGCTTATACTCCAAACTTCAATAAGGCAAAGTAATGACATTAAAAGATAAACAGAAAATGTACGCCCGTTTTCAATCCAAAATGGAAAGTGCGTGCTACCAATGCGTTACAGAACGTGTTAAACAGTACGATGTAACTGTATCCGACACATTTATTATTGACGATGTTGTTCCCGAAGTATGGAAACATCTAGAAGAAACCATAGATTCAATCATATATAATCATGTCTATAAAAAATAATTACATAAAATTGAATAAAAAAGTTTTACCGTAATCTCTTTTTAGGTTATAATACTCCCGTACACAATAAAAAAGGATGTACGATTATTACTTATAGGGAGTTATATATGTTTAAAGCAGTTCAGTTCACCAAGTCGAACTTAGATGACTTGAGAAAAGACTTAGATGCCGTATTATCAAAGTACAGCAAAGAAGCAGGGATTCACTTCAATATCGGTAGTATCCGATTTAGTGAGCGTGAAGCAAACATCAAATTAACAGCATCATTGCCATCAACTGGTGGTATGTTCACGTCGGCAGAAGAAGAGGCATTTGATATGTTCTCTAGGATTGATAGTATCTCTGTCGGTTTACACGAGGTTGGTTCTAGTAGAACATTAGGCAATGTCAAAATGGTAGGTTACAAATCACGTAATCGAAAATATCCATATATAGTAGAACAAGTATCTACTGGTTCGCGATACAAATTAAGCACATCATCGGCAAGAAGTCTATGCCCAATAACGGTATAGGGGGGATTATGCCAATCACAAAAATGTTAAACACAGTAAAAAAAGTATTCGATACAGATAATATATATGATTTAGATTTCGATTTAGGTGGCAGTAGTGCTAACGATTTTGAAAATAGTTTTGTTATATTCGCACGTTGGAGAGGCTCCGACAAGGAATTAACAGAGGTTGAATTGGATATCCTCAATGATGATAGCCAATTTGTTTATGAAAGTCTGATGGACTTTCTTTATTAATAGGAGAAGTAAAATGATAGACATGCAATTTGATTTAAATGCAAAGTTAGAAGAGATTCGTACTATGAAGGCAACGGTGGATGAGAAGAATGCACTAAGTGGTATGGTTGTAAATGAATACACTAAGGCGTTCATGGACACAGTAGATGCCCCAAAAACGAAGAAATCAAGAGTTCCTTGGGAAGATAATGATGTAATGACTGTTTATAGTACCATTGAGAAGAAGTACGGCGATAAAGACTCGTGGAAATATGGTTTAATTAAATCTGATGAGTTTGATAATTCTGTAACGTCAATGGCTAAATCATTGAATAGAACTAATGGTGGTATCCGCTCTATTATCAAGATAGCAACACATAGTGGTAACCTATCGCCATCTAAGAAAGACAAGGGTGCCATTGGGACTGCATTAAGATATAAGCGTTTAGCACAAAATGTTGGATTGCTTACAGAAAAGGCTTATGTAGGGACGTTGTACTGTGGCTATACTAACGGCACAGTTTCATTGAATGATTTTGCTACTGATATTTTTAGTATAGTTGATAAAGAATCAAAACATATTGAAACGATTGATGCAGTTGTTACTAATGGTTCTGTTGTTGCCAAACATGTAGTTAAAGTTTCTGTTAAAAATGATAAGGTTTCTGAAAAGAAGAAGAAATCTATTGGACACAGAGTGGTTGGTGCACGCTACACATTTGATGAAAGAGTTGGTATCTTTAAAAAGGTTGTATCTAAGTTAGGAAACTACAAAAATGTTGAATCTGTTTATGGTAGTACTGCATTTTCTGGATTCCCACCAACAGACCTCAATCAAACCTATGCTAATATTGCATCTACTGTTCCGAACAGAACTACTAGTGCTGTAAAAAATTCAGTTGACCACGCGGTGATTGTTTCTCGTAATCCAGACCGCAAGTACACCAAGTCTAAGATGGAAATCTATAGCGCCGCGGTAGAAGCAGGATTTATTGTTTAAAGGAGAATGATTATGACATCAATTGAAGAAAAAAGAGAGTTGTGGTTGGAGGATAAAACTCGTGTTTATCAACATGGTTGGAAAGATTGTGAGAAGGGAAATCCACATAAGCAATTTATGTACCCCGACCAAGAAGACCAAGATGAGTACACTGTTGGTTACTCTGAGCACTTTGCAGTACAGAAATGTGCAGGTCAAGAAACATAATATGCAACTTTTCGCATACGTCAATGGTAAAGAAATCAAGGTAATTGAAGATTTTGATGAAGTTAAGGATATGGTACTTGACCATATCCGAACCAATTACCGTGATGTGGCACCGATGGATGATGATGAATTTCAAATCGAAATTGTTTGCCAAAAATACATTGACGATGTACAAGAAGGATATTAGTTGACATATTAATTCTAGTTATGGTATAATACACCTAACAAAAACAAAAAAGGAATTTTAAAATGTCAGACGAGAAACATATTTGTTGTATTTGTAAGGGGATTTTCTTTGGTTATGGCAATAATCCAGAACCTGTAGAGAGTGAAGGTCGTTGTTGCGACGACTGCAACAACAGTCACGTAATTGCGGCAAGAATTGGTAATTTGGGAATTATCCCAACAGACAAAGAAATTGAGCAAATGGAACAAGACCGT
>Ga0233442_1003184_pt1 | contig 10123 bp, 10 predicted proteins | sample SI_123_September_3_FD_182789 | JGI IMG/M metagenome (GOLD analysis project Ga0233442, IMG submission 182789) | Seawater microbial communities from Saanich Inlet, British Columbia, Canada - SI_123_September2016_150_MG | ecosystem: Environmental > Aquatic > Marine > Inlet | place: Canada: British...
AGTATACTGGTTTTCATCGAACATCTTCATGAACAAGAATGCAAATATTAAATATACAATAAAATGGGCTAATTTATCAATATTTAAAGAATCATCAATCGGGGCCTGTAACTTGGGTATTGAAGTAAATGTGAATAATATTACTGCCCAAATATAGAAAGCAATTTTAAAATTCTTTTTTTTCATCTCTGCAATCTTACTTTTTATATGAATTTAATTTCCAAACAACTGCAAATGGTTTCATCATAAATTTAGCTTTTAACGGAAGTCTTTGGTCATCATCGGAAAACCAGAAAATAAGTACTCTATCCGGATTTACCAAATTATTTGTTAGCATATCGGAACGTTCTTTTTCTTTGTCTAAATAGTTTATGAAATTCAACTCAACTTTTATCGTCTGGATTTTTCCCAGTTTTGTAGAGATCGTTTCCTTCCCAATAACTTTATAATTAACTTTCCAAATAAGTCTGTTTGCATCAACCCAAAGCTCACCTGATGGCTCATCAAGAGCCTTCCTAAGATAAAAAAGTGCTGAGAAGAAATCTCTACTTTCCGGGTTGATAGAATATTCACAATTACGATCTGGTGAGATATTACTTAATCTCTTTGCTGTTTGCATATCTCGGTTGTACTTAATGATCCTATCCTCATAATAATCACCCTGGTTAATGAGTTTCTGGTATTTAACTGGCAGAAAATTTCCTGAATAAATAGATTTATAGGAATTATTCATATTGGAAGCAATACTGGCGATTGGAGTTGCTTTTGCATTAATTGTAAGAACAGAATCTTTGTTTATAATAGAAACCTTAACAGCAGTAATTCCAAGATACTTTATAGATAGATCAAATGTCTCTGCTAGAAGAAGTACGGGTGTTAGTAGTAATATAAAGGTTATAGATTTATATTTCTGATTCATCGCTGTTATTGATAATCTCTAAAGTAATATATTCTATTCGACGAGCTTTAACACTTTTCACAGTGAACATAACAAGTTCATTATAAATAAAACTCTCATTTTCTTCTGGGACTTTATTAAAATTATCATAAATAAATTCAGCAAGATTGTCATATTTCTCTTCATCAATATCTAAAATAAATTTATCATTCAATTCAGATATCGAGTACATTCCATTTATGCTGTAAGTACCGTTATTTAGTTTTACGATATTTGGTTTTTCTTTATCATATTCATCACGGATCTCTCCAACAAGCTCTTCTAAAATATCTTCAAGCGTGATCAACCCTTCAGTTCCACCATACTCATCAACAATTATTGCTATCTGTATCTTTCGTCTTTTAAATTTATTCAATAGATTTTGGATCTTTGTATTTTCTGTAACAAAAAGTGGAGGACGTAGAAGTGAGCTAATTGATTGTTTAGTAGGATTTAAGATGATATCTTTAGCATATATTATCCCAATAATATTATCAATATTGGTCTTATAAATTGGAATTTTTGAATGACCTGAGCTAATTATGATTTCCTTTACTTTTTGCAAACCTTCTGAAGTGTCTACACCTGCAATATCAACTCTTGGAGTCATTATTTTATTTGCATCGGTAGATGAGAAACGGAAGATGCTTGTAATAATTCTTTTTTCATTTTCCTCTAAAGGATGCTTTGTAACTTTAGATTTTATAAGGTTTTTAAAATCTTCCGATGTTATATTGGTTTGTTCAGCTTTATTTTTGGTTGAAAAGATAGAACTTATAAATTCTAGTATTTTAATAATAGGCCATAATAAGTATTTTATTATCTCTAAAAAGAAACTGGAAGAACGTGCAGTTTTCTCTGGTGATGAAAAAGCTAATAATTTTGGGGCTATTTCTCCAAAGATTAATAGTAAAATTGTCATGATAATAATTTCGACTATCATAATAAGGGACTGAGAAAATTGCGGGAGATATTCTTCTCCAATACTTATTGCTATAAGTGCAGCTGTTGAAGAAGCGGCAACATTAACAATTGTGTTTCCAAGAAGAATAATAATAAGTAACTCTTTTGGATTACTTAGTAATCGCAAAATTCTTTTTGAACTTTTGCTACTACTTTTTTCTAGTTTCTTAATTTGGATCTTAGATAAAGAGAAAAAGGCAGTTTCTGACCCCGAAAAAAAGGCTGAAATAATTAGAAAACCAACAATTGATATAACCGGAAAACTTTCACCCACGAGACTAATTTTTCTCCTTATTTAATATAACTATATATTCTTTCTCTTTTGCATCCATGATCTTCTTATCTGCAGCAGCTAAATGATCATAACCTAAACAATGCAACAAACCATGCAAGAATAATGCCTGCAATTCATATGCAAATGTTCTATCTTCCTTTTGTTTATTAGCAACTTCAGTGTCAATAATAATGTCACCAATCAGGTTTACGCCAGGTATATCAGCAGTAAAAGAGAGTACGTCAGTAATCTCATCTCTTCCTAAATATTTTTTATTGAGAAGCCTAATAGAATCATCGCTAGAAAGTTCAAGGTTAATAAAACTATCAGGTGGATTAGATTCACTGCTTATAACATGCAAAAATAGTTCTTCAAAAATGTCAGCATCAACACTATGATCTGTTTTATTTGTTAGTATAACAGGTTTAATTTTCGGGATATTCAAGTCGCTTCCTATAAACTCCCATCAAAATTGGAAGCATGTATATTTTTATTTTTTCAAGTTCTTTCAGTGTTAGTGGAGAATCGTCTAATTGCCCATCATTAATTAGATTATGTATTGTATCATCCAATACTTTTTTTATTCTCTTTTCAGAGAAATCATCTAAAGATTTTGTGGTAGATTCAACTATGTCGGCAATCATCACAATAGAAGATTCTTTTGTATATGCTCTTGGTCCAGAATAATAAAATTGTTCTTCATCAAAATCAAGATTTGTTTCTACAGCTTTATTATAGAAAAATTTTATCTGACTTGTCCCATGATGTTGCTGAATAATTTCAATAACAGATTTTGGCAGATTATGTTTTCTCGCTAAAGCCAATCCATCATTAATATGATTTCTAATTAAAAGGGCACTTTCGGTAGCCATCATTTTATCATGAAGCTCTGTTGATTCTGGGTTGTTCTCGATAAAAAATTGAGGATTTTCAAGCTTTCCAATATCGTGATAGTAACTTCCAACACGTGCCAACAGATGATTAGCACCAACAGCTTCTGATGCGCTTTCTGCAAGGTTTCCAACAATTAGTGAATGGTGATACGTTCCAGGTGCAACTGTCGCCATTTTTTTTAGTAAGTTATTATCAAAATCAAGTAGTTCTAACAATATTTGTTTCGTTGCTAGATTCAACTTTCTCTCTACATACGGAGTTAATAAAATCAATCCAACAACGGAGGTTATGCATGAGATAATACCCCATAAAAGATGCCAGAAGTATATTGTGATACTTTCAAATTTAATAAGAGAAACTGCAGTATTAACAACAAAGAAAGATATTAATAAATATAGTGTAATCGGATAGAATTCTTGCTTCTTCTTCATGTGTTTAAGTGCAATAATACCACCAAAAGTTGTTAAACTTAAGATCATCGGATTTGTGAAACTCCAATTTAGGAATATTGAAACGAAAATAAGAGTAATAAAATTGAATAGAATTCCTATGTGTGGATTAAATATTAATGCGATAAGAAGTACAGATAAGCTGAAGGGAATGATCAAAGATGGGATTATTAATATATTATTTATAAAAATTGTAAGAGTTATTGAAACTAAAATACTGCAAAGAATAATAATAGTTCTTGGAATTGAAGAAAAATTACTTGGAAAAAAAAGCACAATTATATAATCGAATAGAATTAAAATAAGCAAAGAAAGCAGGAATATTCCAAATGAAGATAGAATTAGCTGTAGATTGTTTCTGGTTGGGCTATGATCGTTTTGAGCTTTTATAAGAGATTGCAATTTAAGTAATTCAATAGGAGTTACTTTCTGATTTTTCCCAATAATTCGCTCATTTTTTTGAACTTTTCCTAAAGTTAATGAAACCTTTTCTTTAGCTTTTTCTTTCTCAAGCTCCGTCATTTCTTGATCAACAATTATGTTCTCTATAAGAATTATATCAGAAAGTTCATGGATTAATGGTTTTTCATTTTCATTCGTGTGCCAGTTTACTAATTTATCTTTTGCTTCTTCAAGTGAATAAAGTCTGTTAAGTCCAAAATTAGCTATTCTGCTAGATTTTGAAATTTTTATCTCTTGATAACGATAGCTATTAGAGTATATACCAATTGTAAAAATTTTTGTAATATTTTCACTTAAAAAATTATAGATTCTTGCTCTTCTATTATTATTAATTAATAATTTAATATTCTCGGTAGATAAAATATATCCATTTTGACGTAATTTTCTACTTGTTTTTTGAATGTCTGATCCATCTTCTAGAATAAAATGCTGAAAAACAAAATCCAGATTTTTTTGTGCGTTAAATTTAAGATTTTCTGAAACTTTATAAATTGGTTGTACTTTTGCGGCTGCTGCCGTTTGCTCTGCTCCTAATGTTTCTTTGGCTTTATAAACATGAAAATCGAAAGGTGCATTAATGTCTTTCTCTGCAATCTCTCCCAATTTCAGATTGTAAATATGAGATATGACTCTATATGGGCTAAAAGCGAAATGCAAGAGTCCAATGATAATAGAAGCTAAAATAATTAGGTGTATTTTATGAATTTTCAATTGTTATATTAATAAAGAAGCCTCTCCGCAAAGAGAGGCTTCATATTTTTGGTTAGATTAATCTCTTGGAATTTCAAAGATCTGATTTGGATAAATGAGATCTGGATCTTTGATTTGATCTTTATTAGCTCTGAAAATTAAAGGCCATTTTGTAGCATTACCATATACTTCCTGGTAACCGGCTATTTTCCAAAGACATTCTCCCTTGTATACTTTCCATTCATAAGGAAGTCCGCGAGGAATTTTGATAACTTGATCAGGATAGATCAGGTTAGGATCTTTAATGTTATCTCTGTTAGCCCTATAAATAACAGGCCATTTAGACATGTCACCATAAATGAAGCTATACTGAGCTATCTTAGAAAGCCAGTCACCTTTAACTACTGTATAGTCATCTTCGTAATATTTTGGTTTAGCTGCCTCAAGGTTGCTCTCAAGATTTACAATTTTGTTATCCAGGTCAGAAAAATCTTTTCTGAAATCTGGAACTTTACCTAAATTAGAACCTCTATAATCGTTATATTCTACAACTAGAGCACGCACAACTTTCTTAGCTTTCCATAGTTCTTTGTCTGTTAGTCCATCCCAATTAGTGATTTCACCATTGAAATACTTAATCTTTTCCATAATTGATGCAAAATCTTCTTCAGTTACACCAAGAAATGTAAGGATATCAGCGTGAACTTTGTCATACTCCGCTTTTACAGGAACTATTTTTGCATTAAGTTCTTCGATTGTTACTGAATATTTTTCTTGATCAGCAATAGCATCTGCTTTTCTTTGTTGTAATTCAGCAAGGTCAGTTTCAAGGTTTTCCCAATAAACTAGTCTCTCTTTTTTCTTGAGATCTTTGTACTCTTCTTCAGAAAGATAAGTAACTCTAGCTTGGATAAATACGGGTAATACTAATAAAGCGATTAATGATAATATAATAATTCTTTTCATAGTTTACTCCTATTTCCCTGCTTCCAGTTCATTTTGATACTCTTGTAAGCTTTTAAGCTCAGCTTCCTGCTTAGCTAATTCTGCTTCTAGAGTTTTCATCTCGCTGTTCAAGTTGTCAGCTTTCTTTTCTTCCTGAATCGCTTCTTCTTCTGCTGTGTCTAATTGACCTTTCATCACCGGCGGTGGTGGTGGTGCACAAGCAGAAAGAAGGATTGAAAGAACCAATACTACGACAAAAATTTTGACTAAATTTTTCATATCTTCTCCCTTTTTTGAAATTTATAAAATAACAACAGTACACTTAATTACTTTGAATATATTATTTGTCAAGTATAAAGCTGATACTTGATTGTTTTAGAGCAGATTCCAATTTATATGGACTTATCAATAACCTTTTTAATTTGACATATTTGTTATAGAGATCATAAATATTTCAGTAAAATTGAATTTATAGTAAATGGGGGGATAATGAGCAGTAAAGAACGTTATACAATTAAAACAGGAAAAGGGAAGATCATCAAGCTAACAAATGATATCAAGGAAGCATTGAAAATTCAAGAAGACCACAAACATGAAGGAGCATTTATTGAAGATAGAAAAAGTCCCAATAAGCATAAGAAAGCCTTCTTTCATTAGAATAAATACAAATGCTAACGTCATATTAGTCTAAACGTGCATAACATAAAGTTAAAATAATACTTTGAAAAAGATTAGATTCATTCTATTAATTTCGGTATTGATAATTACTCCACTAGGATTTGCTAGTAAATTCTACACTGGATTTGGAGCAAAATGGTTCAATAACTCCTTAGGGGGATTATTATATGAAGTTTTTTGGTGCCTTGTAATTTCTTTAATTTTTATTCAGTTCAAACCTTGGAAGATTGCATCATTTGTGTTTATTGTAACATGTTTTTTAGAATTTCTTCAACTTTGGCATCCATACTTTTTAGAAGTTCTTAGAAGCACATTTATTGGGAGAACAATAATTGGGAATACATTTGTTCTTAGTGATTTTATCTATTATTTCCTTGGCTCACTTATGGGCTGTGCTCTACTTGTGAAGATCAAAAAAACTATAAATTCCTAACAGACATAACAGCTATACCAATAAGTAAAGAATCACGCAAAGTATATCTGTCTAAAAGGATAGGGTCATAATCTTTATTAAATGGTTGTAGTAAAATTTCTTTTCCTTCTGCAAATGATTTAACTTTTTTTAGTGTTACTTCACCCTCTACCCTCACAACACAAATTCTCTCATCTGCTGCAACCCAATTATCGCATTGCTTAACAATAACTACATCACCATTAGAAATGTAGGGCTCCATACTGTCTCCGCTGGCATAAAAAGCAAAGTAGGAATTGAAATCACCCGAAAGTGAACTTGTATCCATCATAATATGATCAAGAGGTTCGGCTGAATCAATTTCTTGAGGAGAACCACAACTTACACCATCAAGGATTGGTAAATAAAAGTACTCTCTATTCCCAACAGTTTTAATGTTTCTTGTGGGGAACATTGGCCCTTCACCAGTAATAAGCCATGTAATATTTATATTGAAAGTAGTAGCAAGTTTATTTAAAAAATCGTAATTTGGATTAGTTTTTCCCTTTATATAGCGGTTTATTACAACATTAGAAATTCCTAGTTTCTCTGCTAAACTAATTTGAGTAAGCTCAAGTTTTTTTAGAACCTCTTTCATTCTTTCCCCAAATGCCATACTAGCCTCCCAACATGTATTTAACTACATAGTTAAAAAATATATATGAGATTAACCGTCAAGTTAAAAAAAGAAAACTTTAAATTCATGTAATTTATTTGGAGAATAAGATTATTAACTTAAAACAATATTGTTTTCCTTAGAATCGCTTACTTCACCTATGATAGCTGCCCATTCTATTCCAGTTGACTTTAATTTATCTAAAAGTAGATTTGCTTTTTCTTTAGAAACAGAGATCAGTAACCCGCCTGAAGTTTGAGCATCATATAAAAGTGTAAGTTTATACTTAGGAATATCAGCGTTATTAATATTCACATGAGATTGATAGTATCGCTCATTTCTAAAAGAACCACCTGGGAAAAATCCCATCTCTGCAAGCTCATAAGCTTCTTCAATAAATGGGATTGAATGAAAATCAAGCTCTATTGAAGTATTTTTATTTATCATCTCATAAAGGTGACCCAAAAGGCCAAAGCCAGTTACGTCGGTCATTGCATTAACGCCTAAGTCAATAGCAATTTCCGAAGCTGTTTTATTCAAAAAGCTCATATGAAAAACAGCTTTATCAATCAGGCTCTGAGGTGCTTCATCAGCTTTTATTGAAGTAGTTATAACACCCAAACCAAGAGGTTTAGTTAAAATTATTTTGTCACCAGGTTTTATTGTATTATTTCTTACTATCTTATTTGGATGTACAGTTCCGGTTACAGAAAGACCATATTTCATTTCAATATCTTCGATAGTATGTCCACCCAGAACAACACCGTTAGCTTCTCTAACCTTTTCCATCCCACCATGCAAGATCTCATGTAATATCTCTTTTGTTAAATGACAATTATCATAAGCAACAATATTAAGAACTGTATTAACTTTTGCTCCCATTGCATATATATCGCTCAAACTGTTTGCAGCAGCTATTTGACCGTATAAGAATGGATCATCTACAACTGGTGTAATAAAATCAACAGTTTGCACTATCGCAATATCATCTGTTATTTTATAAACTCCAGAGTCATCATTATCAGATCTATCGACTAAAGTTCGATCTGAAGTTGGAAAATTTAATCCGTTTAATATTATATCTAAGTCCGCCGGACTCACTTTCCCGGCTCAGCCAGCCGCTTTAACATATTGTGTTAATTTTATTATATCTTCTTTTTTATTCATTACAAATCTCCAATAATTGTATTCAAATGATTGGAAACGGAAATTGTGTCAAGTGAAGTTAATAAATATGATTAATTAAAAAAATGGAATATAATCACATCTTTATATTATTGTTTTTCATTGGATAAAATAATTGACATTTTAGAATGTTCAATTGGATTTCGAGAAGAGGAATATTTTGAATAAAATATCAGTACTTTTTATTTTAATAATTTTTAGTTTTTCGTTAATGTTTGCTGAAATCAGTAATGTATTTTCAACAATAGAATTAGGGCTTGAAGCTGGTTCAGAAGTTGTTGAAAATAAATTCCATGATTATTGGGATAAGGGAGTTTCTATAAATTCATTTGCTGTGGTTCCTTATCATTATGGCTCTTTTGAATTGGGAATTCAATATTCGGAATATAAAGCAAAAGAGGGTATGGCAAAAGACTTGGAAGATATCTCAATCTCTTTAGGTTGGGGTAAAAGTATTCCGATAGTAAATAAAATAGAATGGTATAATTCAGTATCTTTTACAAACCATATGATGAAAATAATTTACACTAATATAACAACTTCAGAAAGTGAAATCTCGCTAAATGTAAATTCACAAATGAAATACCATTTTTATAAAAGTTTTAGACTTATAGTTGGAATTAAGTCTTCAACTATGTTTACTTTTCATAAAATTGACCATACATACTATTATGTTGGAGTCAGTTATTCAATTAACACTCCAACTTTCATTAAGAGGTTTCTTCAATGATAGTTAAGCAAAAACTATTATTTTTATTTTTATCTTTGATCTTCTCCATTTCCATATTAAATAGCTCCGATACTCATTTCTCTCAGATCATTACAAAAGATGATATAGAAAGTTCCGGAATTGTAAGAATTTCCGAAATATTACTTTTGATCGATGATACTAGAATTATTTCTCATGAAGGATTTACTTGGAAAGCAAGTATAAGCGGATTATCTTCGTATCAAAATCAGAGTTGGCTTATTAAGATTGATGATATTCTATACAACAGGAATATTTTTGATGTAAACAACCTTAATATGCTTCCAATTACAATTCGCGATATTCTTTATGTGGAAATATATAATGTTCCAAGCCTATCTAATTCGGATTTTGTGGAAAATGGATTGATTCATTTTCATACCGATAGAAGCATTAAAGATAAAAATAAGTATACCGGTTATACGGTTATTGGTAGCGAGACGAGAGACGGAGGTCCATATAATACAGTTATAAACCATTCGTCTCCCAATGTTGATAAAACGGGTCCTGTTTTGTCTATTCGAAGTAAAATAAATGTGAAGGATTTCCAAATTATTGCTTCATTTATTGGACATTCTCATTGTTTTTCAGATTCAAAACTCAGAAAAAGAAATGAATATTCAATTACCGACGGTGAAACATGGGCAGGAATTAAAAGAATATCTCCATTACTTACAATAATAAAAAAATCAGAAAGTTCTAAACATGAGTTAAATGCGAGTTTCTCCTATTCAGATAAATATCCTTTTTATCTAGAAAGTTTGGGAAGAGAAATTCCTACTTATTGCACATTTTCAAATATTGGATATAAAAATGAAGCAAACATTGGTT
>Ga0233442_1003192_pt1 | contig 10097 bp, 6 predicted proteins | sample SI_123_September_3_FD_182789 | JGI IMG/M metagenome (GOLD analysis project Ga0233442, IMG submission 182789) | Seawater microbial communities from Saanich Inlet, British Columbia, Canada - SI_123_September2016_150_MG | ecosystem: Environmental > Aquatic > Marine > Inlet | place: Canada: British...
ATCGGCCATACCTTTGGGGGTGACTGGATAACCCCAGGATGTGATCTTGGCGGCCGCCTCTACGGGGGCCTGACCGACGACTCCCTTGGGACTATTGATGGCAAAATACTGTCCTGGCTCCAGTGAGCAAGCCGAGACGATAGCCATGATGGCGACGGCTGCTTCGCAAAGCATGCCGGCATAGCCGATCGGTCTGGCATGCGACTCTTTGCTGATCATCTTGGGCGAGGTGCCGGATGATACCAGGGAGTGAAATCCAGAAATGGCACCACAGGCGATGGTGATAAAGCAGAAGGGAAAGATGCCGCCAGAGAATAATGGCCCCTGGCCGTTGACAAAGACCGTCAGTGCGGGCATCTCGAGTACCGGTTGCAAGACCATTATGCCGAGCGCCAGCATGCCGATAACGCCAATTTTGAGAAAGGCGGATAGATAGTCTCGGGGTGCGAGCAGGATCCAGACTGGGAGGACTGAGGCGACAAAACCGTAGAGCATCACTGAAACTGAAAGAGCCGGACCATCCAGAGTAAAGATCGGAGCCCAGAAGGGATCCTGTCCGATCCACTTGCCTGCCACTACAGCCAGTATCGTAAGGACGACGCCGATTATCGATCCTTCCATTACTTTGTGAGGTCTGATCATTTTCATATAGATGCCGACCACCATAGCGATTGGTATGGTGGCAGCCAAGGTAAAAGTGCCCCAGGGGCTTGCTTTTAGTGCATTGACGATGACCAGGGCCAGGACGGCCATGAGGATCATCATGATCAAGAGTATGGCGATGAGAGCGATCGTACCGGCCAGAGGGCTGATCTCGTCACGCGCCAATTGGCCGAGCGACTTGCCGCGTCTACGCATCGAGGAGCAGAGTATGACAAAGTCTTGAACAGCCCCTGCGAGCACTACACCGGCGATGATCCAGAGCGTGCCCGGCAAATAGCCAAACTGAGAGGCGAGGATCGGTCCGACAAGTGGGCCTGCACCGGCGATGGCGGCAAAATGGTGGCCAAACAAAACCCATTTGTGTGTGGGCACAAAATCTTTGCCATCATCTATTGAGGTCGCTGGTGTTTGATGTCTGTCATCCAGACTAAAAACACGTTCGGCGATAAATCTTGCATAAAAACGATAAGCCGCCGAAAAAGTACATGCTGCAGCCAATACCAACCAGACGGCATTGATCTTTTCGTGTCGGACCGAGGCTAAGGTGTAGAGCGCGTACAGGCCCAAAAGGGCAATCGGTACCCAGATGATGAGGCCCTTTTTATCTTTCAAGACTCGCTCCTGTTGCGTTTATCAATTAGTCAAAAGGCCTGCCAGGCAGGCCGAGAGATAGCTAGCCATAGTACCGCAGAGGAGAGCCTTGAGACCGAGCTTGGCAAGGTCCTCGCGTCGGCTGGGGGCGATTTCGCCAATTCCACCGATCTGCATGGCCACTGAGGATAGATTGGCAAAGCCGCACAAGGCAAAGGTAGCAATGGTTTCTGCCTTGGGACTCAGTGTCCGTACACCCTCTTTTACCATTTCGGCCAGATCAGTAAAAGCGAGAAACTCATTGATGACAATTTTTTCTCCCATGAGCATACCCACTGTCGATATGTCTCTGGCAGGCACGCCAAGCAAAAATGCTACTGGGGCAAACATGACGCCAAAGAGATCCTTGATCTTGAGATGCGCTAGATCGAGTCCTATGCCATTGGCTCTCAGGCCCAGATTGTACAGGCCCGCCCCGATCGCACCGCAAGCAGCGTCGCACATAAAGATCAGGGCGATAAAGGCAATGAGCATAGCCACTACATTGAGGCCGATGCGGAGACCTTCGGAAGCACCATGGGCGGCAGCATCGATGATATTGGCCGCAGTGCGCTTTACCTCGATCGAGACCTTGCCGCGGGTCATTGATTCTTGCGTTTCGGGATAGATGATCTTGGAGATCACAAGTGCTCCCGGGGCCGCCATAACGCTGGCCGTTAACAGATAACTGGCCTTGATGCCCAGTCCTATATAGACTGCCAATACCCCTCCGGATACGCATGCCATGGATCCAGCCATGGAGGCGAGGAGCTCGGAGCGAGTCATTGTCGGCACGTAAGGTTTGATCAAAAGTTGGGCTTCGACCTGGCCGACAAAGACCGAGGCGGCATTTGATAGGGCCTCCGCACCTGAGGCGCCCATGACCTTTGCCACCACGCGCGCCACTATCTCTACAGCCTTTTGCATGAGGCCGGTATAGTAGGAAATGCTGACCAGGCTGGAGACAAAAATGATGGTGGGCACCACACGAAAGGCAAAAATGTAGCGCGCGTCGTTACCGACCAGCGCTGCTAGTCGATCGGTGGCTAGAGGCCCAAAGACAAATTTGGCGCCCTCGTCCGAAAAATGCAGGAGGCTGGTGATGCCATCGCCAATAGTGCGAAAGATTTGTTGACCGATATCAGTCTTGAGGATAAAGACCGCAAGGATGACCTGGAGGATGAATCCAGAGACGATCAGTCTGAGATTGATTGCTTTGCGATTGTTGGATAAGGCATAGGCCAGCCCAAAGATCGAGGCGATACCCAATAGTCCCTGGCATTGTTCGGCAAGGCTCATGGGTCAGGCTTTCAGTATCGGTTTGGGTTCAAAGGGCTCACCGGTAATCTGGCTCTTCTTTTTCTGCCAATCTTCTTGTGCTTGCTGTCTCAGCAATGCAGCCTCTGCTTTATTTCCCGCCAACTCCATAGCCCGGGCCATGACAAATTGTGCGGCTCCGATCTCAGACGCCTTTTGTAAAAGGGGTTGCTGTGCTTTTTGCAGGGTATCCATCGCTTGCTTTAGCTCGGTCTGGGCCTTGGTTATCTGGTCAAAGGCCTTGGCGGCGACAGGGTCTTTTTGGAGCTCTTTGCGCAGGCCTTCTTTTAATTTTGGATCGAGATCTGGTTTGCTCAATAGTTGCATGGTAGCTGTTGTTGCGGCTCTAGCTTCGGGTGAGAGGGTTTGCATGTGCTCGTTGAGTCCTTGTGCTGCCAATTGCATGGCCGGTCCCTTGGAGAGCATGATATCGCGTCTGGCCATGTTGAGGTCACCCCAATTTTGACTGACGGCCAGGCCATAGTCCGATTGGGTCTTTTGTATGGCATCCATAAACTGAGGTTGCATCTTTTCAAAGGCTGCACTCTTGTCTGGGGCAGCAGCAAACTTGTCGACTGTCTTGGCCAGGTCCTTTAGCCCATCGCCGACCTTATCCATCGGCATTGCTTTGAGGGCGGCAAACTCGTCAGGCTTTTGCTTGTCCTCTTGTATATGTAGAGTCTGCAAATCGTAATTAGTTGGTTTAAAATTTTCGTTATTGCGTCTTTGCGATATGTCTGAGCTTGACATATCGAGTCTATTTATAAGCGCGTCATCGCCTTGCATGGCGGATGCCGCAATATTGGTGCGGTCGAGCCCAGCTCCTGTCTCATGGTCTAGATTTCTTGCCATAGACTAAACAATCCCCCTGCGCCGTTGTCAAGGGTAGAGTATGAGGCCATGCCCTCAGGGGGAAAAGGGGGATTCTACGAGGAGTTTTCGTATGCCCGATCTTATTGCTTGTCAGGTGCGCCAACGCAGGATTTTTTCTTTTATCGGGTTGATAAAAGCTCGTCCTTGCTCGTAAGCCTCGTTCCATTCTTTTTTGCAGAGAAAATACCAGTGTCCGGGCGTGCCGGCATCCTTGACCGTCATGATGATGCGTGGACTGTGCTTGGATAAGATCTGGTGCTGCATCACGGCCATATCTTTATCTTGAGTCAAAAAGGTCGTGACGAAATAGTCGATGATGGGCTTGATCCAAGCTGTGCCCGGGATAGTCCAGTATGTCGTGTGATTGAGCTCTGTGTGCGTCTCATCGATCGGTGTCAATGTTGTGATACCAGCGATCAGTGTGCGGTTGCCCCAGCTGATATATTCGCGGCGGCAACCAGGCAATCTAAAGCTGATCTCGGTCTCTATAAAGCCACCGATCAATTTGAAAACGATCGAATGTTTGCTGGGTTGATGCTTAAGCATAGTCCAACCGGTGCCGTCCGGGACGTAAGTCTTGGCTTTTTCTTTTAGATTTTTGGCGGAGCGCCACCACCACGATTTGTGGACAAAGGGCACGTGCGCTGTGTCTATGAGGGCCGCAACGGCATAATCTATATGATGAGGTAGTTGGAGCGTGGTTGTGGTCTTGCTAAAGCTCATGCCATCGAGTCCCGGTGCATAAGGGATCTCTGGCAGGGTCGCCGGATCTGGATTGTTGGCGCCAAAGTAGACCCAGACCGAACCTAGTCTCTCGGCAGCAGGAAAACTCCTGGTCTTGATCGACTCAGTGCGCATTGATTGATCTTTGCAGAGCGACGGGATCTCTGTGCAAGCTCCAGCCGTGTCAAAGCGCCAGCCATGAAAGGGGCACTCCAATTGCTTACCGTCAAAATGACCTGCTGATAGCTTTACCGCCTGGTGCGGACAGATATCGCGCATGGCAAAGACCTTGCCATTTTGATCGCGGCCTACCACTATCGGTTGACCGAGCATCTCTTTGGCGACCACGGCATTTTTTTTGAGGGCGCTGGATGGTACGGCAAAATACCACATGTTTTTGGTATAGGTCTTGCCGTAGGGAGAGTTAAACTGCTCCTCCCACTCGTATTTATCGTGCTCGAGGCCTATTTGTTGTAGGCCATCTACAAACTTGGTTTTGATATCGTCATAAGTGCTCGTCATGGTGCCAAGCTTACCGCAAGAGCTCTCAAAGGGAAATCAAGCGAAAGGATTATTTATCAAATTAAAACTATTTTTCGAGGCATAGTCCGAGATAGTCCTGGCCTTCAAAATCGAGTGCCTTTTGAAAAGTACGATAGCCAGGCTTTCTAACCTCTAGTAAATGCCTGCCATTATTGAGATGACAGCGAAAGGCACCGCCCGACAGGCCAGAATTGTTGGCTCGTTTGACCTGTCCTGAAATGGCGCCATCTATAAAGACGTAGGCTCCGACAGATGCCGAATCACTATTGAGGAAAAAATTGGAGTTGCGCTTGCCATTGCAGCGAGTCTGCAAAAAAATGATCGTCAATGATATCGTCGCGACCACGCTCCACAATAAGAGTGGGCGCGAGCGCCTGGGGGCCAGAGCGACAGGTATATCGGGTGAGAGGAGCAGCCTATCTACCACTGCCGGCCTTGCCTTGCCCATCCATAGGCATCCAGAGAGTAGGTGGATTGTAAGGATAAAGCCTGCCTCCTGACTGTGCGCCGTCCTTGCTGGGCATGGTCTGTGGTGCTGGATAGGCCGGAGGTGCTGGGGCGGGTGCAGGAGCGGCTTGCGGAGCGCTTGTCGGCCCTGGTGCTACCGGCGGTGCGGACGCATCACCATTGGTGTTGCCAGGCAAAGGCGCTACAGGTGTGCCATCACCAGAGTCTACTTGTGGCGATTGTGGTTGGCTCAAGCCTGGTTTGGCGTCTGTCTGAGTCGAATTATTGCTATTGTTGCTGTTGGCAGGATCCAAGGCTGGTTGCTGCGCATCTAGTGCTTGACCATCTGGAGCACTGGCGTTTGCTCCATTTTTTGCCTCACCCTCAGTGACAGGCGTGATGGGGGATGGGGTCATGAATGTGCCGGGTGGAGTGGGGCGAGCCTTGTAATAGGCCTCATTGTAGTTGTGCCAGATCTTGGCCATGATCACGCCGCCAGTGACATTGTGGCCTGATATGGGCTTGTTTTCGTCATTACCACCCCAGACGGCTGTCACCATATCTGGTGTAAAGCCGATAAACCAGATGTCTTTGCCTTCATCGGCGGTACCTGTTTTGCCTGCCACTGGTCGATCGGCGAGCTTGGCATTGGTGCCCGTGCCCCATTTGACTACATCTTGCATGCAGTCTACGACTCGCGCTACTGGTTCGACCTGGAACGCTCTGTCGGTCTTGGCTTCAAAGACTTCGATGATTTGTCCCCGATTGTTTTCGATTTTGCGCAAGACTTGAGGTTTGATCGAGATGCCAAAGCGAGCGAGGGTACCATAGGCGCCCGCCATCTCCAGCGGGCTGGCTGCAGAGGAGCCGAGAGCGAGTGAAAGATTGGGGTCTAGCTTGGCTGTGATGCCTGCTAATCTGGCCGTTTCTATGACGCTTTCCATACCCACCATCTGGCCGATGCGTACGGCAGGTACGTTGCGCGATAGAGCAAGAGCGCGTCTTACTGTGATCTTGCCATAAAACTTGTGGTCAAAGTTTTTAGGAGCATAGGCTGGAAGCCCCCAGGGTTGATTGATTACCAGGGGTGTGTCATCTATGGTGCTATCGGGAGCCAGGACGTTTTTGATGAAAGCAGTAAGGTAAACGAAAGGCTTGAAGCTAGAACCTACAGTGTGAGGATTGGTGGCACGATTAAACTGATTCTTCCAAAAATCACCCACTCCGCCGACCAGTGCCAGGACCTCGGCGTCACGCACCGATAGCGATACCAGTGCACCCTGAGTGACGCCCTTTGGTGCCTTCTTGATGCCTTCGTTGAGATATTTTTCGGCCAATTTCTGCGCTGTCGGATCGAGATTGGTATAGACCCTGAGTCCCTGTCTGCGCATCTCGGCCTGGCTAAATCTTTCTCTCAATAGCTGCAAGACGTAGCTGATGTAATAAGGATATTGCTGGAGCGGGTTGATACCCTTTTTAAAGACCAGTGGCTTGGCCTTTGCTTCATCTGCCTGGGCTTTGGTGATATAGCCGTATTCGACCATCTTATCGATGATCTCGGTTTGTCTTTCTATTGCTACTTTGCGATTTTGCGGAGCGCCGAGCTCCGACGGTGCTTTTACCAGGCCGGCAAGGAAGGCTGATTCGCCAATATTGAGCTGGCTGGCAGACTTGTCAAAATATCTAGAAGCCGCTCTTTCTATGCCATAGGCGTTGTTGCCAAAATAAACCTGGTTGAGATACATGTTGAGGATACGCTCTTTGCTATAGCGTCTCTCGAGTTCCCAGGCCGTGTAGGCTTCTTTTAGTTTGCGATCGTATGTCCTGCCGGCGTCGACAAAAAACAAATTTTTTGCCAATTGCTGAGTGATAGTCGAGCCGCCTTCGCGCACGTGTCCAGCTTGCATATTGACGATGGTGGCACGAAAAATACTCACAGGGTTGATGCCCTTGTGCTCGTAAAAATGGTGATCTTCGGCTGCAAGGATTGCCTGCTGCATCTTGGTGGAGATCTGGTTGAGAGGCACTACTCGTCTGTCTTCGTCGCCCTCGACTGTACACACCAGATGGTCAAAACGATCAAAGATCTGGATCGCTTCTATAGGTTCGTAGCGTTCGACCATGGAGACATCCGGCATGTCTTGCATGTGCTTATAGACCGATGCTCCGACAAAGCCGCCGCCCAGGGCACCACCGACCAGGCCGATCATAACGATACGCCTAAACCAGAGCCTGGCAGGAGCCAGACGACCTTGATGCTGTTTTCTGGCTTGCGAACGTCGCCTTGCCATGGATATTTCCTATGCTCGTAATTTGAACCCAGTAATTATAAACGCCCTACAAATCTATGCTCAATTCTTGCCTGCACTTAACAAAAGAGAGAGCTGTTGTTGAGTCAGCCCTCTCTCTTGTTTAAAGTCTTATAAAACTAGATCAAGCGCGAGGATGCGAATTGGTGTACACGCGGCGCAGACGATCCAGGCTGACGTGTGTATAGATCTGAGTGGTATTGATTGTTGTGTGACCGAGGAGGTCTTGTACAACTCTCAGATCCGCTCCGCCTTCGAGCAGATGCGTAGCAAATGTGTGACGCAGGGTGTGCGGGGTGATCGTCTTATTGATGCCTGCCTTGACGGCATGCTTCATGACGATGCGGTGCACAGAGCGACTGGATAGACGAGTCGCTTGACGCGAGACAAACAAAGGATGTTCGCCCTGAGGTTGTCTGCCTTCGGCAAGCTTGGTCCAGTATTCGCTCAGATATTTTTTGAGCCAGTTGTGGGCTCCTTGATTGAGCAGGACGACTCGCTCTTTATTGCCCTTGCCCAGTACGCGCATTTCCATGGCTTCTTGATTGTAGTCTTGTACGCGCAAGCCGCAGAGTTCACTGACCCGCATGCCGGTGGCATAGAGGACCTCCATCAGTGCCCTATCCCGGACTCCCAGCACGCTATTGGTGTCCGGTGACATCAATAAGCGAACGATTTCTTCTTTGTCCAGGCATGCTGGCAACTGACGAGTGAGTTTGGGACCGCGCACTTGTTTGGAGGGATCCTCGTCTATCAGTTGTTCGCGGCGGAGATAGCGACAAAAAGTACGGATTGCCGAGATCTTGCGCGCTACTGTGGGGCGAGAGTACTGCTCCTGGATCTGTCTTATATAAGAGCGCAAACCTTCAGCGGCGAGCCAGCCACTAGATGCAGTGCCGCTCTCGCTATCCTCGATCACTTGATCTGTGGGCGAAGTCTGGGATATGGACGGGGTTTCGCTGTCCGACTCGATAAATTGCTTCAAGTCATTCATATAGGCTCTGATCGTGTGCGAAGAATAATTCCTTTCAACTTCCAGGTAGCCGGCAAATTGCTCCAACCAGGCCTCTCGGCTTACTTCTTGATTCATCGCTTTATGTCTATCCTCATAGTTTTGATTTTGATGCACAACAGAGTCGGCCGATGACATATCGGTCGAGCCGCTGGACGTGACATGAGCCAGCGAGCCCGCCGCATCGGCGACTGGATCGAAATTCACTTTTGAACCGACTTTCTAGGGTCTTTTAAAAAAATTGGTCAAGGACCAATCTAAACAACACACACACACAACACTCTAATTATGAGAAGTTTGAAAGCTTTGTAAAGCCCCCCGCTTTGGCCCAAAAAGTTGTCATGAGGCCGCTTGGGACCGATTTTTATCGCCTTGAGAAACCGATAATTGTGCCACCATTAGCGGCGTCACGCCTGGTGCATTTCTCTTAAAAGCCTGATCGAGTCTCATAAACCTGACCGATAAAATGCATGAAATATTTATGTTTTATGAAGATCTGCATAACTTATCGAAGTCTCATCTTCATTAAGAAATTGATAAGACATTAGCGAAATTTTATTAATTGAGTACGGTCCTGTTAGTATGAGCCTTAGGGGGTTTATGTGAAAGTTTTAAATAGCCTTGCCTTTCTATTGACTCTGTCACGATTCCATACATTTAGATTGACAGTAATATAGAAGGATTCGTATATTTGCTCCCCTGTGCCTGCATTTGCCCTGGGGGCAATGTGCATTCGTGCATGAGTACAGCCACAAACTACTGAGGTAACCGATGGCTTTAGAGTTGTCTGAGCGCGTCCGAACCTTCGGGGCTGGAAGCTCGCGTATTGCTGATCTTCCTGACCTTGCCGAGATTCAGAAAGCTTCGTTTAAATGGTTCATTGAAGAAGGCCTGGCCGAAGAGCTAAGAGCCTTTAGTCCTATCAAGGACTATACCGGCAGACTCGAATTGCATTTTTTGACAAATTACAATTTCGAGGACCATACCGAACCTAACAAACCCAAAACCCCTGATGAGGCTAGAGCGCTAGACGCCAGTTTCACCAAGAAGCTCCGCATTCAGATGCGTCTTGTCAATAGAGAAATGGGCGAGATCAAAGAGCAAGAGATCTACGTCGGCGACATCCCGATGATGACCGATCGCGGTACCTTCATCATCAACGGTGCCGAGCGTGTTATCGTCTCCCAGATCGTACGTAGTCCCGGTATCTACTTTAAGCGCGAAGTCGACACCAATGGTAAGCGGACATTTTCTGCCACCATGATCCCCAACCGTGGGGCTTGGCTCAAGTTTGAGACCGATGTAAACGACATCATCTATGTAAAGATCGACAAAAATCGCAAATTGCCTGCGACCACCCTCTTGCGTGCGCTCGGTTACTCCGACCAGGAGATGGAGTCGATATTCCGTCATAAGGAGTTTTTGAAAAAGACTCTAGACAAGGATGCCAATAAGACCAGAGAAGATTCTCTTATAGAGGTCTATCGCAAATTGCGCCCAGGTGACCCGCCTTCGGTCGCTGGCGGTCAGAGCATTCTCGATAGCCGCTTTTTTGATGACAAGCGCTACGACCTCGGTCG
>Ga0233442_1003204_pt1 | contig 10070 bp, 7 predicted proteins | sample SI_123_September_3_FD_182789 | JGI IMG/M metagenome (GOLD analysis project Ga0233442, IMG submission 182789) | Seawater microbial communities from Saanich Inlet, British Columbia, Canada - SI_123_September2016_150_MG | ecosystem: Environmental > Aquatic > Marine > Inlet | place: Canada: British...
ATGGTCTCTAGCAGCACCTGTACTCGGTGCCACCGGTTAAAAAAAACAAGGGGACCGGCCTGCGCACGCAGACCGATCCCCATCATGCGAGCTCTATGAGCGCTCAGCGCAGCAGGAGCAACTCATCGATGCCAGAGCGGGCGGCCAGGGCCTGCTTGGAGCCCATGACGCGCTCGATATCGGCGACTTCTTTGACCACGTCCTTGGTCAGGACCTCGGCACCATCTGCGGTGATCACCACGTCGTCTTCGATGCGAATGCCAATGCCACGATATGCAGCAGGCACGCGCGTCTCGGATTGGGAAACGTAGAGACCAGGCTCGATGGTAAAGGCCATACCCGGCTTGAGCAGGCGCTTTTTGCCGGTCTGGCTGCGGGTACCATAGGTGCCCACATCATGCACGTCCAAACCGATCCAGTGGCTGGTGCCGTGCATGTAAAAGTCAAACAAGCGGAGCGGTTGTTCGCCCTTGCTGCCTGCCTTTTTCCAGGCATCGAGCGCCTTCTTTTCGCCCTCGGCGGTCAGGTGAGTGCGCGGCAAAAGGCCGAGAGTGACAAGGCCCTTGCGCAAGATATTGGACGCAGTCTCGTGGATGTCCGCGAGGCGGACACCCGGACGAGCCATGGCAATGCCGGCTTTCTCGGCTTCGAGCACGATCTCGTAGAGAGCGCGCTGAGCCGGCGAAAACTTGCCGGACACCGGGAAGCAACGGGTAATGTCCGAAGCATAGCCCTGGTACTCGCAAGCCGCATCGATGAGGAGCAGGTCGCCGCTATTGAGCGTTGCTTCGTTTTCGATGTAGTGCAGGATGGTGGCATTATCGCCACCACCGACGATGCTCGTATACGCCGGATAAGAAGCCCCGTTAAAGCGAAAGATCGCCTCCATCACGGCCTGGACCTGCGCTTCGTTCATGCCGGGGCGAGTGACCTGCATGGCGGCCATGTGGGCGCGCGCCGAAACAGCGCCGGCCCAGCGCATGATCTCGATCTCTTCGGCAGTCTTAAAGAGGCGCATCTCATGCACGATCTCCTCGGGATTGCCGAGGGTCTTTTGCGAGTTGGCGCTGCCGATCCAGACCTTGCGAAAACGCTCGTCGACATGCTGATTGCGATCAAAGCGATACAACACCTGCTCGGCGTCATCCAACACATCGCGCAGCACTTTCTCGAACTGGTCTTCGGTATAGGCCTCATCGGCGCCGTAGCGCTCGCGGGCGCCCTCGACACCAGCGCGGACACCGGTCCAGATCTCGCGCATCTTGTCCTTGGGTCGGACAAACATGACAAACTTGCTCTTGCCACGGGCACCGGAGGCGCCTTTGACAAACATCAAGATGGCCTCGGGCTCCGGAAAATTGCTCAGGTAGAGCAGGTCGGAGCTGGGCCGATAGGCATACTCGGTATCATTGGAGCGGGTACGCTCCGGAGTGGCGACAAAGATCGCCACCGAGTTGGCCGGCATGCGACGCAAGAACTCCTTGCGACGGCCGGCAAAAAACTGACTCGTCAGACGCGGCTGGATGCCGGTCTGAACGGAAGACTTGGATTTGGTGCGAGAAGTGGTGCGTTTTGCAGTGCTCATGTTGTTCACGGTTGGTACTCCACGATAATTCTAATTGAAAGGTCCTGAAAAGAACTAGTTTTTGTCAAACTCAGCCAGAGCACGCTCCAGCTGGATATCGCGATCGCCCCTGGAAGGCATCGTCACCTTGATATCGGGTTCGATACCAAAGCGCTGCGAGGAGTTTTGCCCATCGCCGAGCCAGGTGCCGTTGGGAGTGAAATAGCGGAGAGTGGTCAGGCGGAGATTGGTGCCATTGGGCATGGGGAATGTCCCCTGTCCGATGCCCTTGCCAAAGGTCTGCGTCCCGAGCACTGAGGCTCGTCCGTTGTCCTTGAGCGCACCCGTAAACATCTCCGAAGCAGAAGCCGATCGACCATTGACGAGGATGATCAGGCGCTTGCCTCCAGCGACCGCGGCTTCACGCCCCATTTTATAGACTCGAGTTGCGCCCGTACTCTCATCGATGGTCGTCTGAATCAGATTGGAGGAGTCGACAGTATAAGACTCGCTCTCAAACCGACCGGGCGGCACGCGCTGCCTCATGGTGACGATCTTGCCCTCCTTGAGAAAGAGCGAGACGAGGTTGATGCAGTAGTCGACTCGACCACCGGGATTGCCGCGCAGATCAAGCACGATATCGTTAGCGGCATCCAGAGCAGCCAGAGCTACTTTCATGTCGCGCACGACGTCACGCTGGCCAAAATCGCTCAGCCTGATATAGCCTACCAATTTGCCTTGCGAAGTGGTCTTCATCTCAAAGCTCACCGAGTGCGTAGCGACCAGGGAGCGAGTGACAGTGCCCTTTTTGATCTTGCTTGGAGCCTTGCTGTCGCCCGGCGCGCCATACTCGATCACCACCGTAGAGCCTTCGGCGCCACGCAGTGCAATGATCAGATCTTCGAGCGATACGCCGCGCATCGACTTGCCATCAACGCTGTAGATCGCGTCGCCATTCTTGAGTCCGGCCTTTTCAGCAGGTCCACCAGCAATGACCTCTTTGACCACCGGATAACCATCGGCATCCTGCTTGGGCAGGATCACTGGCGGCGGCGTAACAGGCAAGATAGGCTTAGCGGCAGGTCCATTGGCAGGACCGTCAGCCTTGCGTGTTGTGGGCACCGGGATATCCTGCGGTTCAAGCAAGATACCGATGCCGACAAATTGGCCACGATTTTGCATCTCACCGGCCTTGACCTCGACGGGCGCCAGCAGGTGAGCGTAGTGGTCATCAAGCTCATCGAGCATCTCGTTGGCGTACTTGATCGCGTCCGCATCGGTCTTGATCATGGCGTCGTACTTGTGCTCGAGAGCGGCAAATCTGGGGGTATTGACCTTGGTCTGGTCGTAGGCGAGCTGCTGAGCCTTTTCCCATGCGGCATGGTAGAGGCCTATGGGAGAGGTTGATGCAGGTAGATTGACATTGGCAAGAAAGAGATTGAGGGCGAGCCCGGCGGCAAACAAGACAATGCCAGCGCCGAGCAGGCGAAAAGCCTGCCCGAGCCAAACGGGCCCGAAGCGATTCGAGCGGTTCATAATGTCTGGGTCCTAAAATCTGTGGCCCGCCTTCAGGCGATTGCGCTCATGCTCGTGCTGACACAGAGATCAAAAAATCTCGAAGCACATGCGCAATCGTCTGGTTGACAGGGCGTGGTGGGGGCTAGAAGAACTTGGCTAAGAAGAGAAATAAAAAAAACAAATACTCTATGAGTCTAGAAATCAGGCTTAGAGCTTTTCAAATTAAGCGAGCTTTATAAAAACTTGATAGCAGTGCAATATACTTTGCGCGACGAAAGCCACTCCCCATGCCCGCTGCAATACAGGGTTGCCAAGCGGCAACAGGAGCAGATCTACGTCAAAACGCTACAAACAGCGCTAGATGCGCTAGGTTTTTTGAGAAAAGACTCCAGCGCTTGCACGCGCCTTTTCAGCGCCCATAAAATATTCGCGAGCCTCTGCCACCACATACAGTGAGCCAGTCACACATATCAAATCATCTGGACCAGCCAGTTTGAGCACCCTATCGAGAGCCTGAGCAACAGTCGGTGCGGTCATGACCTTGGGATTGTCCAGTTCAAAGACCGACAACAATTCGGCGATCTGTGCTGGGTCCATGGAGCGAGGGTTTTCGCTCTTAGTGGCGATGACTGTCTTATTGAGAGCAGTCAATTCTTTCCAGATGGCAGAAATATTTTTGTCATTATTGACGCCAATGACAAAATAGCAATCCGGACTTGGTTTGTCGGCACGGAAAGCCTTTATAGCAGAACACAAGGCCTGTGCTGACTCATGATTGTGAGCACCATCTGCCACCACAAGTGGTTGATCCGGCTCCTGTTGCAAGATTTCCATGCGGCCCCAAAATGCTGCCTGACCCAAACCTTCGCGGATCACATCATTGTCGGCCTGCACCATGGCTCTGTCTCTCAAAGCGATTACAGTGGCAGCCGCGGTCAAGGCATTGGTCACTTGATGAGCGCCTAGTGTGGCGATATGCGCCTCCAGGGACAAACCATTGCCATCCATGGCAAATGTCTCTCCAGAAAAATCTTGCGAGAGTATTTTGCACTTGTAGCGCTTGCCCACGTCGATCAGTTCGCTATCGACTTCGTGGCAACGCCTGCCGACCGCAGTGCGGGCGCCCCCATCTTTTTGGGGAGCCAATACAGTGATGCAGCCATTGGTGACGATACCTGCTTTGTTGGCAGCGATTTCGGTCTGGGTGCTACCTAAAAGCTCTACATGCTCCAGGGAAATTGGAGTGATGACGGCTGCTTCTTTGGAATCAAAGACATTAGTAACATCGTAGCGACCGCCCAATCCGACCTCGACTATTTGCCAGTCGATCTTTAGTGGACTGCTTGCCACCATATGAAAAAAGGCCGCACACAAAATACCAAAAGTAGAAATAGTATCGTTGCCCGCCTCGACTTCGGCCTGCACCATGGGTTGGATCTCTCCGATTGCCCTGGCAAAATCCTCCTCGGATATGGCCTCGAGACCAAAGGCGTAGCGCTCGGTGTATTGATGCAGATGCGGACTGGTAAACATTGCCGTACGGCAACCGGCTTTAACCAGGATGCTATTGATGAAGGCCGCGGTACTGCCCTTGCCTTTGGATCCTGTAATGTGGATAGTACGGGCCTTGAGATGCGGATTGCCCATACGCGCAAGCAAAGACTTCATCGAAGGCAGCCCCATCGTCGGACCTCGCGCGCCAAAGGTTGCGCGCTCCATGTCTGGAAACGATTGGATAAATGCCAGTGCTGCCTGATAGTTCATTCGTATTAGAAACTTGTAGAGATACCTTTCTCTATCATGCTTGAAAACTCTTACCTGATTTTCATACCCTGTCGGCGTAATAAACCAATCGGCCGTCAACCAGAGTATCTGTAACTAAACTACGTTTTCGACAAGTTTACAAGTTTGCAAGAGGAAAACTACTTCCTCCAGACTTGACACGAGCCGGTCTTTAACCTGTTTACAGGATCACAACCATGCAAACCACGACTTTAAAGCGTCTGCTGGGCCGTATCTTTATGGGGAGATGCAAACCCGCCCGCCACTCTCTTCTTGTATCTGATCTGCCAGTTATGACTCTCCAGCCCACAGGCCTTAGCGCAAGCTCGCGCCAGGCTGCAAAACCCCATGTCAAGCGCTTCGTGTACGACCTGGCTTCCGGAGCCCCTGGAGAGGACACCGCAGATCTGCTAAAGGAACACGCGATCCGCGCTATCAAGGACGGCCACAACCAGTATGCGACAGCAGGCGGCGACATCTTGCTCAAGCAGGGGTATGCCAGATATCTGCGCCAAACTCACGGGGTTGTCGTTGAGGCCGGCTCTGAGATCCTGGTCGTCGCTGGATCCTCTGCTGCTCTGGCGGCCACCTTTATGGCGCTCTGCAATCCGGACGATGAGATCATCGTTCTGTCTCCCTACTTTGAAGGTTACGCCCAGGCAGCGGTGCTCGCCCGCGCAAAGATTGTTCCAGTGTCCCTGCCCGCAAACGGCACAATCAGCAACCCAGTCATCAAATCCATCCATCGTGCCGTGACAGGCAAGACCAAAATCTTGATGTTGAACAATCCGCACAATCCCACAGGCAGGAGTTTTTCTGCAGAAGAACTCCAGTCCATTGCGGATTTGGCGGATAAGCACGGACTGATCGTGGTTGCCGACGAACTCTATGGTGCTGTGGATTTTAATGATCGAACGGCCTTCCGCTCGTTTTTGCACTACAGGTGCAAGGATACTATCGTCATCGACGGCATCTCCAAGAGCGAAAACGCCACCGGCTGGCGAGTGGCCTTTGTCATTGGTCACGGGAAAGATGTAAATGCCATCGGCAGGGTTGCCACCGCTCTCGGTATCATGGCCCCGACACCGTTTCAGATCGCGGCTCGATCGATCTTTTATGGTACCGGTCACGACGCAGACGCAGCCAATCTGCAAGCGCAGCGCCAACAGCGCAAGCAAGCTCTGGCGCACAACGGTCGTTTGCTGGCGAGGGCTCTGGAGGTCGCTGGTTTCGAGCATTCGTACTCAAGCCAACACGGTGCCCCCTATATGCTGGCTCGTCACCGAGCTCTTGCAGCCGACTCTGGAGAGCTCGCAAAAATCCTGCTGGACTTGCATCTAATCAAGACTGTGCCGATGCAAGATGGCTGGGTGAGGCTGTGCTTTGCCAGGCCTGTGGCTGAGATCTCGGCTGCATGCAAAGCAATCGAGCGGATTAGCGTTAAAGCCAGATAATCGACGAAGAGCTCGGTATTGCCTCAAGGCAAGCATCGAGCTCTTCTTTTTCTCCGCCACTACTTAATAGCCTAGTAGAAACTTCTTTTTCAGACCTCGCGCGAGCCATCTCATGCTTCTCATAAAACGCATCAGTGGTGCTGGTCCCATCTGAGACTTCCAGATCGCCTTGTATTCATATCCAGTCTCTGGCTAGGTTGGACCCGTAGACGCTTTTCATTTTTGCCGACATCGATAGCAGACAAAAAGCCAAGCCATTTATTTTGATACCAAATATGAGGTCACTACCATGACAGAAATTTGCACGCAATATTTTACCGATGTGTTTTCAGGCATCAGCAGATTTATTTTTATCATCATCAATCAAGTGATGCTGGGCATCATCCTGTTAGGCATACTGGGCTCGATCATGGGCATGCCCAACCTAGCAGGGAGCCTGGCCGACGTGCTCGAAATACTCCTGCAGACGGCCTGCGATCTAGCGGTGCGCATCTTGCGTCTGGCCATCTGGCTTTTGGCCAGATGCATGCCGACGATCGCTACTTTACTTGCCGCCCTGGCCCAGAGCTCTTTCAAATTGCTGGAGAAAGTCCTCGAATACATCAAGAGCTTGATCGATCGAACTCGGCTCGGCTAAATCGACACCGGCATCACGCAATATATTGATGCTGTAATCGGAGCTACCCTTTTTGAGAAAGCCGAGATATCTCTCGCAGGCTGGCTGCCCCTCTTGCAGGATCTGCCTGGATAGAGCAGTGGCAGCCGAGATGCCTGTGGCATATTTGTAGACGTAAAAGCTGTTGTAAAAATGCGGGATACGGGCCCATTCAATCTTGACCGCATCGTCATCCTCAACCATTTCCCCATAATATTTTTTGTTGAGATCGAGAAAAATCTTGCTGAGGTGATCGGCAGTTAAAGCCACACCATTTTCGGCATCGCGGTGCGCAATCATCTCAAACTCTGCAAACAGTGTTTGGCGAAAGAAAGTCGTGCGAAATGCTTCGAGTTGATGGTTGATCAAATAAGCCCGGAGATTGTCGTCTATCTCCTCCTGGAGGAGATGATGAGTGAGCAGGGCTTCATTGCAGGTAGATGCCACCTCGGCGACAAAGATCGTATAGTCGCCGTATACGTATGGCTGGTTGTCTCGAGTAAACCAGGAGTGCATGGAGTGGCCGGCTTCGTGAGCCAGGGTAAACATGTTCTCGAGATTGTCCTGCCAGTTGAGCAACATATAAGGAGGGGTGCCGTAACAACCAGAGCTATAGGCTCCAGAGCGTTTGCCCTTGTTTTCGACCACATCTATCCATCTGCTCCCAAGTCCCTTGGCGAGGACTTGTGCATATTGCATACCCAGCGGATTGACGGAGGCGAGCACCTTTTTGCAGGCGTCGCCATAGGTGATATCGTACTGGACGTCTTTGATCACAGGCACATAGAGATCCCACATATGCAGCTTGCCATCGGGCAATTCGCCTGCCTGAGCGAGGACTTTTTTGCGCAGATCGAGGTAACGCCGCAATACAGGCAGATAGCGATGGGCACTCTCGATCAAGTTGTGGTAGACGCTGACAGGTACATTATCAGGCCCGAGAGCTGCCTCTAGAGCCGATTTGTAATTACGAGCTCGGGCCTCAAAGATATTTGTCTTGACCTGGCTGGCATAGTTGGCGGCAATGGTATTGCGCATCGATTCAAATGCACTCATCATACCGAGATAGGCTGATTTGCGGACTTTCCAGTCACGACTCTGCAGATAGACGATATAGTTGCCGTGTGTCAGCTGACTCATCTCGCCGTCTTCGCCAAGCACCTGCGGCAGTTTGAGATCGGCATTGTCCAGCATAGTAAAGACAGTGCGAGGTCCCTGCGCCACCTGAGCGTATTGGGCAAGCAACTCCTCGATCTCGGGATTGCGGACGTGCTGCTTTTGACGCAGCAGCTCATCAATCTTTTGACGATACAGGCCAAGCCCGGCTTTGTCCGAGCCATCACCCACAATACCACGCAATTGCGCCTCATCCATAGCCAGCAGCTCGGGATTGGCCCATGACTGCTCTTCGCCAAACTGGGTATAGAGCGCTAGCGCACGATCGTTCATGGCCTGGTAATGACTATTGGTAGTGTCTTCATCGGCGCGCAGGTGCGAATACACATACAGAGTCTCGACCTGCTGAGCGAGCTTATCTCGCAATCTGAAAAATTGGAGCAACTGCTCTTTGTCCGCAAGCGTGCCCTTGTATCTGGACAGCTCTTTTAGAGCAATGGCAACGCTGGCAAAATCAGCCTCCCAGGCAGTGTCGTCCTTATAGACCGGGCTCAAATCCCATTTGAGATCTTCTGCCACTTCTTTGCGTGCGGGCAATGCTCCAGCTACCATCGACATTTTTGCATTTTCTCCATCGATACCATTTATCAGGGTCCAACGAAATATATTATGACCCATGGCTGCTCTTGGCTTCTCTCTGAAAGCAAGGCTACAGACAGCCTCTCGCAACTGCGCCAAGTGTTCTTTACTTGTCATACATTGCAGGTGATAGTTGGTTTTTCCTAGCCTGAGATATTACCTCCTTATTTAAATACGGCATCTTCTAGCGCCTCGTTTTTTCCAAACCCTCAGAATATCAACCACAAAGCCCCAATTTTCATCCAGGCGATGAAAGGAGCTCATATCGACCATGAAAAACCATGCCTTCCAAGCATTGTGCTTTGCCTTGCGTCGCTGGATCATCTGGCCCCTGCGCAAACCCTGCCACATCGTCCTCTTAGGCGGTCCTGGAGCCGGCAAAGGCACCATCGCCTCGCAACTCTCGCCGATGCTGGGACTTCCGCACATCTCCACCGGCGCGCTCATCCGCCAGGAAATCGCACTCCAGACGCCGCTCGGACTCTCGCTCAAGGAACGGATCGCCAATGGCGGGCTGGCACCGGACGATGATGTCTTTGACCTGCTCGTCAAGGCTCTAAAATCGATCCCGGCCGGTCACGGTGCGATCCTCGACGGATTTCCACGAACTCTCGCTCAGGCGCAGAGACTCGAACAAAAGTTAGAATCCTGGGGCATCGGCTTGCAATCCGTGATCTGGATAGAGCTTGCAGAGCCCGATCTAATCGAGCGCTTGAGCCTGAGACGCACCTGCACCAACAAAGACTGCGGGCGCAGCTATCACCTCAAGTTTGACCCTCCCTGTGTCGAATCGGTCTGCGATGCTTGCGGACACGCTCTCGCACAGCGCTCTGACGACCATCCCGACGCGATCTCCAATCGTCTCGCTCTGTATAAGACCGAGTCCATGCCGATCCGTCAGTTTTACCAGGCTCCTGATAAAGAGGGGCTTGTGTCTTTCTTGCAGCCCACCAATGCCAACACCAAGCAAGAGGTGCTGGCAATGGTCCTGTCCGCTCTTTCCAAATAGGCCAAGCCATGGATAACAATGATAAAAACCTCCCCCAATCTCCCGCTCCTGCCGTTACTACCCCTGCCACGAGCAACCTAGACGCACAACTCAAGGCTCTTCAGCTCGAAGAAGCCCAGCTGCGCGTCGAAAAGGCACGCAACGCCAAAGGCCATGAAGCCCGCGAAAACGCGCTCAAGCTGCGGCAACTCGAAGCTCAGGTACGCGCCGCCGAACTCGATGTCGCCAAGCGTGAACGAGAAGCCGAGCGCGAAAAAGCCAGCCACGACGAACACATGGTCTACACCCTCTGGGACGCGGTCACCACCGATACCATGAAGGCCGCCATGACCG
>Ga0233442_1003205_pt1 | contig 10067 bp, 11 predicted proteins | sample SI_123_September_3_FD_182789 | JGI IMG/M metagenome (GOLD analysis project Ga0233442, IMG submission 182789) | Seawater microbial communities from Saanich Inlet, British Columbia, Canada - SI_123_September2016_150_MG | ecosystem: Environmental > Aquatic > Marine > Inlet | place: Canada: British...
GTTTATGAATTAAACTTGTGAGTATTCTATAAATACTGTAAATTCTTTAATCGAAAAAGCTTATTATAAAGATCGCTACACACATCATCACATTTTTCTAGAAGTTTTAATCGTGTAGTATTATGTTCCCAAAAGGGTCACTTGAACCATGATATTGTTTATCGCAAAGTGTTTTGGTTATCAAGTGAGTTTTGTAAGATTACTGTTCGTAACTGATATGCCTCTTTTAAACACGTTTTATTTTGGCACTTATTACGCTTTTTCAACCAAGCACGTTGGTCTTATTTTATCTCTTTACTTAAAAAGTAAAAACTCTTGTAAATTTTTGAAAGTTCACTGTCTAAGTGTGAAAGTTCATTGCTAGAACAAATTTTATTTTCAGTATTGGTTAGCTTTGTACTTTGGCAATTAAATGAAGGTTGATAAACAGTTTGCGCGATTGAAGAGGTTATAAGTAGATGTGAAATGATTAAGAGTTTTTTTATCATGATAGTTATTTTCCTTTGTTGTAAAACATTTTATTTTAAATTTTATTAAATCACACCTAATACTTTTTGACCAATCATACCAATTAAAAAGCCAAAATTAACACCAAGGGCTGGAAACCAGCTTTTTTCCAATTTTGACATAGGCGCAATATCTTGAAATATAAGATATAAAATTCCACCACTTGAAAACAGCATTAATGATGCAGTCACTTCAGGCATATCACTTAATAACAGTGTTCCAAAAAGAGCTGAAATAATTCCAACAAAACTTAGTAAAAACAGTAGTATCAATACTTTATAAGGTTCATAACCAATTTTACGAAGTTCAAGGTAAGAGTTAAAAGATTCAGGAAGATTTTGTAAACCAATGAAAAGAGCTAACAATAATCCTAAGTTAGGGTCTATTGCAAAAAGTGCACCTAATGCAATAGCTTCAGGAACAAAGTCCATCAACATAGCTAAAAGTTGTGCAAAAGCACCACCTCGTTTTTCAATGTATTTATCAAGAAAGAAAAATGTTACCGCTCCTGATAAAAAAACGATTATCATCGGAAAAAGTGCTAAAACTTCCATTCCCTGTGGAACTAATACTAAAGAGACTGCAGCAATAATAATTCCACCACCAAAGGCAATTGAGGTATGAATTATCTCCTCTTTTATAAGACCATTTCTGAAATATATTTCAAAAAAATATGATAAAACTCCACCTATAAATACCGTTATTCCTGAAAAAAAGGAGTATTCAATAATTTTTATTAAATTCATAATATTTTATTTTTTAACTAATTCTTTTAAACTATGTTAAATGCTAAAAGTAATACTGTTATCCATACTAACGTAGTAGTAATTATACTTACTAAAACAAGAGCCGAACCCGCGTCTTTTGCATGTTTTGCTAAGATGTGATACTCTTTAGTGACTAAATCTACAACACGCTCTATAGCGCTGTTGGCAAGTTCAGCCATTAACGGAACTAAAAGAGAAATAAGGAGTATAGCTTTGTACCCAAAACTAATAGGTAAAAAAATAGCAACAACTCCCATAAGAAGCATAAAGAAAAGTTCTATTTGAAATGAGGTTTCATTTTTAATAACTTCAATAAGGCCGCTTAACGCGTACGATGCATTTTTGAACAGTGTATATTTTGGTTTATTATGTGGCATTAGTATCTCTTAAATTTTTAATTTTTGACTCAATGGTATCAACAGAACTACTCAAACAGACAGGGTCTTCAAAATAGATATCTACTCTACGTTTAAAAAAAAGTCCATAAGAGTTTTTTTGTTCCCATTTTTTACTACGAGATAGAAATTTACTTCCAAACATCCCATCAATATAAAAAGGAACAATAACTCCTTCATTATCTTTAGTTGCTAATTCATAACCTCTATGAAACTTGTTCATATTACCATCATAAGTAATTTGACCTTCAGGATAAATATTCATAGCACGTTTTTGATTTAAGTACTCATTTGCTTTTATAAAAGAGTCTTTTGAAGCACGACGAGAAAGTGGAATAGCATCACCGAGTTTAAATATTTTATGAATACCAAACCAATTATAGATATCACGCTCCATCATAAAGATGATTCGTCGTTGTACTGCTATTTGAACAATAGCCCAATCAATCCAAGAGCTATGATTACCTAAAAATAGAACGCTGCCTTCTTGAGGTACATTTTGTAAATTGTGAAATACAAACTTATAGCGAAACGACAGTAAAATTTCTAAAATTGCCCATATCATCATTAACGCATATCGTTTTATTAAAAAGAGTGCTAATACTACGGCTACAACAGCCATTAATGCAAAAAGTTGCATGACGTTGAGACCATAAAATGTAAAGGCAGTTGTTAAGGCTAGAAAAAGTAACATAAATATGTTCTGAACAAAATTATTACCTGCTAAAATAACACCAAGGTGTGCAGAAGGCGCATGCTTTTGAATATAAGCATTTAGAGGAACTAAGAAAAATCCAGCGAAAAATCCAAATCCAAAAAAAAGATAGGCAACAGTTTGAATAGTTGGAACTAGTGGTAGAAGTATTATCATGATAGAAAAACCAATAGCACCAATGGGAACTAAACCAGTATGAATGGTATATTTAGAATACTTAGCTGCAATAATAGAACCGACTACAATTCCAATAGCAGAGAGTGCCATAACACCTTGCACAATTATTGTATTTTCAACATGAAGTGTCTCTTTGGCATAAGCACCAAATATCGCCAATAATACTTGTGAAATTGACCAAAAGACCGAGAGTGCCAAAATAGCATACCAAATATCTTTTTTACGTGTTACTGTTTTAAAGTTTTTTCGTAAATAATAGCCACTACGATATTTTTTAAAATCAAATCTCTTTGGAGATGTGGTGTGCTCAATGGTAGGTAATCGATACGATAGATATAACTCAATTATCGAACCAAGTACTAAAAGCCAACCAATAGGTGCTACCGCTTTTAAAATCTCTGCTTCTGTAGTGTAACTTACTCCAGTTAAACTATTTTCAAATAATATAGAGTAAAAAACAATTCCTAGTAAAATGGCTACTGTGGTTACCCCTTGAACGGCAGCATTAGCACTACTAATATATTTTAAACCTACTAATTCTTTTATGTAGCCAAATTTTGCAGGAGAATAAATGGCACTTTGTAACGCAAGTAAAAAAGTAAATGCAAAAGCAAGCTTGAACCATCCCATGTAATACGAAAGTGTTATTATGATAGTTATTATTACTGCACCAAAAGCACTGTACAACATAATCTTATTTTTATGAAACTTATCAGCCAAAAACCCAGCAGGTGAAAATAACATTATAAACGGTAGTAGTATTAGTCCATTTACAATAGCAGTCAACATAATTTGCATGTCAGAATCATAAATTTTAAAAACAGTGTTTTGAATAATTATTTTATGACCTAAATCTGTAAATGCATTTAGAAAAAGTGCTACTAAATAAGGAATTACCGCAGGTATTTTAAACATTAACTATTGTCTTCTTCATCATCTTCTACATTATCACTTGCTAATTGTGTGTTCCATCCATCATAATAACCATGTTCATCTTTTATAAAGGGCATTATTTGCATCTGTATTTTTTCTATAGTTTCAATGTCAACCGCATGAATTCGACTTAATACAAGACCATAACCATACTCAGCACTACTATCATAGCCTTGCTCTTTTAAGAAAAACTCTGAATCGTATAAAGACTTAACAAAACGTTCAACTTGTGCTTCTAATTGAAAATAAACAATATGATCAACTGAACGCTCAATAGTAATATCATCACCCTCATCTTGTAACGCATCGATTATGTGCTGTGATTGAATCTGGTGAAAACTTACCTCATCAGGATAAAGTTCAACTTCATATTGTTTCCAAGAAGGATCTTTATGCGAACCAACCTCATACGCTAAATCAGATAAATTTTGTAAAAATGTTCCTGTTTTATTACTGTATCCACGATTGTCTTGAGCATAAAAATAGAGTTCACTCCACCCTTGTGCAATACGTTTTCCAATGTATAAAGCATCATAAGTACTTTCTAAAAACTCTATTATCTCATTTTGCATACTATTATCAAGTTCTTCTGTTTTAATAAAAAGCCATAACATTAGTGACTTCTTTTTTAAACTTTTATCTTTACTATGTGCAATGTCTAAATCTATTTCAATAGTAACTTTTTCACCATTCTCATCTTTTTTTGTATAGGTTTCGAACATAAATTATTCCCTTTTATTTTTATATTATTTTTAGTAAAATCGGATAGATTTTAATAATTTTCTAGTATCTTTATTTTTAATATACTTGTCTACTTCGTTATTTACTTTGTCTTGTGCACCTTTTTCAATCTCTTTTTTAATAGTGCTTTCTAAAGATTTCAAGTTTGAACTGAGTTTATTAATATCTCTATTTTCAGTTGTAAAGAGTTTGTCCAAAGCTTTTAAATTTTGGTTTTCAATACCTATACTTTTTAACTTTTTGTTAACCTCTTTTTTAACCAAGACATTTAACTCTTTAGTATAACGTTTTGCTTCAGCCTGAAAGACTTTGTTAAAAGCTTTAGATAGTTTTTTATCCAAATCGGAAGATACTTCAATATTTGGATTATTTATAGCCCCATTTATAGAAACATCTAAATTAAACTTGTTTATTCCTCTTAACACTTTACCTACATTTTTAAGCACATAACTGTCATCTTTTTTGAGTTTTAAGGTAACATCTTGATAACTTACATTACTTTTAGAATCTATCATGATATAGTTGCTTATATCGAGATTCCCTTTAATACTATAGTGTGCTTGTGTAAGTGTCATCATATCTAAGTCGAGATTATCTACTTTTGCACTACCAAGAGAAAAGAGTGTATTAGTGGTAATAGTTTTATCATGATGATTGTCAGTTCCTACCGCTTCAAGTTCTTTATACATATCACCTGAACTGCTAAAAACATATTTTAGTGGTTGAGAAAGTTTAGGATTTGAACTAATATTATTTAAACGTGCTACAAATTTTTGTGTATTTAATATGCCATCAACATTCACTTCTTTAACAAAAAACTTAATGTCAGGAGTATCTTTTGTAAATTTTATCCAACGTCCATCAGCACGACTTACAACAACCTCTTCTTCAGTTGTGTTATCATCACTTTTTAAATACGGTTCTGCCATTTTGTAATACTCTAATGCTTTAGTAGAGTATCCTTTTATTTTTTCACCAAACGCTAATCCAACAACATTCATTGCCCCATTTTGATCGAGTGTATAATGAGATTTTAAATTATTATAATCCTTTGTTGCTCCGCCTTTTAACGTTCTATAATGTCTCGCAAACTTTTTATAATCACTTTTAAATGAAGCTTGTACCTCTTTAAAACGCTTATGTTTATTTTTTGCTTTATCCCAAAACTGTTTTACCTCTTTTTGAAGTGATAAAAGTTTAGGAATATCTTTTTTAGCTACTGCTCTTTTAATCTCTTTTTCAAAACGTTTTACTTCAGTTTCATACCAACGTAACTCTTTTTCTGAAAACTCTTTAACAATAATTTTTTTGTATTTTTTATCAATATCTTTACTATCTTTTTGAGCATTTTCAAAGTTTTTAATAGAATCTAAACCTAAACGCTCAAGTAATGTTTGTGGTGCTTCTAAAACAAATTTTGGTGTTTCAACATCAACTTTAGGAGCAATACTTGAAAGTGAAAGTGACGATGTCTCTGTTTTTTGAGAAGTTGGTATTGGTTTTGAATATAACACTTCACCACTTCTTAGTTCACTGCTTAATTCAACGCCACTTACATTCATTGTATCAATATGATAGTTTTGAAAAATTAATTCAGAAAAGTTAATATTTAAATTAATATTGTCACTACGTGCTAATACCTTTTTATCATCTGCAATATAAATATTATTTAAAGAGAGTTTTGCCTCTTTAAAAGAGAGATCAACATCAGAAATACCGACTTTCTTTTTGAGTGTTGATGTTAACGTTGCTTCTAGAGTTGTCTTTAAAAATGAGTCTAAAAAATAGCTACTAAAAATAAATAGACCGCCAAGAAAAAGTGCAATAATTCCAAAACCCCAAATTCTGAAAAATTTATCTTTTTTACCGGTGACTTCTATTCCTATCATTTTAAAAATTTTATATTGCTGTAAATAACTTGCAATTTTATCTCGATAAACATATACAAGTGTATTGAGAATAAAAAACAGTGGTAATAGAAGGGTAAAAGCAATAATATTTGAACCTAAAACTACTGTATTATTAAAATACGTTAATCGCATAAAAACAGAGTTGTAAGCTTGCGTGAAAAATACTTCTAAAGAGGGTAAGGTTAAAACTGTATACCCTAAAGATTCAAATGCACCATCCGCTAAATAAGCAAATCCAGAGAAAAATGTAGCAGAGACTAAAAACAGACCAATATGAATGTTAATTAACAATGCTAAAGCAATCAACAGTACAGTTTGTAGTCCACTAAAAGGAGTTAACCCCATTGCCATACCTAAAGAGATAGCAAGAGACATTTGCCACGGTGTTTGTGAAGAGTTGAAACTTTTAAAAAGTTTGAAAATAAAATCTATCATGATAGTTTGGTTTCCTTTGGTTTTATGTTTTAAAGTTCGATTTCTAATGCATCACTACGAGTACCTTTTATTGGTAAGTTACTTGATGCTCTAACGGTGTAAACAAAAGATATTTTTGGTTTATTAGTACTATTTTTATTAGCATGATGTAGTGTTTTTGCATGAAAGAGAATAACATCACCCTGCTTCAAATCATAATGTACTCGTGTCTTTATAATCTCTTGATTTTCTTCTAGTGTATCGCTAAAACAAGTTTGTTTGTCAAATTGATTTGTTTCAAACGTCATTTTATGGCTTTTAGGAATAAACTCTAAAACGCCATTTTCTATAAACTCATCACCTAAAGCAAGCCAAACACTTAAAAGACTATCATTTTCAAAATTCCAATAACGAATATCTTGATGCCAACAGGTACGTGAGCTAACTTGTGGCATTTTTGTCATGATAGAGTTGTGATGCGCTAACGAGAGGACTGCTTTTTCACCTAAAAGTTGTTCAAAAACAGGCGCTAAATCAGGATTTTTCATCCATTTTTCAAATACTTGGTCACGGTTGTATACTTGGCGTAATCGTCTTAAGGTAATGTTATCATTTGTATTTTGTTGTAAATACTCTTGTTCACTCTCTATCGGTGATATTTTAGTAGTGATATGCTCTTGAGCTACTTTAGAAATCTTAGTACAAACACTTTTTTTTGCATAATTTTTGAGCAACAGAAATCCATCACTGTTAAATTCATTTATTTGTTCTTGGGTTAATTTCATGGTTTTAAAATATCATTTATTATAATTTTACTTTGTACATTTGTAATATAAAGAATAGAGATTTTTGAAGATAAAAGTTGCATAATATCTCTCCTAGACGACTAAAAATTTTTTATTCGCATTGTATAGGTAATCACGTTAAAATGATGTTAATTTAAGTTTTTTGTTGACTTACTACATATTAGACTTCTAGCATAAGAAATTCATTTTTGTTAAAGAATCTTTTGTCCTTTTAATGGGCTTTATAAAAATTTAGGGAATAAAGTGTCTAAATAGTGGTATTATAAGCGTAAATAGGACATTATTTGTTTAAGAATAATGTGTAGTTATGGGTGAAAAGTGGGAGTACATGTGGAACATATTTATATTTTAATAATAACTATAGGAATAGTTTTACATGTAGGTGCTATCACAAGTATTTGGATTGAAGAAATACTATATTCAACTAAAGTTAAAATTTTAAAAACATTTTTTATTATTCTAGTGCCGTTTGTTGGAGCTATCTTAGAACTGTATATTTCAAAAAAACATAATAAAGTACATAAAGAAAGTCCTGATAATACAGATAATGCACCTTCTTTTCTTGGTGCTTGGCGTATCTTTAGAAATGGGAATTCAGGCAGGGATAGTGATTAAACTCCTAACAAAGACTTGGAGCCAATAGTTTACCCTGCTGGAAAACTATTGCTCACAATAAATGTTAGGTTACGAAAGAAACTATATGAAAAAAATAAAATGCATCAAAACTGGATGGTATATATTAAGTTCAGTATTTTTAATCTTTGGCATAATGCACCTTCTTGGAATTCCTATTTGGAAAAAGTTTGAAGGTTGGCAAGAGCCAAATACAGTAACCGGTATAATATATCTTACTATAGCATTTGGTATTTATAAAGCAGTGAATTATTTTTGTAAAACACCAGCTACTTTAAAATGTATCTCTTGTAAAAAAGTCTTTAATGAGTTGTTAACAAAAGATAATAAGTGTCCAGACTGTAAAGGTAAGCTTATTGACGTTAATGAGTACTATAAAGAACCTAGCAAAAATCAGTGACCCACGAGCAGTTCCCAAATCTTTTACGACGTACGTAGTATTATACTTTTAGCGATGTAGTAACTTACTATAAATCTACAAAAATTTCTGAAGAATTTGATAAAGACGATTAAACAACCTTATCTCTGAACTTAAATAATAACTACTAAAACAATCCCATTTCCTACCAATTTGAGTTATAATTTCTTCATTATATATAAAAGAGAGTTTATGGCATTAGAAAAAGCATTACAAGAAGCCCACTGTTCGGCAGAGTTTATTACCATTGCACAACTTTACAAAAGTGATTTTAGTGAAGATGGTGACATTGAACTGTTTATTGAAAGTGTTGAAACACGTCACGCTGTAGTAGAAAGTGTTGAATTTGATAAAGCTTTAGAAAAAAAAGCGATTAAAGCTCAAAAACTGGTAGAGATGAGTGATATGTTTAATGAAGAAGCAGATGAGGTTGAAGATTAATAAGCATTAGTCTTCTTTCATAAATCTCTTTTTAACGATTTATTGAATATAATCGCGTAATTAATTTTAATTCTATATCCATATAAAGATTCAATTTTGAAAAAAAGATTAGCAGTAGCATTTACAGGACCATCAAACAGTGGTAAAACAACGCTTATTTTAAAAGTAGCTCGTAAACTGATCCATGAACAAAACTTAGATGTCGCAATTATTAAACATGACCCAAAAGATAAAGCACGTTTTGATGTTGAGGGAAAAGATAGTTATAAATTTTCTGATACGGGTGCTGAGGTTATTGTAACATCACCAAATCGTACAACATATTTTTCACAAAAACAGAGTGAACTTGATGATATGATTCGTCTGTTTAATGATTTTGACATTTTATTAGTTGAAGGATTAAAAACTCTTCCTCTACCTCGTATCTCTATTTTTAGAGACTCACTAGATTGTGATTATTTTGAAGTAATGGATGCTTTAGCTATTGATGATAGCATTGACAAAAGTACAATTCCAAAAAATATGGAAGTACTAGACTTAAACAATACTCAAGAGATTATTGATTGGATTTTAGCTAACGCTAAAAAAGTATAATTTTAAATAACTAATATAAAGAGAGAAAGTATCATGATAGATAAAAATTTAGTAGAGATTTTCGACGCTATTCAAAGAAGTTCAAAACGTATCAAAAAAGCAATTGACATTAAAGACTTTGGTTATTCTACAGAACAAAATGAGTCAGGTGATACACAACTTCAACTTGATATTCAATGTGACATGATTATTGAAGAAGAGTTTTCTAATGTTACTTCTATTAATACTATTGCTAGTGAAGAGAAACAACATGACGAGCTGTTACACGCAGATGGAAAGTACTTTATTGCTTACGATCCTTTAGATGGTTCTTCTCTTATTGATGTAAATTTAAGTGTAGGTTCTATTTACGGAATCTACGAGAAGAGCTTTGAAGGACACAATCTTGTTGCTTCATGTTACGTTGTTTTTGGTCCTCGTGTTGAAATGGTTTGGTCACAAACTAAAGTTAAAATGTTTTTGCTACAAAATGATGAGTTTGAATTTGTAAAAGAAATTCGTCTCAATGAAAAAGGTAAACTTAACGCGCCTGGTGGAACTCAACAAAATTGGGCACCGTATCATAAAGAGATGGTAGACTCATTTTTCCAAGAAGGGTACCGTCTTCGTTACTCAG
>Ga0233442_1003207_pt1 | contig 10057 bp, 11 predicted proteins | sample SI_123_September_3_FD_182789 | JGI IMG/M metagenome (GOLD analysis project Ga0233442, IMG submission 182789) | Seawater microbial communities from Saanich Inlet, British Columbia, Canada - SI_123_September2016_150_MG | ecosystem: Environmental > Aquatic > Marine > Inlet | place: Canada: British...
TAAGTTACAGGCTTTACATTTTGAAGATTTTCTGGAATGCCATCTTTTTTATACAATCTTTGATCAGGGGCAATTAAGCCCAAATCAGAGGATATGTTGACAATTGATCCGCCATTTGAATTCTGTGCAATTTTTTCTCCGTAATGTTTAGAGCATAAAAACGCACCTGTCAAGCCTACAGCAATATCATCATTCCAAATATTTAAAGGAAAATTCTCTAGGCGAGAAAAGTTTTTATCACTACTTTCTTCAACCTTAGGATTGTTAGCCGCATTATTAACCAATCCATCTATTTTGCCGAATTTACCTATTAATAATTTGGCATTATTTTCAATAGCCTGTTCATTAGTAATATCAATCGCAAAGCCAATTGCATTCGTATTATATTTGGCATTCAGCTCATTAGAAAAATCATCAATAATACCTTGTGATAAATCCAATAGTATTGGCGTACCGCCATAACAAGCAATTGCCTCTGCATGCTTTCTACCTAATAAACCTGTTGCGCCAGTAATAATGATAATTTTATTGTCTAATCTAAATAATTCTTCTAACATTAAAACGCTCCTACAGTTTGTCCACCATCTACTACTAAAGTAACACCTGTAATAAAATTCGCTCTATCTGAACATAAAAATACAGCAGAGTCTGCAATCTCTTGTGGTGTTGCAAAGCGATTCATCGGCACTGTTGATTTAATGATTTCATCTACGCGTTTTTTATCTTGTTGGATTTTTTCATCCCAAGAACCGCCTTCAAAATACACATTACCTGGTGCAATAACATTAACCCTTACACCAGGCGCTAATTTTCTTGCCATATTCTTTGCTAAAGCAATAATTGCTGATTTTGCTGTTGAATAATCAGTTGGGGCACCAAATGCTTCCATGCCTGCAATAGATGAAACGAATAACAAGCAACCGTTTGATTTTTTTAACATTGGTAAAAAGATTCTGGCGGTTTGCAGAGCAGATTCAAAGTTACTGTTCCATGTTTTTTTCCACTGCTCATCATCAGGTAAGGAGTCAGGCACACTTCGTCCATCACCCACATTTACTACAACCACATCCACGCCATTCCATTTTTTAGTAATTTCTTGTTTTAAATTTTCAAGTGATCGCTTATCAGTACAATCGCATTTAAGAGCAAAAATATTGCCAGCACCATACTCATCTTGTAATTTTTTCTCATTTTCAAATAAAATTTTAGAGCCGCGAGAAACTAAGCAAGTTTGTGCATCTTCTTGTAAGAAACTTTTAGCAATGGCTAATCCTATGCCTCTTGATGAACCTGTTATTAAAACTTTTTTATTATTAAGGTTTAAATTCATCTTACTTAGTCATCTCAACACACACTAAATCAGCCAATCCCGATGATTCTACAAATTCAACCCAATTTTTATCAACACTACTATTTAAAAAGTCTAATTTTCCATTGCCTGTTGGTTTGTTATCACGCAACCATAACATAACATTAGACATATCAAAATTATGTCTGAAAGATATTCTAATATCTGAAAATCCAGCCTGATCCACCATTTGTTTTAATGTTTTATCTTCAAAATACCATAAGTGTGCTGTGCGATAAAAAAACTCATCAAAGGAGTTGATATTTAATTTCATTAAAATATCATTAAGATTATCTGTTTCCAAATACATCTTGCCACCTTTTTTTAATAGGCTGTAAGCATCTTTCAAGTACTGCTGTGGATTTTTAACATGCTCTAATACGCCAAATGAAATAATACTATCAACTTTTTCCCTGTATTTTGACTGAGCTGTCTCAATATCAGAAAAAATCTCATGCCCTCTTCTTTTTAAAGATTCATGATAACCAGAAAAAGGCTCAATTCCTAATGTTTTTTCACTCAAACCACTCACTAAATCTAAAAATGCGCCGCCACCACAACCATAATCCAAAACAATCTTGCCTCTAAAAAAATCAGCACCAATTTTATCTAACCTTGGTGGCTGTTCATTATCGTGCATTTCTATATAATCACTCGGATTTGACGTTTCGTTGTAAGCATTGCGATATTCATCAGACTGGTAATATTCCATTGTTAACGGATTGTCTAACAATCTAACCAAGCCACAGCCATTACATTTAACAACTTTATGTTTAATTGTTGTTTTTATACCTACAACACCATCTCGAATCACGCCATTATAATTGACTTCATATTCTTGAATATTACACAAATCACAACTTGTCATAAAACCTCCACAATTTCCATTAAATTACCTTCCTTATCATGACAATATGCCACCTTAACTTTTTTATCATCTGATAATATAGGTGAATTAACCACGCTCCCACCTATTTTTTCAATTCTTTCACAAACAGCATTAATACCGTCAACGCTAAATGCTAAATGAGAGTAGCCTAATTGATTTGACCTTTGTTTTGTTATTTTCTTTTGCTCTGGATGAGAATGATATTGCAATAGCTCCAATAAATACCCATCAGGTGCTTTTAATTTTACCCATTCTAATTTGGTGTTTTGCAAGCCAACTACTGTATCAATAAAAGCGCCTTTCTCTATATTTCGATTATCCTCAATGAAGCCCAATGCACAATAGAACTCTACAGATCCCTCTAAATCCCTAACAACAATACCGGTATGTCTCACTGTTTTTATCATATTGACTCCTTAATGCACTGTTCTATCACTTCCACTCCTTCAAGCATCGCCTCTTCAGTAATGCTTAATGGTGGTGCTAATTTAATAGATTCTCTACCTGTATGTACGACTAGCAATCCTTTTTGAAAAGATTTTTCACTAATTTTGTCACATAAATCACTTAACGGATTGCCATTTTCATCCATAAAAATAAGTGCAGCTAACAACCCTTTGCCAAAAATATATTTTAAATGGCCAGGGTATCTATTTTTAATCTCATTTAGCCTTTGATGAAAGATATTGCCTAGATTTTTTGAGTTATCAATCAAACCATCTTCCAACATTGTTTTGAGGTTTTGATGGCCTGCTACACAAACTAAAGGATTTGCAGAATGAGTAGAACTCATAGAGCCAATATCGGGTAAATCCATTATCTCTTTTGAGCCTAATACGATTGCTAATGGCAATCCAGAGCTTGCACCTTTACCACAACACAATATATCTGGCTCCACTTCATAATGCTCATAACCAAACAATTTTCCTGTACGTCCAAAGCCTGCTTGCATTTCATCAAAAGCCACTAACATGTTGTATTTTTTGGCAAATTCCATTAAAGCTTGCACAAACTCTTTAGGGTAAAAAACTGCACCCCATCCTTGAAAAGTTTCTAGCATGAAGCCACATAAATCCTTATTTGCATCCAAACTCTTATCTTTTAGTAATTGCTCAATTTCAGTATTAAAAAAATCTTCCGGATTGTCAATTTCCCAAGGGTAAGGAAAATTCAAATGATGGATATTAGGATCTTGGTAGCCAATCCATTCTCTTGCTGGTGTGCTACCTGTCATCATTTGAGCGCCCATAGTGCGACCGTGAAAAGCACCATTAAAACAAATAACACCGCCTTTTATTTTTCCTTGTTTTTGTCCATTAAGGCGCATAAGTTTGAGTGCCACTTCTGTGGCTTCTGTGCCTGCTGATAATAGAAATGCTTTTTCAAACTGCTTGGGAGTATTTTTAATTAAATATTCTAAATAATCGATTCGCTCTCTCGAAGCGTATGTGTAAGTGTGTAATAATGGCTTATCCAAAACCCCTTTCAAAGCTTGCACTATACGCTTATTACCATGTCCTGCATTTGCCACAAAAATGGTGCTAGTAAAATCTAGCCAAATATTGCCCCATTGATCATAAATTTGGAAATCATCTGCCCTATCCCAAACCATTGGCAATTGCCCATGCATTGCTTGTGCTTCTATCTCATACATTTTCTCAAGCATTGGCAAACTTTCAGGCACAGGTATCGCTGTCTTAATTGTGCGATACTCAGTTGCTATTTTTTCAACCTTAATTGGTTGGTGAGAAAATACTTTTCCTGACATTATTATTTTCCTAATAAAATTTAAACAACGCGAACCAGCATACCTTCCAGCATCACACTATTGCCTTCGAACATCAAAACCTCTGTCGGAGTTTCCCATTGATAAACAATATCACCTATTTTATCAATTTCAGCAATAAATTGCTTCTTTGAAAAAAACCAAGCCGCCCACGAAGTATTTTTCTGTTGATAATCACCACCATCTGGAAATGTTTGTCTGGTGATAACATGGCTTTCTTCATTAATAAACGGAACTCTTGTAATAATTAGATACTTATGTTTTAGCGCGTATTTTCTTAGCACTTTAAAAGGAAATTCTAAATACTGCAAAGTACAAGAAAAAAGTGCTACTTCAGAATATTCCGCTATCTGAGTTTCACTTGATCGCCACTTAATGCCCGATTCTTGCTCAAATTGAGAATATGCTAGAGTCACTTTATCACTCTCGAAAACCGTCCAATCCAAATTAATGTTAGGAATGTTTTTCTTAATAGCAAAAAACAAATATCCATTACCCCCCCCCAACATCAGATATTTTAATATCTGTATATTTATTTTTACAAATAACGTACATTAAAGCAGTGCATAATTCTAATTGCCTATGGGTAACATAAAAGCTACTCGATTTCTCCTTCCATGGCGGGTTATTTTTATTATTTTCTACCAACTTTTCTATTAAGTTATTATTTTCATAACCACTAGTTTGCTTTTGCACTTCCTGATAATCTTTGCATCTAAAAAACGTTTCTTTAGTGGTGGTGGCCATAATTATTTACTCCTTAACTTGATTTAAATAATCAAATAATTCTGAGCCATTCTTATCTAATTGATATTGAATATAGTCAAACTCCTCTATTGAATCCACCTCTGTACAAACAGGAGACTCAAATCCAATCATTTTATCGCCATGAATTTCTTTGTTATTCATGACAAACGAGGACTTAACAATATCAACAAACCCATCAGGAATATAAACTTGCTCAAATGCTTCTTTTGGTAAATTGTAATCTTCGCCACTCACCAAGCCTTTAAAGTAATGATTATCCTTTACAAGCCATTTTAAGGGCGATTCTGGCGCCTTATGTCCAGAGCGTAAAGAGGTTGCACTCTTATTTTGCATGATTTCATTAATGGCATTATCAACCACTTCTACGTCCCTTAAGGGTGTGGTTGGACGTAGATGAACCCAATATTCTGGTGTACTGCCTTCATTTTCTTCAAGCCAATTCATTGCATGGACTAGTAAATCTTTATCTGTGGCTGTGTCTGTGGAAAATTCATCAGGACGGATAAATGGAGCCTCAGCACCATATTGTTTGGCAATATCTGCATATTCTCGGGAGTTGGTAGAAACAATCACTCGGCCAATTTTCTTTGATAGTTTTGCAACTGCAATACTATATGCAATTAAAGGGTGCCCAGATAAAAGCTTTATATTTTTATCTGTAATGGATTTTGAACCTAAACGAGCTGGAATAATTGCAATAGTGTTATTCATTGATAAATGGCTCAATCCACTTAAGTTGCTGTTTGAAAATCTCCACACCCTCATCATCACGATACGCTTGCATAATGAAAGGACCTTGGTAATTAAATTCTTTTAACTTATTAAAAAACTTAGAAAAGTCAGCATTACCCTTTCCCAATGTTACTGGACCGTCATTTAACACCCTGTCTTTAATGTGAATATCTGTAATTCTATCCCCGTAAGTTTCTAATTCCTCATCCGAATTAAAGCCTAGAGCGGCACTATTACCAATATCATAATTAACAGTAATATTTTTTGAGTTAAATTGATTTAAAAGCGTCAAAAAAGGCTGTGGCGCCAAGTCTGTCTCTAATGATATATTAATATTATTAGCTTCAATTTTTGGGATAATCTTTGTTATCTGCTTAACAAACTTATCGACTGCCTCTTTAGTTTTCAAACTAGATTGATCAACACAAGGAATGACAATGTCTGTTATTTTTAATACTTTGGACGCCTCTAGTAGTCTTTCTAAAATTTTAAAGCTTTCTTCTGCAACTTTATCATCACTTGAATGCAAAGGTGCTTCCATAAAATAATCAGCACAGATAGTTTCTACTGAAACTCCAGTATTTTGGCTAACGCTAACTATCTCATCAATGCCGCCTAATTTCAATAATGGATTTTCCTCTGCATCATTAAAATCTAAAATAAATTCAACTAGATCTAGTCCGCATTCTTTGGCAACTTTAAATTCATCTTGCCACATTCCCACAGGAAAAGCTTGATACCTACCCTGATATTTTGGCACCAATCGCCCTTGCATTACACCAATTTTATTACTCATTATTTTACTGCCAATCAATATGTTGACGAAGATTTTCTGCGATAGGTGCTTCCTCCTCAATCGTCTTCTTTATACCATCACCCATTGCTAATTCAATTTTTTTGACAACACCAACCAATTGACTAAAACCTGATGGCTCAACAGAAGCAGACTGGTCAGAACCATACATTGATCTATCTAAAGTAATATGCCTTTCAAGTGAGGTGATTTCTAATGCTGCTGCCGCATAAGAAACGGCTAAACCTACTTCATGTCCACTATAACCAACATTACAATCAAATTTTTCTCGTAGAGTTTTAATATGATTAAGATTGGCATCAGTATCTTTCATTGGATAAGTTGAAACAGTGTGCATTAGTTCAAATGGACAATTTGCTTTTCTAAAAATATTTACTGCGGTTTGAATATCGTCATAAGTTGTCATGCCTGTTGAAATAAAAGTATGTTTACCTTCACTAGCAATTTCCTTTAGCAATTCCGTATATACAATCATTGCTGATGCGACCTTATTGTATTTTGAATTAAACTGGCGTAAGAATTTTTGTGAATTTATATCCCATGCACTCGCAAACCATTCAATCCCCCTCTCTTTGCAATAGTCCTCAATCTCTTGATATTGTTCTGCATTAAATTCTAAGCCTGATTTTTGCTCCCTTTGAGTTACCCCCCACGGACTCTTTCTTGGCGAATCTAAAAACTCTTGAGTGTATACTTGGCCTATATCTCGTTTTTGAAACTTAACACAATTTGCACCAGAATTTACAGCAACATCAATGAGTTGTTTACAAATATCCATACTACCATTATGATTAATTCCAATTTCTGCAATAATTTTAATTGACATTTTTTTCCCTTAAATAATTAATATAGTATTTTAATAAAATCTAGATCAAATGCATCTTCTAACAACTCTCTCACTACGCCTTCACCGCCACGTGCATTTAATACAATACTAGATAGCTCTTTTATCTTTATATGACTATCTATTGGACAGGCAGTATAGCCACAAATTTTCATAGCATGAAAATCATTCAAGTCATTACCTACATATAAAATTCGACTAAGATCATACCCCTTACTTTTTGATAGAGTTGAAAGTGCATCAGACTTATTCTTAATTCCTTGTAATGCCTGAATTTTTAATTTTTTTGCACGCGCCGAAACAACTGGATTATTTTCTGTTGACAATATATATGATGGCTTTTCTAGTTTACGCATTACATCAAATGCCAACCCGTCAGCCCTGCTACAACAAACGCTTTCTTTACCATTCTCATCTATCTGAACAAGATTGTTTGTTAAAACACCATCAAAATCAAACACAAATGCGTCAATATTATCTAGAGAAATTTTCATTTATTTGTATTAAAACTCATCATTTAAGCTTAAATATCCAGAATTAAGTAATTTATCCTCAATATACTCCATTAAAGCATGTCCTGCAGTAATATGGGCTTCTTGAATTCTACCAGTATTACTACTGGGAACTAAAAAGTATTCATCACATAATTCAAGAGCCTTTCCACCACCACTTCCTAGAAATCCAAATACTTTGATACCCATTTTTTTTGCAGCTTTCATTGCCAGTATTATATTTTCTGAATTTCCCGAGGTAGTAATTCCAATCAAACAGTCTCCCTCTTTTCCAAGGGATGTTAGCGTACGTTCATAAAGCTTCTCATATCCAAAATCATTGCCACAAGCTGTAATCGTGGACGTATCTTGTGCAAGCGTTATGGCCGCCACCCCCTCTCTATTGTTCATCGGCCTAAGTCGTACCAGCATTTCTGCAGCAAGGTGTTGGGCATCAGCTGCAGATCCGCCGTTTCCACAGAGCATTATTTTATTGCCATTTTGTATAATTCTTGAAATATCGTCGCCTATATCAATAAGTGACTGAAACCCTTCTGTTATGCAGGCTTCCTTTACAGCTATAGAGCTTTCAAAAAGTTCACAAATTTGATTGGATTCTCTCATGGTTTACTCCCTTTTTAATTATCACTCTTTCAACAGCCACTCAAAAATAAAATATCCTTATATTATATAATAAGAAAGCCTATCTTTTTGACAGGTATAAATTTTTTTACTGGTTATACTTTAAATTAACTTTTTACCAATTGTATAGCTAAAATCATGTGGCTTTGTCTTTAATAATTTATGCAGGTTGATATAATTTTTAGATAAAAACTTAAGTAGTCCAAACTCTTTAGCACCAAGATATAAAAATGAATAACAACGGACATTCTTCATAGATGCACAGTTCCATGGAACAGCTGAGTCCGATCCAATAACGTTCTTTATATTCAATAATTGAATTAATATTTCAGCAGGCATATATTTAGAATATTTAGACTCTATAATCTCCTCAAAAAAAACAATTTTATCAACATACTCTTGTAGACCATTCTCTATCTTTTTACGTTGCCTCTCTAAAGGAGGCGAACTACGCCGGTGAACTTTAAGAAAAAGAACTGATATCTTTGTATTATTCAAATGGCAAAACTCTTTTATTAGTTGCGCATTGAGAGTAATTACTCGACTTGAATAAGATTCTTTATATCCAGGATGTTCCGTCCATGCGCAAAATGCCCATTTTGAGTAATCCTCTTCTAACTGATATTCCTTTAAACCTGGAAAATTAAAGTTCCATTCTGCTTCTGACTGCGACACTAAAACATAACCTTTTTTTGGATGCGTCATATCAGTTAAGCCATAATATTTCAATGGCCTCTTCATCCAAACCCTCAGCTTAATCAAACTCTTCACTTGCTCATAAAATATATTATAAAACCGCATATAATCTATTGAACCATGTGTAAGAATAGAAAGCGCTATAACTGTAGAAAAATAGAACCCATATGCTGAAGTGAATGGGTTAGCATATACTTCCTTATATTTATGATAATCAATTTTTTCTCTCTCTAGGATAGTGGGAATTGACTTGAAAATTTCCCTTCTATTTCCTTGTGACCAGTCAAGTCCATCACTCACGACTACAGATTTACAGATATTTTTATCTTTTAGTATTTCTTCACAAACAGAAACAACATCAAGGACATTATAATTCCTCTCATTAAATACATAAATCACATCAATTTCAGTTTTATTATCACACACTAACGCAAGAACGTATGCACTTATCGGTGTCTCAATCACTGCTAGAATTCTATTCACTTCCACTTCTATCGATCTAATTTTGAGTGAATCAACTCTTTATAAAAATCCATCCACTTAGTTATAGCATCAAACGGAATATGCAGCTCTGGTTGCTGTAATTCATTAATAATTTCTGGTAAATGACACATATTTTCTCTCTTAAGTACAGAAATCCCTGTATCTTTTGATAATTCTATAGCTCTATTATCAATCCCAATAATTAACGCTCGTCTTTTATGCTGGAGCGCCTTTATTCCAGCATGAAGTCTTGTTCCCACATAATCTATATCATGCCTCGACAAAATATCATTAAACGCATGCAGAGTTGGTGGTAGGACACTTATACCACTTACACCAAGATCATTAAAATATGAAATATCATGCAACCCCTGTGGCCAAAAATAAACTTTGTCATATATCTTTTGCAACTCACAAATCATTTTTCGGTCTTTTTTGTAGTTTTTCCCATAGTCTGTTAATGTAAATAACACCTCTTTACTCTTATTATAATTAATACCTGACATATGCTCCTCTGTAAGGCTCCAGGTGGTTGGGCATGAAGTGTTAATCACATTATTAAAT
>Ga0233442_1003209_pt1 | contig 10054 bp, 10 predicted proteins | sample SI_123_September_3_FD_182789 | JGI IMG/M metagenome (GOLD analysis project Ga0233442, IMG submission 182789) | Seawater microbial communities from Saanich Inlet, British Columbia, Canada - SI_123_September2016_150_MG | ecosystem: Environmental > Aquatic > Marine > Inlet | place: Canada: British...
CGATGCGGTTTGCGCCGCCATGTATCTCATTTTCAGCCGGCCCCAATTAACCAAAAAAACGGTGACATTAGTGGACTAGTGGCGACATGTTAGTCACTTCAAGTCCACTGATGTCTCCAATTTTTTGTTCAGTAAGGCATTTTCAAAAATGAGATAGCCTCCGCCCCCCGGGCTTATTTAATGTCCTGCAGCTCCCGCAGCATCAAATCCTTTTACATTGAGAGGAGCGTTAAAATCCAAAAACTCTTTGCCGTGGGCTCCGCCGGCACTGCGGGCGCCACCAGCGCGATTGTTGTCGTGCTCTACTTTGCGCTCGTGACCAGGCCAGCGCTCCTCGATTGGCGGACGTTTGCGGTCTCCTTGCTCCCCATGGCTAGAGCCGTCGCTGCCCCCATTTTTGTTTTTGCTGTAGACACGGTCGTCTCCATCATATTTTTCGATTCTTTTATCAATTTTATCGTTCGCCGATTCGTCTTTAATGAAACCTTTGTCTAAAATGTCTTTGTCCAACAGCTTGGGTACTGGCTTGCAGATAAACTCCATCACTTTGTCCGTGTCGATATGCTGATTGCCATATTTTTTGTCCTTTTCTTCGGCATTGTCGATCTTTTCGTTTTTGTCGAGCTCTTGGAAAAATTTGTTGGAAGACATGGCGTTTATCCTTGTTGATTGCCGCCGCGCGGCTTGAGTAAAGGGCTTCGGGGATGGTGCTTTACGTCAGATTGCTTAGCTAATTGCTTTCCGTGCAAGATTCTATGCGTCTCCAAAATTTTCTGGACAAGATCTCGCAATTTTTCTAAAAAATCATGAGGCTTTGCTGTATTATCATGTATAGTAGTAACAAGGTAAAAGCAGAACCAGAGAGCATTTCCGGGTTTTAAACCCATCATCTCTCGGCCCTGCCCCACGCACAGTACGCACGCACCACGCCACGCACTGCGCGCTACTCACTACGCGCTACGCACTACAAACTACTTTACGCGCCTCCAGCCTATGCAAGCGCTTGCGCCCTAGCGCCGCCACATGCTGATCGTAGTACCGACCATACGTATCGCGATAACTCTCATTGCTGATCGAAGCCATCGATGACTCCACCTCAGCTTTGATCGCACTGTATCCACCTCGATGCAGTTCGACAAGGGTACGCAGGTGCCGCGCCGGCACAAGATATCCCTTGTCGTACAACTCCTCGGCCACGCGCGCTTCGTGCATGACGGCGCGGGTTTCTTCGGCGATGCTGTAGGCAAGATACTGCGCTCTGGACATCACCTTTGGATCTGGATAACTAGGCGTAAAGCCTTTTAAGACATGATACGCCTCATGCGCAAACTGCAAGACTTTATCCAGCGGCGTACCCTTTGACCCGATCACGATCAGCGCATTGCGCCGATCATTGATGTCGGTTTTGGAGTAAGCCGCATGTTTGCCATTCCAGCGCCTGACGCGACATTTGAGACGTGCTAGCGCGCGCAAGTCACGCTGCAAGAGTGGCGAATCATCAATGAGCGCCACAAATTTTTTGCCAAATCTGGCTTCTAAAAGAGACCGGTCCATGATATTTGTCCTCGATTTTGTTTGGGACAACGGGATGAAGCGGGGGATGGAAAGAAAATTATGATCCTGTTGTAAGATCCGTCTGATTAATTGAGCAATAGATGCATCAATCCTATTAGGTAAAAACTCGCCTTTTCACCAGGTTTTTACCAGGCACGATTAGAGGCGCATAAGCAAGAGCCGGAAGGCGGTCGAAAACAATCGCTTTCCGGCTCCATTGTCAGGGGGCGCAGTCACTGCAAATATCGCGCAAGTGCGCTAGCGCCTCGTAGCAGTCCTATCTAGTTGACTAGTACCGCACGATAACGCACCTTGTTTTCGCGCACCGCTTTGATGCCTTCATTGACTTTGGCCATCTCAAATTTTTCGATTTTTGGAGCAATTTTCTTACGCGCAGAAAACTCCAGCATTTCCTCAATCATCGATGGACTGCCAATCCAGCTACCGCCAACGATCCTCTGTCCCAGTACCAGAGGTGGTGCCGATACGGTCACGTCCGCCGTGCCCAGGCCGATCATGATCAGCTTGCCGAGGGGCTTGACGGCCTTCATATACTCATCCCAATGTAGATCCGCCGACACCGTATTGAGGATCACATCATAGGTGTTGGCCAATTTGGCCATCGTGCCTTTTGCGCTCGAGTCAACAAAATGCTCTGCGCCCCACTCTAGAGCCTCGGCCTTTTTGTTGGCAGAGGTGGAAATGGCAGTGACTTCGCAACCAAAGGCAGCAGCGTATTTGACCGCCAGATGGCCAAGACCGCCAATACCCACGACAGCCACTTTTTGATTGGGAGTGAGATTGTAATAACGCATCGGCTGATACACCGTGACGCCACCACACATAAGAGGCGCAGCATCAGCCGAATCCAGCCCATCGGGGATCTTGACCGCAAAGCTTGCATCACACTGAAAATGCGAAGCATAGCCACCGTATTGAGTGACGCAGGTGGACTCCATGCCTGAGCAGACGTTTTCGTTGCCAGTCACGCAAAACTCGCAATGATGGCAGCTGCCAGATTGCCAGCCCACGCCCACGCGATCGCCCACTTTGAGGTGCTTGACGCTATCGCCAGCTGCGACGATCTTGCCGATGATCTCATGACCAGGCACATAGGGATATTTGGTAATCCCCAGCGCGTCATCCAGCAAGTGGATGTCGCTGTGGCAGATGCCGCAATGCGAAATCTCGATATTGATCTGATCCGCACCCAGTTCCTTGGCTTGGTACTCGAAAGGCTCGAGCAAACCGCTCTTGCTCTTGGCCGCATAGGCTTTGACTGTCATCTGGTAAAGGCTCCTTTATTACGATCGCGCGCTGGCGCAACGCTCGCTCAGTGAGCGCCAGCACGGGGCACAGTATAACCGGTCACGGCAAGTGAGCCAAACCTGGGGCTGACAGCAAAAACATTGGTTTGGCAATGGCGGCGTCTAAGCTGGCTCTACCAGCATGGCGTCGACGCCTTCGAGAAAAGCCAATATTGTTTGATAGACATCTTGGCGCATTACTGCGGCTGCTTCTTCGTCTTCGTCGATTTCGAGAAATTTAGTCACTTCCATTGGTCCAACATGATCCAGGGACTTGAAATGCTGGCGCATTGTTGCGATCGCCTCTGTCACTGAGCCATGTCTGATATCCGGTTTTAATTCATTAAGAACTGCTTGCCCACCGCCTCTATAATGCCTTATGAAATAGTATAGGTCATACGTATCTTTTGTTTTCGACCTACCTTTTATCGCGGCACACTTCATCACAATAATTGGAGCGACGCTTGCTACCTTGATTTCGGTTGAAAATTTGCCACCCTTATTCGGCAACTCCCCGTCAATTACTACGACTTCATAATGTTTGAAGGCGAGATCGACTCCTTCTGCCTTAAGTGGTTTTGCATCCTGAATCTTGGCGTGACGCCGACTTTTCCCCGTTGATGGGGCATATCTGCCGGTCACAAGATCCAGAATAACTACTTTGTCCGCACCATTAACTTTGATCTTTCGGCTATATTGAAATTGCTTAGCCTTATCAGTACTGTGCACAAATCCGCTTTCCACAAGACGCTCATGGATCTTGGCGTAAGCCTCATCTGGAATCGTCAAATAATTGAGCGCAATATCAATGTCGACTGTCCCAATATGTGGTTTGTCTTTATCATTTGCCAGTAACGTAGGCACCCAGCCGCCGACTAAAACAATATCGTTCCAATAATTTCCAAGCACGCGCGACAGCTCTAGCATTACCGATTTGCATGCTGTGAACTGGTCCGCCGAGTAGTCGTCTAACTTAGACTGATTGTCCGGCACTTCTCAAATCTTCCCATTGTGGCAATATCTTGGTATCAAAAATTATGTCCGCAGTCTCCTGGATTCGCCCCTTCTGTGCTGAAAAATCTAAGTACAGTTGAATGTCGCTTACAATGCTTAAGCCAGCCCCTTGGCTCAAGTACAAGATATCTGTGTCGAAAGGCTGCATCAATACTACGTTTCCACCGGAATCTACTTCTTTTAATCCAAGCTCTTTGCCAATTTGATTAGCATTTCCCTCAACGTATGCATGAATTCTATTGACCTGGCTAACATACTGAGTACCAGACGCTTTTGCAGCAGTAGCAAGTGTGAAGGCGTATTTGGTTTGGTTAGATTTAAAATACTCAATAATCTCTGTTTCGATATCTTGCAATTTTTTTGGACTGTAAAACTCCACTGCAATATGCTTTTTAAATTTCAATCTATAGCTGTCTGCCCAGTCCTTGAGTAGTTGTTCAGGCTTTGCCACCACAAGCATCTCATCGCGTCTTTCTAGAATCTCGCTATCGAATAATTTCGTCTTTACCTGAGAAGCCAGACCAATACTTACGTGTGACCTCTTTGCTAGTTCTTGAACAGTCCACGGACGAAATGGATCAGACAGTAGACGACGAACAATACGACTTGCTTTATCATTAAAGACTGATCGTAGCTCTCGCTTTTCTGCATCTTTTTGAAAGCCAAAACGCTCTATATAAATATTGTCGAATGAAATTAGACAATTGCCGGTTAAATCAATATATCCAATGCCTTCTTCCTTGCATATTTTGCGAGCATTCTCACTGACAAAAGGTGCGGCAAATATGCCATAGACTTTTTTGAAATCAGTCCTGTGCGCTATAAAATTGCGGATCATTCGCTGCAGTTGTGCAGCAGCCATGCGAGCGTTGCGAGGCTGTCCGATGGACTTTACTTCTATGACCAGACAATACGGCTTTGAATTGGCGGCAGTTTTTAGCAGTAAATCGTAACCGACATCGGGACCATAACCGTCATTAAACTCGGCAGAAAACTCACTAACGAAAGGTACTGATGAGAGAAGCTCTTTAAGCTCCAGCTCAACCTGGTATACAATCTCCTGTTCTCTTAGATGTGGTTTTCGCTCGATATTGGCGGCCATGCTGTTTCACTCCCTGTGATTATTATAGCAAATGTTGAAACAGTGGAAACTGATGAAATTTACTATAATCACGCGTAGAAGCTTTAAGAGCTAAGACGACCCCGATTGGGGCGGAGTCGTCCTATTGGCCACGCATATTTCTGCTATGTCCGCTGCAATATATTGTACGCAAGAACACATTATCAAGGGTAGAACAACTTGTGGATGCGTCGGCAAATAAGTGCAAGCCATGATGAGCGATGAAGACTGCGTGTTGATACCACCGGCAAACATCAAGGCTGTGCGCACTTGCTTATCGGTTTTGAAAAAATTGCAACAAATAAATGCGTTTGCGTAAGAGCTGGCACACAATATCATCACCAAAACCAAAGCGAGGCAAAGAAATGAATAGTCTGGATGAGAAATAATGCTTGGAAGCGACGTACTAGTATTTGCGTAAATTGCAATCATCATCGCAAATAGGCTTAAAAAGCTCAGGCTCGGACCTGCCGCCTTCACTCTTTTTTCTCCAACTATAAATCTGGCAAACAGTCCAAATATGCACGGCAGCAGTAAGATTACCCAAAGCTGAAGTCTCTTGCGCCATAAAGTAGCGGGTATGGCGATGCTTGGGGGCAACACCCGCCTCGAGCCGATAAAGCAGATTGAATCTGTTTATTTCGATCCCTTTTAACAAAATCTGCTTGGTTAGCAGATCTGCTTCTGATATAGGGTTATCCAGCAGGGTTGGCTTTGACTCTTCGAAAGCAATTGCGCTATTGATGAATAGTGTTATTGCCGTTACGGCTGTTATACAGCCATTTAAAAGCTTGCCTCGGAAGATCTTCAGAACGGATGCGAGCACTCGCAAAAACATCATGGAACTGCTTTGAAGTTAGTGTATTGGCTAGAATTTTCAAGCGGGTTTCCGAGTGGTGGCGAGTATAACAGAATCAATATCACTTGGCCAGCGTATTTGCGTATACGCTACGCTTTTAGTGAGGTGGTATCATATCGCTCGCCACCACTGTTATATTGGCTCTATAAGCCGTATTAGCGGCGAGAGATCAAACCCCTGATCCCTGGCAATTTTGAGCATCTTGTCAAATTGTGAATGCTCTATTTTGCGTTCGCGCGCCAAAATCCATAAATACTTGCGCCCCGGCTCCCCGATCAAAGCGAAGCGATAATCATCATCCAGATACAGGATGCAATAATCGGCCCAAACCAAAGGGACCAAGCGCAACCAGGACGGGGCAAAAGTAACCTTTAAATGCCCATTGCGTGACTTTTGATCTTTAAACTTGCCGGCCCCATTGGCTATTTCGGCTTTGCCGTCTTTTTTGTCGCACTGATTTGCAACATTGATGGTGCCGTCTTTATTGAGTGAGTAAGTGGCGGTGATATTGCAGCCGCAGTTCCTTTCAAACCAGTTGGGCAGCCTGGCTATTTCGTACCAGGTGCCCGCGTAGCGTTTGATATCCAGGTTATCGATGATTTGGAGTTTTTTCGATCGAGCGCTAACGCTCAGTCCGCAAAATGTAGCGATTGTCAGAGCCAAAATAACCCAAAATAACCGTCTCATCTAAACCTCACCCGATTGGCCAAGCTAATTGCCAATCAAGCATCCAATAAATCATCCTCTTCGTCAAACTCGCGCCAGACCAGTGTCGCCAACGAATGTCTCTGCATTGCATCCAGATGCGCAGTGTAATAGGCTGCTAGCGCCACATTGTGATCCTCGAGAAAATTGTCCGAAAGCTCGAGCGTCGCGGAAGATTTGATGTTTGCGGTTTGATAGATGTGCACCAGCTCATAGCCATGCGGTTGCTCCACCAATACGGCAAGCAAACCTGGCAGCGGCTCAAAGGCGCTCAGGGTGTTGGATGGTCCCTTAAACTCCAGCGGTCCGATAAGGATGCTCGATGTGTCGGTCTCGTTTTGTGCCTGATCTTGGGTTTCGGGACCGGCAAGAGTGGCTGTCGGCATGAGGATTTTTCCTTTCATTTTGCTGCTTTCTGTTTTGGATTGCTTTGCGATCGACCAAATTGTCGACGCACGTGACTAAGGAGAGGTTAAGGCGGAGGACATTCACGCCTTTGTCACGTGTCTACACATATGCTGAGAGCCTTAAAACGCTCCCCTGAGTATTTACTACAGATTTTGCAGAGGTCACAGGATGACTGACAGAGCCCGCGACGGCCAGGACCAGGTCAAGCAGCAATTAGATATTGCGCAACGCAGCGTGCATACCACGGAGGTATCGCAGAGCGAGGTCGCCGCGGCGCGCCAGGCGAGCATGGACTCTGCCAAGTTGACTACTCACAGTTATTTTGGGACGCCGCAGTTTTTTGATAGCAAGGCGGAGGTGGATAGAAAGACAGAAAATAATGGTGCGGTAGCCACAGAGAGCAGATCGGAGCAAAAAGCAGAAGCAAAGCCCGAAGCAAAAATTGACTTTAACGATCCTGCCGAGCGGCAAAAATCTCGTGAGATCACCGACCGCATTTCGCAACGTGGCCCCGGTGTCACCGATGAGTTTTATAAAGGGATGAAGGAAACGCTGTCTCAGCTCCCCAGTCGCGACCTTGCTGAACTTGAAAAGCACGGGATTAAAGTCAAGGCCGTGAAGCACATCAAAGAGGGCGGTGGTGCCGGAGTTTTTGACGGCAAGACAGTGCAGATCGCTCAGGATGGACTAACCACATATCCCGACGGCACACGCGAACCCATCAAAAATAGTCGTGGCGCTCAAAACGAGGTCATAGCCCACGAAGTAGGGCATGCTCTCGGCCATGTGCGCGGCATGGCGAGCCACGATCGCGAAGGCCTGGACAGCAATAACCCTGGCTTTAAAAAGGCCCATGCTCAGGATGTAAAAGCCGGTTGGAAAGCACAGAAAACAGGTAATCACGAGCAAGATTTTACTGCCCGCGACTTTTACAACTATCACGCAAAAGGCCCCACTGGCCGCGAAGAAGCCTATGCCCAATCGTATGCGATGACATCGCGCCTCGCGGCTCCCGAGCACGCAAAGATGTTTGCAGAGCAGTTTCCTCGGACTACCGAGTGGATGCGTCGTCGTAGCGGCGATCACTAGGGTTTAACGCTTTGATCGAGTGTCCGCTAATGTACTCGGATAAGGCCTGGGAGTATTTTAGTAAAGCCGAGTTTTTAGACGCCAGACCGAGAGAATAGCAATGCAATGCCAGGTTGGTTTCTCGATCCAGCATAGCCTCTCTTAGTGCAATTTGTTTGGCCAGATATAGCTCTTTTAAAAGCTTGTCTTGCTCTGGCCCGCCATTGGACATCATTGTACTGATCAAGGTGGTTTCGGCGATAGGTGCAAGCAGGTTTGGCACAAATGCAGCGATCCCTAATGACGAATAGGCGATTTTGGTGGCGAGTTGTTGTTTTTTTGTCTTGCTCAAATATGGATCTAGCTCGGTTTTTGCTTTTTTGAGCAAAGGGTCTTGGTTTATTGCACTTGCTAAAATTTGGCTGTGCAGGTCCAATGTATTTGAAATGTCCGGCGGTTTTGTTTTGTCATAGATTGCCGACTCTGGTGCCATGAGGTCGATGGTGAGCCAGTTTATGATTTTGTATGTCCTGTCTTCGCCTATGAGCTTGCTCAAGGTAGCGATATTTTGAGAAATATCCTGACTGCTATCTTTATCTGCGGATGTATTTGTTAGCGATATTTCGTCTGCTATTTTTGCGATCAGACAATCGATTTGCCACCTTAGATCTGTTCTGTAAGCAAAATCGAGATATTTGTTGCTGCTCTCGCTCTCAAATTGGCTTTTGCCCTGCACTATGATCTCGGCGGCCTCAGTCGACCAGTCAGCCCCTCTCGTATCAAAGACATAGTCGACAAGGCTTTTAGTTTTGCTGGCGGCTACAGATTTGCTTTTGTTTTGAGTTTCCTGGCTAGAAAATCTATTTTCATAATTTATATCATCTAAAAGAGATGTAATCGGATTTATCTGCTGCTGAGACGTGATGATTTTATTTGTCTCTGGTATTGTTGGCTCTATATTTGCTAAATTATTTTGAGGCAAAATAACGGCAGATAAAATGATAAATACTGCTTTTATCTGCATCGACCAGGCCCCGGCAAATCAGTCCAATGTCGGTATTTTACAATCTATATGCTCTAAATGGGATTAATCTCATTGATTTGATGCTTTTGCATTTGTGGATTTTATTATTGATACAATGCTCGGGGCGTGCAAAACGCACCGAGCAAATATAGATATAGGCTGAGATTTTGTCGTTCCAATTTTTTGTACATAGCATTATGTGTGGCCGAAAGATTGCTTATCTGCGATTCGCATTGATAACTATGCTCTTGGGTCTTTCGATCTGCGTGCCGTGCAGCGCTTCAAATGGACGCGATCGGCCGACAAGGGACTCTCTTCCTATAAAATTGCCGACTTCATTTGGCAATGCAACTATTACTGGTGACCGCCAAGAACGCCTGGATACTGCATTTAATCGGCTTTTTTCGCAGTCTGGTGCGCGTGCGATTTCGGCAGCTATCATCGTATCTGATGGTGGTGAGTGGGCAAAGAGTGTTTTGCCTGATGGTGCAAAGTCTATGTGGTGGGCGAGCGTGGGCAAGCTGTTCACAGCTACAGTAGTGCATCAGTTGGCTCAAGAGCGTCGTTTATCTTTAACAGACCATGTCAGCCGGTGGGTTAAGGGGGTTCCAGAGGGTGATCGTATAACTATCGAGCAATTGCTATCGCATACCAGTGGGCTTGGGAGCGCTAGCGATGATCCGCGATTAGTCTTGCGAGGACGCCACATATCGCTCGATCATTCTCTAAAAATTGTAGGTAGGCAGGGTTTGTATTTTGCACCTGGTACCAATTGGAGATATAGCAACACTGGCTACGATATTTTATCCGCGGTTGTTGAGGCTGTTGATAAAAGGCCCTTCAAAGAGTCAATTGAAGAGCGTATATTCCAACCGCTTGGTATGGATTCGGCGCGCGCTCTCTCGGCTGGCGACAAGATGGCAGGCGTGGCACCATTATGGTCAGCTAAAGGGCAAGCTATCAATCCCACCGTTGCAGGTGGTGCTGGTTGCATC
>Ga0233442_1003213_pt1 | contig 10052 bp, 8 predicted proteins | sample SI_123_September_3_FD_182789 | JGI IMG/M metagenome (GOLD analysis project Ga0233442, IMG submission 182789) | Seawater microbial communities from Saanich Inlet, British Columbia, Canada - SI_123_September2016_150_MG | ecosystem: Environmental > Aquatic > Marine > Inlet | place: Canada: British...
GAGGTCATGTGTGCCGCTGCATCGGATGAAGTTGACAGGGCCGCATTGCCGCAAACAAAATCCGATGAATTGATGCTGATCTATTTTACGTCCGGCACCACGGCTATGCCCAAGATGGTTGGCCGCGATCATGCCTATTCTCTGGCGCACAGCATTACGGGCGATTATTGGGCCAACCTGAAAGCCGACGATATCCACTGGGCCCTGACGGACACGGGGTGGGCCAAGGCGGCCTGGGGTTTGTTATGTCCGCCCTTGTTGGCAGGCTCAGCAGTTTTATTGTACGACGGCGAAGGATTTGATGTTGATGCCCACCTGAAGATCATTCAGGAACAAAAGGTCACAACGTTTTGTGCGCCGCCAACAATCTATCGCGTGCTGGCCCAGACGGATGTTTCCGGTTACGACCTGAGCTCGCTTCGCCATTGCATTGGCGCGGGTGAGCCACTGAACCCGGAAGCCATGCGCTCATGGAAAGAAGCCACGGGCTGCGATATCCATGATGGGTATGGCCAGACGGAAACCATAAATATCGTGGCCAATATTCCCGGCATGGAAATTCGACCAGGCTCCATGGGCAAACCTGTTCCCGGCATTGATCTTGATGTTATTGATGATGATGGCAATGTGGTCGCTGATGATGAAGTTGGTCATATCGCCGTAAAAATTACCGACCCCTGGCCGCCAGGACTTTTCCACGGCTATTACAAGGACGACGCGGCGACGGCCAAATCCTTCCGCAATGGCTGGTATTACACCGGCGACACAGCCACCCGCGATGCGGACGGCTACATCTGGTTTGTCGGTCGCTCGGACGATGTCATCACTTCTTCTGGCTATCGCATCAGTCCCTTCGAGGTGGAGAGTGCCTTGATGGAACATGAAGCGGTTGTTGAATCAGCTGTCGTGGCCAAAAAAGATGACATGCGTGGTGAAATTGTTTTGGCTTATATTATCCTGGGCCAGGGGTATGAGGCATCTGACGACCTGGCAAAAGAAATCCAGAACTTCATCAAAAAATTGACGGCGCCTTATAAGTATCCGCGCCAGATCGTTTTTCGCGAAGCCCTGCCCAAAACAATTTCCGGCAAGATCCGCCGGGTTGAACTACGCGAAGAAGCAGAAAACCTGTGAGCCAGAAATGAAAAACCTGTCATGACGGAAAACACATCCCCACAAGACGTACTTGATTTCTGGTTCGATGCACCAGGCGGTCCGGAATACGGCCAAAAGCGCGATATCTGGTTCAAGAAGGATGATGGTTTTGACGATCTGATCCGGTCGAAGTTTTTGTCTGCAACCGACACTGCACTGGCGGGTGGCTTTGCTGACTGGGAGGACGACCTTCACAACAGCCTGGCCCTGATCTTGTTGCTGGACCAGTTTCCGCGAAATCTGTTCCGGGGATCAGATCGCTCATTTGCCGGTGATGACAGGTCTCGCCCGGTTGCGAACAAGGCCATCAAGGCGGGTGCCGGAGATCAGTTTTTCATGCACCAGCAACTGTTCACCTATCTGCCCTTTGTGCACAGCGAAGATCTTGCTGACCAGGCACGTGGCGTGGAACTCATGCAGTCCTTGCCGGAAAATGATGGTAAAAAGGAAAGCGTCGATTCCGCCATAAGGCATCAGGAAATTGTTGAACGTTTTGGTCACTTTCCCCATCGCAATGACGTGGTGGGGCGGATCAGCACAGCGGAAGAAGTGGAATTTCTAAAAGGCCCGAATTCGTCTTTTTGATGATAATCGCAATTTTCTGGGCCAAAACACGGATTTCTAACCCAAAACAAGTTGCGGTGGCGGGGTAAAAGGGCGTAAAACGGCAAGAGACAAGCAATTTTGCGACGTTTGCGGCTGGTTTTGGAAGCTATTGTTATTGGCTTTCATGACTTGTTAACCTTAAACCGCGACGATTACTGCCAACTTGCTGATTTAAGGTGTTTTTTGGTTGCTGCATAAGCGAATGAACGTGAATGCAGATGCCGGACGAATGGAAAGAGGGTCTGTCAAACTATGCAGACGTGGACTGAACAACAAATGACCGGACGTGGTGCTTTAGGCACGACGGATGGTTCTTTGCGTCTTCAGCTCCTGCCTTTGACCCCGGATAGCGGACTGCTTGCAGGCGCTCTCCTTCGACTTACCTGCCCCTGAGCGGAACCCGGCGCCTTGTCGTCGATGTTCAGGGGAATGCATCACCTGTATTTGCATGAAACCGAAAACCGGTTTCAGCCTCGGAAAGTTTGAAGGACCAGGAAAATGACGACCAACAACACAGAAACGAACACTCCAAAAGAAGTCTCCGCCAACGACCGCGTGGTGGTCTTTGATACCACCTTGCGTGATGGCGAACAGTCGCCCGGCGCCTCCATGAATCTGGAAGAAAAGTTGCGCATCGCCGAAGCCCTGGAAGGTATGGGCGTCGATATTATCGAAGCCGGTTTTGCGATCGCCTCGAACGGTGATTTTGAAGCGGTTAACGAGGTTTCCAAGATCATCGGCGAATCGATTGTTTGCAGCCTGGCCCGTTCAGGTCTGGCCGATATCGAACGCGCCGCCGAAGCCCTGGCCCCGGCCAAGCGCAAACGCATTCATACATTTATCTCTACCAGCGATTTGCACATGAAGTACAAATTGCAAATGTCACCGGAAGATGTTTTGCAGGCCGTAATCGACAGTGTGACCCACGCCCGCAAATATACCGATGATGTGGAATGGAGCGCCGAAGACGGCACCCGCACGGATCATGATTATTTGTGCCGCACAGTGGAAGCCGCCATCAAGGCAGGTGCCACGACAATCAATATCCCGGACACCGTTGGTTATGCCATGCCCAATGAGCATGCCGCCATGTTCCGCATGGTGATGGAACGCGTGCCAAACGCCCACAAGGCGGTCTTCTCGACGCACTGCCACAATGATCTGGGTTTGGCTGTGGCCAATTCACTGGCTGGCGTGGAAGCCGGTGCCCGTCAGATAGAATGCACGATCAATGGCCTGGGTGAGCGGGCAGGGAACGCAGCCCTGGAAGAGATCATCATGGCCATTCGCACGCGCAATGATCTGGCCCCGTACGATACCAACATTGACACCACCAACATCACCAAACTGTCACGTATGGTTTCCCAAGTGACCGGTTTTGCCGTTCAGAACAACAAGGCCATCGTGGGGGCCAATGCCTTTGCCCATGAGGCGGGTATCCACCAGGACGGCATGCTGAAGCACGCCGGGACCTATGAAATCATGACACCGGAATCTGTGGGCCTGAAAGAATCTTCATTGGTGATGGGCAAACATTCCGGTCGCCACGCCTTCCGCAAGAAGTTACAGGAATTGGGCTTCGAGTTAGGCGACAATGCCTTGCACGACGCCTTCCGTCGCTTCAAGGATTTGGCCGACAAGAAAAAGGATGTTTTCGACGAAGACATCGTCGCGTTGGTCGATGATCAAATCCGCGGGAACGATCACATCAAATTTGTGTCTTTGAATATCGTCTGCGGCTCAAACGTCGTGGCTTCGGCCGATCTGGTGCTGGATGTGGATGGCGAACAGGTTCAGAACAAGGCAACAGGCGATGGTCCGGTTGATGCCACGTTCAATGCCTTGAAAGCCCTGTTCCCGCATACAGCTGTGTTGCAGTTGTACCAGGTTCACGCGGTTACAGAAGGCACAGACGCCCAGGCCGATGTCACCGTGCGTTTGGCGGAAGACGGCAAAACAGTAAACGGCGCCGGTGCCGATACCGATACTTTGGTGGCTTCGGCCAAGGCATATATCAATGCCTTGAATAAATTAATGGTCAAGCGGGAAAAAACAGCGCCCCAAGCGTTGTCCGCCTGACTAAATGACTGAAACGGGGCGGGGGCTTGTGCCCCCGTTTCCTGGAATTTGAACTTAAGGATCAGGGGAACCAAACCCACATGTTTAACACGCTTCTCGGCTTTTTGTCGGCAGATATGGCCATCGACCTCGGAACCGCGAATACGCTTGTATACGTCAAGGGCCGGGGCATTGTTCTGAATGAACCGTCTGTTGTGGCCATTGTCAGCATTGGTGGAAAAAAGCAGGTTCTGGCTGTTGGCGACGAAGCCAAGATGATGCTGGGTCGTACACCTGGAAACATTGAAGCCATCCGGCCTTTGCGGGACGGTGTGATCGCTGATTTTTCCATTGCCGAGGAAATGATCAAGCACTTTATTCGCAAGGTGCACAATCGTCGGGCCTTTGCATCACCCCAGGTTATTATATGCGTGCCCTCAGGCTCCACTGCTGTGGAACGCCGGGCTATTCGCGAATCAGCAGAAAGTGCCGGCGCACGCCGGGTGTTCCTGATTGAAGAGCCCATGGCCGCGGCCATTGGTGCCGGCTTGCCGGTGACCGAACCAACCGGTTCCATGGTCGTTGATATTGGCGGCGGCACGACGGAAGTCGCTGTTCTGTCACTCGGTGGCATTGTTTATGCCCGTTCGGTCCGTGTTGGTGGCGACAAGATGGATGAAGCTATCATCAGTTACATCCGCCGCAATCATAATTTGCTGGTCGGTGAATCCAGTGCGGAGCGCATCAAAAAAGAAATCGGTACAGCCAAGCCACCAGAAGATGGCAACGGTAAGTCGATGGAAGTCAAAGGCCGCGACCTGATGAACGGCGTGCCCAAGGAATTGATGATCCACCAGCGCCAGATCGCTGAAAGTCTGGCAGAACCTGTCGGCGCCATTATCGAAGCCGTAAAAGTTGCCCTGGAACATACCGCCCCTGAACTGGCGGCAGATATTGTCGACAAGGGCATTGTCCTGACCGGTGGCGGTGGTCTCTTGGGTGAACTGGATCAGGTATTGCGTGAAGCAACCGGGCTTCCGGTCTCCATTGCTGATGAACCGCTCTCTTGTGTGGCCCTTGGCACCGGGCGGGCGTTGGAAGAAATGAAGACTTTGAAACATGTTCTGTCCACTCAGGAAAGCTGAGATCCGTTTTTTTGAATTGAGAGGTTGAGTACGTGAGACCACTTGGCGGCGTTGAAAGAGTTGCCTCACCTCTTCGGGGGATGGTCCAGAGGTTTGCCTTCGTTCTTTTGATCGGGGCGGCCTTGACGCTGTTGGTGCTCAGCAAAACAGGAAATCTCGGGATTGAACGCATGCGAAGTGCGATCTTTGAAGTGGCAACGCCGGTTCTCGAAGTTCTGTCGCAACCGGCTGTCGCCGTGAACCAGGCCGTGGACGAAATCCGCGAATTGATTTTCCTGCGCGATGAAAATATGCGTTTGCGCGAAGAAAATGAACGCCTGCGTCAATGGCATACCGTGGCGCAAAATCTTGAGCAAGAGAATGCCGTTTTCCGATCTCAGGTTTCAGTTCGAAACGAACCACAAAGCTATTTTGTATCTGCCCGTGTCATCGGCGATGCCGGCGGACCTTTTATTCGGACAGCCTTGATAAATGCAGGCCTGAAGGACGGACTGGTCAATGGTCTGGCGGCTGTGACATCCAGAGGCCTGGCGGGTCGGGTCATAGAAACTGGCAGACATGCCTCCAGAATATTGTTGCTAACCGACCTGAACTCTCGTGTGCCCGTTGTTATCGAAGGATCGCGTTATCGCGCTGTTCTGGAGGGTGATAACTCCGATACCATGCACCTGAATTTTCTGGCTGCCGCCGCCAAACTATCGCCCGGTGACAAGGTCGTCACCTCCGGCCACGGTGGCGTTTTTCCGCCAGGCCTGCCTGTCGGTGTGGTGTCATCTGCCAAGGGAGGTGCCCTGCGTGTGCAGCCCTTTGTTGATTATGACCGACTGGAGTTTGTCCGCATCATTCGTTATGCCTTTCCGCAGCCTGACGAGGTGCGCAAGGGAATTAAACCGTGACGGATGTTCCCCTGAGAATCTATCTCGGTCGTGGCCTCAGGGCGACAATACCTGGCATTACCTTGCTGCTTTGCATCTTTATTGCCTCGGTCCCCATGGGACTGCCTTATCTGTCTGACGTCACACCTTTCCTGTCCCTGATGGCAGTCTATTACTGGAGCATCTACCGGCCCGACCTGATTCCTGTCGTTGTTGTTTTTCTGGCCGGATTGTTACAGGACGTGCTGATCGGTGGCCCTGTCGGCTTGTTGGCCCTGGTTCTGGTTTTGGTGCACGGGGTGGGCGTGTCCCAACGGGGGGTCTTTTTGGGCAAAACCTTTCAGGTGGAATGGTGGGGCTTTGGCCTTGTGACGGTGGGTGCCATCCTGTTTGCCTGGGCAGTGGCCAGTATCTATTTTACGACCTTGATCGATAGTCGCGCCTTTGTTGTGCAGGCTTTGTTGACAGTCGCCATTTACCCGCTTGTCACCCGTTTGTTTTCCCTGGCTGCCAGAGGCTTGCGAGCCGTCTGATGCTGCAACTAGCCCGAAGCCGGTACAAATCCTTCACACGACGCGCTGCTATCGTTGGCGGCGTGCAGGCTGTGTTGATGACGGTGCTCGCCGGTCGGCTTTATTATCTCCAGGTTATCCGGGCGGATGACTACCGCACCATGGCGGACGACAACCGTATCAGCATGCGATTATTGCCGCCAAAGCGTGGGCGTATCCTGGACAGGCAAGCAACAGAGTTGGCCAACAACCAGCAAAACTTTCGTATCATGTTCGTGCCGGAACACGCCAAGGACGGTATCGCAGAAACACTGGATGCGCTGTCCAGCCTGGTTGAAATTGACGAATATGACCGCCGACGGATTGAGCGCGAAATTCGCCGCAACAGAAAATTTATGCCGGTAACAGTTCTGGAAAACCTGTCTTGGGAAGAGTTTAGCCGGGTCAATGTCCATTTGCCGGACTTGCCGGGTATTCAGCCAGATGTAGGCGAAAGCCGCAGCTATCCACTGGGCACCGCCTTCGCCCATTTAGTGGGATATGTCGGTGTTGTGGCAGAAAAAGAACTGACGGGTGAGCCACTTCTGGAATTACCTGGTTTCCGCATCGGTAAAAGTGGTGTCGAAAAAGCCCGCGAATCTGTCCTCAGGGGAACGGCCGGTAACAGCCAGATCGAAGTAAATGCCCTGGGGCGGGTCATCAAGCAACTGAACCGGGTTGATGGTGATCCCGGCGAAGATGTCGTGCTGACGATTGATGCCGAACTACAAATGATGGTCATGGATCGTCTGGGCAATGAAAGCGCTTCAGTTGTTGTGATGGATGTGCATACGGGTGATGTCATTTCCATGGTCTCTACACCTGGATTTGATCCCAACTCGTTTAATCTGGGTATTAATCACGCTGACTGGAAAGAGTTGCTGGATGACCCGCGCAAACCATTGATCAATAAACCCCTGCGGGGTCAGTACCCGCCTGGATCCACTTTCAAGATGATCGTCGCTCTGGCGGCACTGGAATCCGGCGCTGTTACAGAAGACTTTCAGACTTTTTGCAGTGGAAAATTGAAGTATGGAAATCATACGTTCCACTGCTGGAAAAAACATGGCCATGGTTTGCAGGATATGGTCAGTGCCATCGAGCATTCCTGTGATGTTTATTTTTATGAAATTGCGCGCAAAACCGGCATCAACCGTATTGCCGCCATGGCCGAGCGCTTTGGCCTGGGCGACATAACCGGTATCGGCGTCGGTGGTGAGCGTTCCGGCCTGGTGCCCACCAAAGAATGGAAGCTGGCAACTATTGGCGAACCCTGGCAGGGAGGCGAAACCCTGAATGTGGGCATCGGTCAGGGGCATGTACTGACAACGCCTTTGCAGTTGGCCATGATGACGGCGCAGTTGGCCAATGGCGGCAAGCGGGTTCGACCTCGTCTGATGTATTCGCTGGATGCCGAAAAAGAGACGGACGGCAAAACGGCTGATAAAGAGCCTGCGGTCCCGGAGCAAAATCAGTCCCTCGGACTGTCCGAGCATGCCTTGTCGATCGTGCTCGAAGGCATGCGGCGGGTTACAAATTCACCCACCGGTACCGCCTTCAGGGCACGTATCAAGGACCCGGCTATGGCCATGTCGGGCAAATCAGGGACTGCTCAGGTTCGGCGGATCAGTAAATACGAACGCGACACGCGGGTTTTGAAAAACAAGGAACGGGCATGGCGTGAACGTGATCATGCCTTGTTTGTTGCTTTTGCACCGGTTGAGACACCACGCTATGCCATATCCGTGGTTGTGGAACATGGGGGTGGTGGCTCGTCTGTTGCCGGTCCCATTGCACGGGATATTCTTGAAGCCACACAAAAGCGGGACCCGGCGCGCACGCCCCCGATGGGGGTCGCGGCCGTGCGAAACCAGGACAAGGGGAAGGGCTGACATGGTTGTGTGCTTATGTTGATCCATGATGGCCCCGGTCTGACGGACGTCCAGCTGACTCTGGGGCAGAAGATCTGGAATATAAACTGGATGCTGGTCTTGTTGATTTCAGCAACGGCGGCTGTGGGTTTCGCCATGCTCTATTCCGTCGCTGGTGGCAGCATGGATCCCTGGGTCAAGCGCCAGATGACACGCTTTGGCATGGGCCTGATATTAATGTTCCTTGTGGCCCTGGTCGATGTGCGTTTCTGGATGCGCTATGCCTATGGCATTTATGCCATTGCACTGGCTCTGTTAATCGCCGTTGAATTCATTGGCTCGGTCGGGATGGGTGCGCAGCGCTGGGTTGATCTCGGCTTTTTCCAGCTTCAGCCTTCCGAAGTCATGAAGATCGCCATGGTCCTTGCGCTGTCTCGATATTTCCATGGTTTGTCACTGGATGAAGTGGAACGTTTTCGCTGGCTCATGCCGCCCTTACTGATGATGTTGGCGCCCGTCGCCCTCGTGTTACGCCAACCAGACCTTGGCACGGCTTTGTTGATCGTCATGGGGTCCGGCGCGATATTTCTGATGGCTGGTGTACGCATGTGGTTGTTTGGTGTGGTCTTTGCAGCCGTTGGCGCGGCGGCACCCTTTGCCTGGTCTTACCTTCACACCTATCAAAAAGCCCGTATTCTTACTTTCCTCAATCCGGAACGTGATCCTTTGGGGGCGGGCTATCATATTCTGCAATCAAAGATCGCCCTGGGTTCAGGTGGCCTAGCGGGACGGGGCTATATGCAGGGCACACAAAGTTACCTGAATTTTCTGCCAGAAAAACAGACAGACTTTATCTTCACGTCACTGGCAGAAGAATTTGGCCTGACCGGGGCACTGGTTTTGCTCAGCCTCTATGTCGTGATTATCATCTACGGAATCGCCATAGCCCTGCGTTCCCGCAACCACTTTGGCCGCCTTGTGGCCATGGGCATCACGGTGACATTTTTCCTCTATGTCTTTATCAATATTGCCATGGTCACCGGCCTGGTGCCGGTCGTCGGCGTGCCCTTGCCGCTGATTTCCTATGGCGGCACAGCCATGATGACAATCCTGATCGGATTTGGTCTGTTGATCAGCGTCTACGTCCACCGCGATGTGCGCATTCCCCGCCGGCCTGGCGACAGTGTTTGAAGACTTGCCAGGTTTGAACACTTACCGGGTAATTCCGAACAAAATACCAACAATGTGATCGTTGGCGCCTTGTGGCCCACTTTGCTGCGTGACATGATTCCTCAAATAATTAACGTCCACTTTTTACAAGGAGCAGGAATGTCTGAACCTGTCGTTCTGGAAATTTTTTCCGATTACGTTTGACCGTGGTGTTATCTCTGTACCGGGCGTATAGAAAAACTAAAGCGGAATTTCGATATTGAGGTGCGTTGGGTTCATTTCCCCTTGCATCCGGAAACGCCCCTTGAAGGGCAATCCCTCGAGCAATTATTTGCGGGTCGTGGCATGGACCTTGATGCCATGTTTGCTCAAATGAAAGCCAGGATGGCTGAAGAAGGTCTGGACTATGGCCAGCGCACCCACACCTATAACAGCCGCTTTGCCCAGGAATTGGGGGCGTGGGCCGAAACCCTCGACGGCGGCGAAGTCATTCATGACGCCATGAACAGGGCTTATTTTGTCGATGGCAAAAATATCGCAGATGAAGATACCTTGTTGGAAATCGTCGAGGCTGCCGGTTTGCCTCGCGACGAAGCGGCGGTGGTTCTGCAAACCCGCAGC
>Ga0233442_1003214_pt1 | contig 10047 bp, 3 predicted proteins | sample SI_123_September_3_FD_182789 | JGI IMG/M metagenome (GOLD analysis project Ga0233442, IMG submission 182789) | Seawater microbial communities from Saanich Inlet, British Columbia, Canada - SI_123_September2016_150_MG | ecosystem: Environmental > Aquatic > Marine > Inlet | place: Canada: British...
TTTGCCCCTTGAAACTGTCGCGCAAACCGAAACATTAAACCCCGAAGAGACTATACAGAATGAGCAGACAGAAACGCAAAGCCAAGAAACGTCAGCTAAGACGCAACCAGGAGAGCAAATAGATGACACAAGCACCCAGATTGAAGCCAACACCACCAGCACAGCCACCGTACCAACGGGAGAGCAAGAGACAACTAGCGTACCTACTCAGCAAGAAGAAGTAGGACAAGCTATTGCAAGAGTTCAGGCTCACATTGAAAAGTACGCAAATAAAACCGCACCAACAAGTGCTGACAGTGAGTTCAATAAAGATGTAAAGGCTGTAACTGATGCGCTTGATTCCAATACGGGAACACCTAATGACGGCTATTATTTCTCAACTAAAGTTAATAGCCAATACGATCAGCAAGAGGGAGTGCAGCGAGCCGTTGATAAATTACTGAGTGGAAAGTCACCAGAATTAAAGGCGACTGAAGCCACTCATATTGAAGATGGTGAAATAGAGCGAGTAACACCAGAAGTAGTTAATGAGTCATTATCGACAGCGGCAAATAATAGACCTGATAAATCTAAAGCAGAAATGAAAGACTGGCTTATTGATGCGATTGATAAAACGGTAATTAGATTAGAGTCCACGGCAGACCATCCGCCTATGTCTGAATATGAGAGGAAGAGCGGGTATACCATTAGTGGCGCTTTAAAAGATGCTGATATGAAGCAAAAGCACGAATGGGATGTTGACGCGGCTAAACTGACAGCATCGAAGGTTGGCTATAAAACTTTTGATGTTCCTGGTGATGGGACATTTAAAGTATTAAATACCAGGGAGCATCTTACTCGCTTCAAAAAGAAAGTATTGGCATCGAGTGGATTTAAAGAAACCAGAGCGAAAGCAAAGACAGCCAAGCCAAGCACTAAGCAAGCTGACGCAAAGCAATTAATCACTCAATACCTAAATGAAGCTGGCAAGAAAGGCGTTATATCTGACGGCAAGAAATTCCCGATCAAAAACAGTGTAAGGTTAGAAGCGTATGGAATGGCCGTTCAGATTGCTAATAATAGCGACTTATCCGATGCTGATATTAAAGCCTTATTTGAAGGTAAGCAGAGCGATATTGCAGGCAATAAAGAGTTACTGCGCTACGAGGATGGATACTCTACTGAAGAAACCAAGACAGAAGCTCCTGAGCAAGAGGTTAAATCTGAGCCTGTAGCTAAAGAATCACCCCAACAAAATCAAGATAAGTTAAAGGATTTCGGCGAAGTTTTAGATGGCGCTAAAAAGCACACCTATAGCTTTACCAAGGCATTAGATGAGGATATTGATGTAAAAGAAGTCCCTTTAAGCAAATCAATACCGCTACCTAATTATGAAAAAATGATTAGTGATGGCGTTGACCCTGTTCTTGTGGCGACAATAGCGCAATTACGCGCAGAGATTAAGCCAAGAAAACCTAAGCGTGGAGCTAGTCGATGGGTTGATAGTGTTAATTCCGCTAGAAATAAAATAAAGGGCTTAATGAAGGGCCTCTTACAGCCAGAAGACATATATAAGAGCGCGTTAGGTGATGGTTATTACCCTATTGCCCAACTAGCAGCGGACATACTGCCGTCTCAAATAAAAGACTTGGCAAAATTCACTCTGGATAAATCATTTTTCTCACTTTATGAGGGGGAGGAAAATGTCACTAAATGGGGTGTTGAGAAGTCAGGAGAGAGGAACGCAAACGCATCCTTCGGCTTTGGCAGTAATTCAACTTATTTTGATACCAAACAAGAAGCGCTTGATTACATAAAATCAAACGTATCAGACACTAATACTAAGACAGGCAAAGCACAGACTAAGTTTGATATGTGGAGTGAGCGCGGAAAGAAAGGCGTATTTCTTGGTAAGAAAGTAGCGTCACGAAAGTACATTGAATTGAAACGCTTTGATACTCAGAAAGAAGCTACTGCGTACAGAGACAGCCACTACGATGAGTTGATTGAGTTATTAGCTAAGAAAAAGAAAGTACGCGCAATCAGACGGATTGATAATAACCCAAGAGTGGGGACTGATTATCGTGACGGCAAAGATGTAACGCCTGAGCTATTTCAAGAAACCTTTGGATTTAGAGGGGTTCAGTTTGGAAATTACGTAGAAGGCCCTCGCAGACAGCAAGACTTAAATAATGCTTACGATGGGTTACTTGATTTAGCGGATGTTCTAGGCATTCCTCCTGAAGCACTATCTTTAAATGGAACCCTTGGGCTTGCGTTCGGTGCGCGTGGCAGTGGTGGTAAAAACCCAGCCGCAGCGCATTATGAGAGCGGTGGAATAAATATAAACCTAACCAAGTTAAATGGTAAGGGAAGTTTAGCGCATGAATTTTTTCACGGCCTAGATAATTACTTTGGCACAATGGATGAAGGTGATTCATTTTTATCCGAAGGGAAAAGAGATAAGCGAAAGGTTGTACAGAAGGACGGCATACCCACAATGGTTGAAACTGTCGATGCTGATTTTAAAGTGCGTAAAGAGGTTTACGATGCTTGGAAGGGACTGTATAAATCAATCAAGAATGAGACTAAGATAATTGAGCGCTCTGAGTCGCTTGATAAAGCACGGGGTAAAGATTACTGGTCAACCGTAAGGGAAATGACGGCCCGAAGTTTTGAACGATATGTAATAGATAAGCTTGCATCAAAAGGCTTTGAGAGTGATTACCTTGCAAATATCGTCAGTGAAGAAGCTCACGATGCAGAGAATAAAATATTAGGTGATAACCAGGCTTACCCATATCCATTAAATGATGAGATGGAAGCGGTTAATAACGCTTACGATAATCTATTCAAAACGCTAAAAACCAAAAAAACAGACAAAGGCACTGCGCTTTATTCTAAATCAAACAAGCCTCAAGCTAAATCAACCGTCGCCCAAATAAAAGCACTCTTACCGCGTAGAGTACAGAACATGGTTGATGCGGGTAAATTGAAGGTGGTGCAGAGTGTTGATAATATAAGCGACAAAACATATTCATTCAGCAACACTGAAGGTATCGAAGGGTTTTACGACCCTGACGCTGACGTTTTATATTTAATTTCTGACGCACTCGATAAAGATAACCTCAATTCTACACTTAACCATGAGCTATATCATCGTGCTAGAGCAACCGATAAGAAGTTTCAAGCTCAACTATCTAAGCTAGATAAGCAGCTACAGGATCGCTTTAAGCTCGCAGCTAAAGGCGTAGGCTCGAAAGCTGATAGAGACGCTTACAAGCGTGTTATGGACGCTAATACAGGCACTGCCGATCAACTAGAAGAATTTCAGGCGTATCTCATAACAGCTTATGCTAAAAACCCTGACTCATTCAAGGGGGCCGCATTAAAGTGGATCAAGGATTTATACGCCGCCATTCGTGCTGTACTGATTAGAAATGGAATCCATCCTAAGAATATTACGCCAGCCGATTTAAACGCTTTGTCTAAATACGGAGCTAAGGTTAAATCTGACGGCTCAAAATTGAGCCGCGAGAATCCTGTCGCACTAGCCAGTGAGCAAGGCTATAAAGGCAATGACGAGGAAGAAGCGAGCGAATGGAATAAAGCAGTAGCAGCCGGTCTTGATATGTCGTTTAAGGCAAGAATGGCCAGAGCTAAAGAAATGGGCTTTATAACCAACTTTGAAGATACTTTAGCTAAAAGTTCAGGCGATAAGAATGCCTCGACTCCAAGTAATCGTAAAATACCACAGCGCTTCTATCATGGAACAGCCGCTGACATTGAAGCTTTTGAGGTGAAGCACGTAGGCCGCAAAGACAAGGGCTGGATAGGCTCAGGTGTTTATGTAGCGCTAACGCCAGAGCTTGCAAACACTTACGCAAATGTCAAAGCGCCAAGTCGCTCAGGTAAAATCCATATAGATGCTAACGTCATGCCTCTCCATATAAGAGCCGACAAAATCTATGTAGCAGATGAAGCGACTCGCGCTAAAGTACGCAATGGCTCACAAGAGTATGTTGATAACTTTACGGCCAAGATGCAAGCAGACGGCTACGAAGGCGCTGCTTATTTCCACGCAAGAGGCGAAGTAGAGATAGTCATATTCGACCCTAAGAATGTCCGTTCTATTCACGCAGCATTCGATCCGGCTAACTCAGACAGCAGTGACTTGATGGCGAGTAAGGACACGTACGAGAGATTCTACTCGCAACTAAAAAGAGAGATACAGCGCTCGCCTGATAGATTTTTCGATAAAAGCGGGGGTCAAATTAAGGCATGGCTAAAAAGCAACGCGCCTAAGCTGGGTATTAAAGCGGATGAGATTTACTGGTCGGGTGTCAACGAGTGGCTAGATATTCAAGACGGCAAGGTATCTAAGTCAGATATGGTCGGCTTTCTGGGCGAGAATGGTGTACAGGTTGAGAGCGTAACCCTGGATAGTGAAGGAATAAAAAAGGCTTATTATCCAGAGGATAGTTATATGCACCCAGTGACGGGTGATGTAGCTACGATGGAAGAATGGCGTGATAGTTCGGAGGACTATTCAGATGAAGGCGGGGAAACAATTGACGAGCAGCTAGATAGCCTCATGGATGTATCGGGCGAGGAAATAGACGATGGAAGAGAATATGACGAAGGCAACGTAAAACACAACACAGCATCACTAACCCTCCCAGGCGGCAAAGACTACCAAGAGCTAGTATTGACCATCCCTACGACTGAGAAGTTTAACGAATCAGACGAGACTCACTTCGGTGATGTAGGTGAAGGCAAGCAGATCGCGTGGATTCGTCATAATACTCGCACAGACTCGCAAGGTAACGACACTTTATTTTTAGAGGAAGTACAGAGCCAGAGAGGGCAGGAGGGGCGTAGTAAAGGGTTTAAAGAAAATATAAAAAAACTTCGTCAGTTAGAAAGGCGGATAGAAAAAGAGTATGGCATTAAGATAACTGAAGATACAATAACCAAAGACCTTGAAAATGCAGGTGTTAGTAATTCTTTGTTAGAAGAAAGATATGATTTTTTGACTAATAATATATTAGCTGTCCCACCCGCACCATTCGTAACCGACAAAAACAACAAAGCCACTAACGCGTATATCACACTGCTACTAAAGAAAGCTATTAGCCATGCAATAGATAACGGGCAGACCTCTATAAGCTGGACAACTGGCGATCAACAGGCTGATCGGTATGACTTGAGTAAGAAGATAAAAGAAATTCATTACGTAGAAAATGAAGATACGCAGTTTTCATCAAAAACAGGCAAGCATTATTTTGTTAAGATATTAGATAATAACGGCGAAGAAATTGACATTGATGATAATGATTTAACTATCCCAGAGATAACTAATCTCCTCGGAAAAGAGATAGCAGATAAGATTGAAAGTAACGAGGGAAGCAGCGAGAAATCAACATATACTGACGGGCGAATGCTGGCAGGAAATGATTTAAGGGTTGGCGGCGCATGGACTCAAGCTATGTACGGTGATGAATCGGGCATGAACTCGCAAGGTAAGCCTGCTCTAATGACGCAAGCCGCAAGAGAGATTACTAAGAAATTAGGCGGCACTATTTCTAGTGTTGTACTTGACACAGGAACACAGCCTGCGCTAATAATTACACCTGAAATGAGATTCAAGGTGCTGAATGAGGGTATGCCTTTATTTAGTAAAACACCTAAGTTCTCACGCTCAAGTGATGCGGCAGCACACGTCAATGAATGGCTTAATGGCGCACCTTTAACGCAATCGGTCGGTGGTAATTTAGGTTTGGCCGATGAATCAAGAGTGGGTTGGGTGACTCGGATTTTTCAAGATGGCTTTAACCGCGTTGATACTTTACAGAAAACGCTTAAAGCAAACGAAGGTACTGTAAACGAGGATAACGATGTTTACCGTGCAGAAGAGCGTAGCAGTGGTATCACGGCTGCAAGGCTTGATGACTTACGAGATAACAACGTCACGCCTTTAGTTGATGAAATGAAAGCTAAGGACATCACGCTGGAGCAATTGGATAGCTTTGTTATGGCTAAACATGCGGGTGAACGTAATGATTATATTGCTGGCATTAACCCTGAGATGCAAGACGGGGGGTCTGGCTTAAAGAATGCTGACGCTAATAAAATCTTAGCCGACTTTGAAACGCAGGGCTTAACTGCAAAACTGGAATCATTGGCCGATAAGGTTTATCAAATCAATGACCAGACGCTTAATACGATGGTTCGTGACGGACTCCTTACCGTTGAAGCTTATAATCAATACCAAGGGCAGTATGATAATTATGTGCCGCTAAAAGGTAAAGAAGGCATTGATGATCGCGGTGGTAACGGGCAGGGTTATAGTATCGGCGGTAGCGGCATTAAATCTGCAATGGGGCGTGGAGGGGGTAATATTTCAGAATCCCCTGTCGCGCACACAATAGCCCAGGCTGAAAATGCCATCATTCGCGCTGAGAAAAACCGTGTAGGTCAGACTCTAATCAAGCTAATGAAAGACAATCCTGATCCTAATTTCTGGACAGTCACTAGCACTAACTATAATAAGTTTATTGACCTAGAAGGGAATCTTTTTGAAGGCTTTGACGAATTGCCAGAAGGACTAATTCTCAACAAAGACGTTCGCAGGGTAATGGCTATTACTGCGGCTGAGACGAAGTTAGCTAAAGAAGAGGGCAGAAAACCTAAATCACAAGCAGCGTATAGATTGGACCCTTCTTATAAATATAGAGATGATGTATTCTCTGTGATGGCAGAAGGTAAGGTTCACCAGATTACTATTGAAGATAAAATCTTAGCGGAGCAGCTTAAAAAATTAAATTCAAATGAGTTGAATCATGTATTGAGAAACATGGGTGGTGTGAATCGCTACTTAGCTATGATTAATACAGCGATCAATCCTGAATTTGTTATCACTAACTTGGAGCGTGATTTACAAGCCGCCGGTATTAATATCGCCGGTGAGCATTCTGCGAAGATGGCAAAACAGGTAGTGCTTGATGTACCCAAGGCGATACGCGGTATCTTTAAATCAGTCTTTAAAAAAGAAGGCCATGAAACTGACGAGTGGAGCAAGCTGTACCAAGAGCTAAAACATGAAGGCGGTACAATTGGGTTCTTTGGGCTTGAAGATATTGAAACTAAAGTTAAGAAAATTGAAAGCCAGTTAACGCGAGATGATAGTTACCTGGGGAAAACCAAGGATGTTCTGAATAAAGTACAGGAGATTATTCTTAATACCAATCAATCAGTAGAGAATGCGTCAAGGCTGACAGCGTATAAGGCAGCTAGAGACGCAGGAATGAGTAAAAAGAAAGCGGCCAGTTTAGCCAAAAATCTAACGGTCAACTTTAATAGACGAGGCGAGGCAGCGCCGGTTATTAATGCTTTATACTTATTTGCTAATGCTTCAATTCAGGGGTCAGCTAGATTATTTACTGCGCTGAAACACCCAAGAGTAAGGAAGATTGTTGGAGGTATGGCGGCTTCTTCATTCGCACTCGCTGCATATAACATGGGTGCAGGCGGTGAGGATGATGACGGTATCAGTCGATGGGAGAAAATAAGCGACTACACCAAGCAAACTAATATGATCTTTATGCACTCTGATGGAACGTATAGTAAGTTTAAACTGCCATACGGATATAATGCTTTTTGGTATGCAGGGATAGCGGCACATGATCTCATTTACGGTAAGAAAACAACCGCAATGGGGCAAAGTGGAAAGATGCTATCTACGCTAGTGAACGCATTTAATCCGATAGGTGGGGCTGATTTACTCGATACCATTACACCAACCATATTAAAGCCAATCGAGCAGGATTATAGAAACATCAACTTTATGATGACACCTATTCGTCCTGAAAATCCATTCGACCGATACGATAGACCTGAATCAGATAAGGCGTTTAATAATACCAACGCTGATTTAAAGGCAATGGCTAAATTCCTTAACTCTGCCACGGGCGGTGATGATACTAAAGCAGGGCTGGTGGATATATCCCCTGAAACCATTAAGCATTATGTTAGTTGGGTGACAGGTGGTGCGGGCATGTTTGCGGGTAGAACTATCGGAACAGCTAGAAAACTTGCAACCGGTGAAACGATACAGCAAAAAGAAATCCCTTTTATTAGAGCATTAGGCGGCAAAGTTGGGACTCACTTTGATACTGAAACATTCTATAGCGCAATAAAAGATGTTGAGGCGACTAAAGCGCAATTAAAACGCTATCAAGGTGAACGTGATCCGAAAGCCTCGGGATATTTTAGAGAGAATAGACGGGTCATTGGATTAGCTAAAATAATAACCAGGCATAAAAAGCGCATTAAGTTTTTACGTAACCGTAAGAATGATGCCTATAGAAAAGGGGATTATGAATTAGCTGAGAAAATGAAGCAGGCTATCGCTAAGGATATGCGATTATTTACTAGGCGATATAATGCAGCGAAAGGCTTGGATTAGCTCGGCTTAAAACTCAGCCGAGCTAATTCTAAGTAGAAGGTCAAATTTGCCCACCTACTAAGGTCGATTATTTTATCCTGATAGGTGTGATTTCAAATCGTACCTTTAGAGTCAGGGCTTTATTTCAATCCTTCCCGTACAAATATACCTGGCCATCCCGCTCAATCACTTTGGGTGCGTTTGTCGCGTAGGGATTATTGGGGCTAGTATTCGAATATTCACTACCGTATTTACCATACGGGTTATTTATACTGTCGGGTGAATATTTACTACCGTACTTACCATATTCATTGCTAGTGCTTTCTCTGTCATACTTTGATCCCCCTAACTTGCCTAGATATTTGTCAGCAAATACGGGTGAGATAGAGATAGACAGTACAATGATTAGACTTATTATTCTTTTCATTATTGCGCTCCTAGTTGTTGTAACTACACTAACAGTTTAGCTTACAATCAGCTTCTGTCAAGCACCATGATTTTTGTGGAAATTATATTGCTTGTTAGCTCTCATCCTTGCACATGTCGCATCTAACAGCGAGTCGAAACGTCCTAGAAAAATGTTTTTGTTATTTACCTCTATCTGGCCTTGCCATTTTCCGCGCGATTTATCCCATGCAATCCCAGTCACTCCAGATGTACTGACTTTACGTTTCGACATATTCCTTTGATTTTCGAGGCGATTAACTGTTCGGAGGTTATCTATACTATTATCCTGTCTATTATGGTTGATATGGTCAATTTCACTAGCGGGTAGTTTTCCATAGCTATATAGCCAAACCAATCGGTGTGCGTAGTAGTCTTTACCGTCCACCTTAATTGCCCAATAGCCTTTTGATTTATTCAGACCTCCAGCAGTTTTGCCCGCATACTGACCATTGAATATTTTATCGCCACGTGTATCACCAGGGCGTTTTAACCAGGTAAAAAAACCTGTTGATGGATCGTAATGAGTTGTTTCTTTGAGTCTTGCTTGCGTTACCATTTCACAATTACCACATCAAACCTGGGAGGAAGGCGACTGCATGAGTAATCCTCTCTGCCAAACGCTTGCTCGACTCTGCTACACACCCCATCGGGTGTCTGGTATACAGTCGGGATATATGCGACCATAAACCCTATGGCCCCGATGAAGCCGGAAAAAATTAGCGCTAATATACAGTCGCTGGTTGATAAGCTGTTCATTTTTTTCTCTTATATTTTGTACATCTGAATTCATTATTTTGAGATTGTGAGGGTATAATCAATCAACTTTGATTAACTAAAAAAATAGGTGTATTTCTTTATGAGTACATTTATGAGTACATAATTTCATGATAAACACTATAGATACTCCACACGCCACGGAAATAAAGAGGCGAAGGACCTTTGCCATTATCTCACACCCTCATCGCACCCTCATTGACATGGTGCGTCATTTGATGAGAAAAAACTAAAGAAATGGACGGAAGAGTGCCTTATATCCTTAGCATCCAGAAAATCACCCACGACAACTAAGGATAAGAAAAAATATATCGCGTCATGGCGTGACACTTCTTTTGTGTACATCGATGAGTACATATTTTTATACATCGTGTACATATTAATTAATTGAGTACATATTT
>Ga0233442_1003218_pt1 | contig 10040 bp, 14 predicted proteins | sample SI_123_September_3_FD_182789 | JGI IMG/M metagenome (GOLD analysis project Ga0233442, IMG submission 182789) | Seawater microbial communities from Saanich Inlet, British Columbia, Canada - SI_123_September2016_150_MG | ecosystem: Environmental > Aquatic > Marine > Inlet | place: Canada: British...
GAACTGGTGTTAACTATTTAATCCAACACACAACAGGGTCGGGAAAATCACTCTCTATTGGTTGGTTATCTCATATGTTGTCATCTTTGTATCAAAATCCTACTGATTCTAATCGTATATTTGACACAATCATTGTTGTTACGGATAGAAGAGTGTTAGATAAACAAATCAGAGGTACGATACTTCAACTTGAACAAACCAAAGGTGTTGTAAATCCGGTAGAAGGAACGTCACAACAGTTAAGAGAGTTTTTAGAGTCGGGTAAATCAATCATCATTACCACTATCCAAAAGTTCCCTGTTATCTCCGAGACTATCTCAAAACTAGGTGATAGAAAATTCGGTGTCATCATTGACGAGGTTCACTCTTCCCAAAGTGGTGAAACGTCCAAACATCTTAAAAAATCATTATCTAAATCGAATCTTGATGACTACCAAGAAGGTGAGAATGAAGACGATTTAACTCAAGTCGATAAGATGATATTGGATGAGATTAACTCAAGAGGTAAACAACCTCATATCTCGTATTTTGGTTTTTCAGGAACACCTAAGAATAAGACTTTAGAGTTATTCGGAACACCATCAGAAGATGGTTTTAAACCATTTGATCTATATTCAATGAAACAAAGTATCTCAGAAGGATTTACTTTGGATGTATTACAAAATTACACAACATACAAACGATACTTCAAACTTAATAAAAAAGTTAACGAAGACAAGGAATTACCGGAGAGTAAGGTTAAATCAATGTTGGTGAATTGGGTTGATTTACACCCTCATACAATTACTGAAAAGGTAAGAATCATCTTAGATCATTTTGTTAATCATACGTCTAATAAACTTGAAGGTAAGAGTCGTGGAATGTTAGTAACTAAATCACGTCTTCATTGTGTTAAGTACAAATTAGAATTTGATAAACAGATGAAAGAAATGGATTTACCGTATCGTTCATTAGTGGGATTCTCTGGTACTGTACATGACCAAGACACACATCAAGATTACACAGAATCATCGATGAATGGTGTACCCGAAACTCAAACAGAAGAGAGTTTAAAAGAACCACAATTTAGAATACTTATTGTTAATAATAAATTCCAAACTGGGTTTGATGAACCAATGTTACACACCATGTATGTTGATAAGAAATTTGGTGGTTTACAATGTGTTCAAACCCTATCAAGGTTAAACAGAACGATGAAAGGTAAGACGGACACATTTGTTCTTGATTTTGTTAATGATCCACAAGATGTACAAGAGTCATTCCAACCATACTATGAAGGAACGATCTTAGAAGAGGAGACTGATCCTAATAAACTGTATTCAATCAAAGACGATATTGACGAATTTAACTTATTCAACGATGAAGATATTAACAATTATGTTGATACATTTTACAAAGACGAAATACCTACAGAAGAGTTACAAGGGATACTTGATTCAGTAGTTGTTAATTGGAAACAATTAGAAGAGGATGAACAAGAGGAGTTTAGGGGTCAAATTTACAGTTTTATAAGACTTTACGGTTACATCTCACAAGTCATTACCTTTAAGGATATTGACCTTGAAAAACTGTTTATATTCGTTCGAGGGTTGAGTAAGAAACTACCAAGAAGAGAAGGTGGTAAATTATCCGACATACTGTCATCAATTGACCTTGAATACTTCAAGATTGAAAAGAAATTCACATCAACAATTGAGTTAGAAGACGGTAATACTGTTATTAAACCAATTGATCCTGACAGATCTAGTGGAATTGATGAAGAACCAACAGATTTCTTATCTCATATTATTGAAATACTCAATGACTCGTTTGATGGTGAATTCTCTGATGAAGACAAGGTTAAATTTGAAGAAATCAAACGTCAAGTACATGAAGATAATGAATTAAGACAAGTCATGACTGGTGATAATTCAGATTCTAATAAACGTGATAAATTCGACAGAACCTTTCAATCATTAGTAACAAGTCTTGTCGAAAATAACTTAGATTTTTACAAGAAATTGAGTGAAAACAAACGAAACAAATTCATTAAAGATAGACTGTATGATGACTACACTAAGTCTCTAGAAATTCGTTAAACTTTCAACCCTTTCCAAAACTCTTTTCACTGAATTATTAGACCACTTACTACCTCGTCTTGTCCTAATGCCCATATGATTAAGGGCAACTACCCTGTCATTTAAACCTTTAAATTCATAGTTATTCTCACTTTGAATCTTATCTAATTCACTAACAATCATTAATGCGAATTCATCCGCATTTTTCACTCTCTGTAAGTTTGCGTTTGATACATCAGTATTGCGTTTATTCGTTCTATTCATTTATATAGATTATCTCATTGAATGCGAAACGTAATTATCCATCTTATAAATATTCATATAAATAAAAGAAATATACGTTTTTATAAATATGGATATGGAATTAAAGAAAAGTATAAAAGACTATGCGATGGACTTTGATCCGACTAACTGCTTTGCTGTTACTTTGACAATGAAACAAAGAGTTGATAATAAGTCACTAGACAACATTACAAGTTCGCAAAATCTAAGGCATTTTTTAAATGTATTGAATAAAAAGTGTTTTGGTAATGCGTATAAAAGATTCAATAAAAGACTAAGAGTATTACCTAGTTTGGAACGGTCTAGTGACGGTCGATGGCACTATCATTTAGCCCTTGAAAATCCTTTTCCTATTAACCCTATGAAATTTGAAAGAATGATTGAATCTGCGTGGTTTAAGACCTCTTACAAACATAGACATATTGACATAAAACATAAGGTCAATGAGGGTTGGGGTGATTACATCACAAAGTTCAACCACCGTGATAATGAAATCGATTGGGAAAATGTGAGTTCTTGAATATAAATTCGTTCTCGGTTTGACCAATCTGACAATTTAAAACTGATTGATGAAGAGTTAATACTCTTTATTAATTCACTACGTCTAAAGGAATCTAACAAATGAATAAACAACAATACCTGATAACAAAACAATACTTTATTGACTACATTAACAACCTATTGAATAAGACCCATATCATCAATAAAACCTTCTTAATAAAGATACTGAATGAACTGAATACTAATGGATACATAGCGGAAACCAATCAATATCAGTTCTTATTAAAGTTTCTTAAAAGGGATCGAAAACATAAGAATATAAATATTGATAGTCGTCTTTATTCACTTGAGAAATTTATTAAAACCCAACAGCAACCAACACTGGAGAAATACTTTATATGAACAATACAACACTAATGAACTTTCGAGCACCTAATCAAATTAAGAGTGATTTTAATCATATCTGTAAACTCACTCGTACCACTATGACATCTGAGATTGTTAGATTTATGATGGAATTTATATCTGAGGGGAATCAAAAGATTAAATTCCATAAGATTGAGTCGAACCAGTCTACTATTGACCCAACTGTAGAACGATATGGAAATTTAATTAAAGACCCATCAACCTCAACTTGGGTTACTGCCGATGAATGGAATAATAATTATGGATTGTAAAATGAAATCGTTTAATGAATTCAATGATACTGATGATTATTTGATTGAAGGTATCAATATAAGGACAGTGTCGGCAGTTGCTCTTATATCTAGATCTAACACTATCGGAAACAATATAAAAAGTATCAAAATACAAGATTCAGACCTTGATAAAAAGTTGAATCTACTGTCTAAACAGTTACTCTACAACTCTATATTGGTTGCTCAACTTGGAATAATGAATAAGAAGAAATAGTGAATATTAAACGACTAAGAAGTGTTGTGTTGCCTTTCGTTTTTTTACACTTGGGACATACAGTGTAAATCGTGCTCATCTTCTATTAAATATCGCTTCTTCAGTTGCCATAGATCCGTTGATAATAAACTGGTCAACAATATAAACAACTGAAATAAATTCAAACAGCATAATCCTTCCTATTAAAAACTATTCTTGTTCCATCCTAGTTCTGCGTTCCGATATAGTCTCACCCTCATACATCCAAAACCTTGGTCCAGGAACTGTTTTCCACGTATAACCCATCTCGTAAAGTATCTCTAGTGCTGAAGTAGATAAGGAAGTGACCTTACCATTAAACTCAATTTTATGTTTATCTACAACAGTAGAAGTTATGGATGAATCCTTAACAAAGGTTAATACTGATCCAACTGGTATTTGAATCATATCGAAGTTAAATTTACCTCTAACACTCCTCTCTTTATCTAATGACCTTTGATCAATTTCATCTTCAACAATATCCTCTCTAGGAGTTACATCTTCGATCATTACCATCTTTAAAATTGCCACAACTCTTTCAGGGTCAACCCTAAAGAATTCTCGTTTTGGGTTAACTCTAAAGTCATCAAATCCATCGTGTAGTTGTTTTTCAACAAAACTCATATCATTAACAGTACAGGCAAAATAACACTCAAAAGGTACTGGTACACTTGAGTTGTATAGTGATCTCATTCGAGTTGCTAGGTCAGTGGTCATTCCAATTTTTACAATATCTGGAATGGATGGATTTATTAGTACATATACAATGTTTGGCATACTGATTATTCTACCTTAATCTAAATATATCGTACATACTGAGATAAGTTTATAATTGACTGAAAAATAATTTATTAAAATATTATGGAATATAAAAAAGGTGATCGTGTCAAACACCCATCAAAACCAGAATGGGGACTAGGTGAAGTCCTTACAGATAGTAACGGTCTAAATGTAAAGATATTTTTTGTTGGCAACGATGCTGGTGAAAAAACAATATCCCTGTCTCCTGAGTATATTAAACCAGAAATAGTTCCAATTGACCAAGCAAGTCATCCAGTACTGGACAATCTAAAAATTAGCAAAACCATATCAGGGGTTAAATATAAAAGTCTCCCCCAATCAGTCCAGTACTTTCTTGAGCAATTTCCAGAAGGTTTTTACGGGACTAGGTTTAAAGAAGAGGAAAGAGACTACAAAGATAAGGCAAATGAACTTGCCAATGAGATCTTAGGGCAAGAAAAGTTCTCTTTACTTCTGAAAAATAGCGACTATTCAGAAATAGTTAGACTAGCACTAAAATTAGTCAACAAAACAAACCTAATTTCCCCTTTTGAGAAGATGGCATTAAAAGATGGTTTGGATGATCAAGACTCAAAAAAGGTATTTTCTAAAATGTTAAATAATCTTTTATATGGTGGTGCTGACTTGGAGTCTAGGTTTAATGATTTTATTAAAGTATTAGAGGATATAAATGCCTCAAAATGGACAATAGTATCATATTTCTTATTCATTTTTCAACCTGAAAAGTATATGTTTGTAAAACCAACAATTACTCAATACTCTTCAGAATTATGCGGTTATGAGATAAATTACAACCCACAACTCAATTGGAAAACATATAAATCAGTATTGAACTTTTCAACTTATCTATTTGATGCGTTGTCAGAACAAAAACCTAGAGATATGATTGATATACAGTCGTTTATGTGGTGTATTGCCCCAAAGGTATGACTATTCTAAATATGTCTTTGTTGGGTGTTTTAAGAAATACCCATCACATACACTCAACAATATCTGTTTCGCACCAAACACTTGACCAGATCCGGACAAAAACCCATACATTAATCTACCATAATCTTTATTACCATCCAAAGTCTGAGTAATGAGTTCCTTGCCACCACGTATATAAGAACTATTGATAATTTCTTTATTTGAACCGTAATTATTAATCTTTAGAACTAAGCAGTTAAATCGATTGACGATAGTATCTTTATGAATACTACTATTGATACGGTATCTGAGTTTCTTTTTAGTCAGTCTTCCTGCTGACTTTTTTGCCTTCTTTACATCGAATAAGATATTTCTCATAATATCTTCAGTTCTCATACTCAAGTCTATTTGAGTTGTTAAGTGATTCTTTTCACCTGAGACTGATGTATTTGGTTTTAGAACTTTAGTAATCTCATTATTAAACAAGTGTCTATGTGTTTTCCACCAAGTGTTAAAGTTAGTTGTTAAGATCTCGTCTAAATCCCAATCCCTATACTTACGTCTATCAACTTTAATTGCGTGGGTTATTACAGGTTTTTTGGCAGGTCTTCTCATAATTAACCCAACACCCTGCTCTTCTAACTCAAGACCTAGTTTTAAAAATAAAAACCACATCCGATAAGAATGGATTGTTTTTTCTAAGACGTCTTTTTCCTTCAATCTTCCTTTATTTAATTTTCGATAATGTTTTGCCTTTATCTTTTTAATTAACTCTCTTTTATCATATCTATCTATCGTGTCAGAGAGTTCAATAGATTCAATCTCCCTTTCAACTTTTGTCAATTTTCCTTTATCTAAAGCAGAACTATATTTGAGTGTTATTGGTTTGGTTATAAGGTGTGCCATAGTGTCTAATTATATTGCTTTCTATGTAGTATTACAAGGTAGAAGAAAATGTATTTTACCATATACAGTATAATATATATTGAAGGTTGAGGAAAAAGTCCTTGTAAATTTTCCTTCTAAAATAAGCAAGGAAATACTATGAGAAAAGAAGAAAAAGTTAGTGAATTTAAATTAAAAGTGAATTCGTTGATGGAAAGTAAAATTTATAATAAATTAGTTGAAGAAACTGATTTTGTTGTAGACGTTACATCTATCCGTGAGGATTGCGAGTATTCAAAGGGAAATCTATTGTTGGTTCATTCTATAATGCCTACTATCAATGACTATATGACGGATAAATTAAAAAATATTTTTAATCTGTATAAAACTCGAAAAGAAATTGTTGAATCTGTTAAACGTAACAATACTGATTCGGTTGTTTTAAGTAGGGGAACAAAAAGACCGAGAGTGATTAGTCTTGCTACGCACGTTTCCGAAATATTGGAAGGTGAAATTAAACATATGATTAGCCTTGCTGTGTTTAAAAAAACAAGAGAGGGTGAGAAATAATATGGAAAAAGAATATACAAACTAACCCCTCTTAAGTCTGCCTAAATGCTCTGAGTATATTTTAATGATTATATACTGAGACCTGCCTAACCCTCGTTCTGCGAGGGTTTTTCGCACCTACCTTAAAAACTTTACTTATGACTCATTATAATATATAATATATTTATCATTTTATACTTAGTTTAAGGGGTAACTATGAGTCTAGGCAAACAATCAAAAATACTAACGGACAAGCAGATCAAAACAATGCTGTTCCATTTAAGTACAACAAGAATGGGATTAAGAAATCAATTAATATTCCTACTATCAGCAAAGTCGGGTTTAAGAGCAAAAGAAGTCAGTCAACTAAAATGGAGTATGGTTGTTAACTCTGAAGGAACTGTAAGCAATGCCATACATTTGACTGATGTTGCGTCTAAGGGCAAGTCTGGACGTGTAATACCCCTAAACAAGGACGTAAAAGGTCTATTGGTTAGACTGTTTGAAGATGAGAGTAAACGGTTTGATTATGATGTTGACTCGTCTTTCGTGATTAGAACGGAAAGATCTAAATCTACCTCGGCACAGTCAATCGTTAATATGTTTGCCAATTGGTATAAGGACTTAGGGTTTGTGGGTTGCTCATCTCATAGTGGACGCAGAACATTTATAACTAATTTGGCAAAGAAGTTGAGTGTAGTTGGTGGCACACTGAGGGATGTTCAATCATTAGCAGGTCATAGTAACTTACAGACTACTCAACGGTATATTGAGGTTGATACAGATTGTCAGAGGAAGTTAGTGGATTTGGTGTAAATTAGTAAATATTTTCCCAAAAGTCTCTACCAAGTTTTCTCTCATCGTCAGTTAGACCATCCATAATATCATCACCATAACTCTCGACCCCCATAGAGGGACATGGAATTGAGTTACCATCTTTATCCCAACACTCTTGATAAGTTGATATTTTTTTCCAACTATCACTCCTGTTTGGAGGTATAAGATATTTCCACATTTTAGATTTTTTTAACCCATTGGGATGGTAAATTTCCATAAGATAATCCAACTCATCTTTACTTTGTTTTATTATTTGACTCAATACACCGTCTTTAAACCACTTGGTTTGGGTAAAAGTTTTATTGATATCATTGTCCTGAATCCATTCCTCTTTCTTTTGACCGTTTTCATACCAAATGATCATGCTTTCTTCTGAAGAGTGTCGTTTTTTCTTTTGACCATTTTCATGCCATTCATAGGTATGAAATTTCCTCCCAGTTTTATTGAGAACATTAATCAAAGGATCATTTAAACGTCTAAATTTTATTTGACCATTGTCATACCACCCTTCAGTGGTAATATCACCCCCACTACTAATTGTAATTTCTTTTATTTGACCATTGTCATGATAAGTGGTTTTTGAGTCTGTTGTCATAATATATTTATTAAATGGAAGTCTAATAGTATCATTCTACAATAGTTTTCAAACAACTACAATTTGATGAATTTAGTTTAGAATGGACTAATGCCTAGAAAAAAAATTAACAACAACATTCCAATCAGAATATTTCAAGGTGGTTCAACGGGTCTTGTTCAGCAGAAAAGCAAAACCTATCCACCTAAAAGAAAACCCACTGAGTATGTCTATCCGTCTATTAAAAAACGGATTAAAAGTAAATACGATATAGATTTAGTATTAATTGCTGGTGGAATAGGGTTTAGTGCTTTCGAAGAAGATGCCGAACTCATGAATAAAGAGTTTGGTCACAAAATACATGACAAAGGTGGAAATGCCCCATACAATATGACAACTTTTCGATATATGATAAAGAAACCAATGATTAAAAAAATTGAAGAAAAAGGTATTAAATATGTTCTGTTAAGTGTTGTGGATCACGATAATGTCATTAGAGAAATAGTTGAATCTTCTGATAAGAAGTTAATCGGTTTACAGTTTTAAGACTCCCTGTCAACAAACACAAACTTATCTTGATCAATCTTCTGCTCATCGTCCCATCGGTACGCAACCAATTTTCCACCTGGTCTTGCCACACTAAAATCAAGACAAGCAATGTTATCAGTCAGAGATTTTATTTCACCATCTTTCCAATAGTGCCCAAGAAATACAGGTTTATCTCTAGAGTCGTATTCAAGTAAGTAATCACCCACAACTGGAATATCTGGAATATCCTCTAATACGTTCTTTGGACCCATAAAATAGTCTTGGTAAGTTACTGCGTCTTTCAACCAATACTTAATTCGTATGTGTGTTCTAGGATTTCCGTCTTTATCGTTAAAACTGTATCCCTCTGGTAGTGGGATCTCTTTGCCTTTCAAAATAGTTTCAATGGCATCATTTTGCCAAGTGCCAGTAATTGAGGATTGTTGAAGTAAGTCTTCAGTTAGTATCGGTTTGTCAATTCTATTAATTAAATCAAAATCCCAACAGGCATGTACGATACGCAACCCATCTAAATCTAACCAAAGAGGTAGAGTTTTAAACCATTCGATTACACTTTTCTTTTCTTTTAAATCACTATCATAAGCACTTAGAAATGCCTTGTGTTGATTGGTGTGTTTATCATTGTGTGAACGTAGATAATTACCGTCTTTGTCTTTTGTGTAATACGCAATAGCATTGTATTCATGATTACCCATTACACTTAACGCATAACCGTTCTCAATCATAGGACGCACAATATTAATCACCTCTTTTTGGTAATCACCTCGGTCAACGAAATCACCCAAAAATATCATCTTACGTTCAGTATGTTTCCACACACCGGCAACTTTTGTATAAGACAGTTTTTCAAGCAACCGTTCTAACTCAGGTGCTTGACCATGGATATCACCCACTAAGTCGTAACTTTGTTTTTTCATAGTTTTATATTATTTTGATTTTTTGGACTTTGAAAATCGAAATACTCGATTAATCCAGAACGGTTAAAAACTAACCAGCATGTTGTAATTATAGCACAAGTTATTAATTAATTTATATCTGAGATTTTTATGTCAATAACTCTTCAATGTTTATAGTTTAATAAAATTAATATTTTACTTGCGATGGTTTAAAATAGAACATACAAATATATTCATGAGGTATTCAATTGTCTTTAATTAGTGACCATC